>Ga0105248_10002633_pt1 | contig 19961 bp, 22 predicted proteins | sample KBSS34metaG_FD_81524 | JGI IMG/M metagenome (GOLD analysis project Ga0105248, IMG submission 81524) | Switchgrass rhizosphere microbial communities from Kellogg Biological Station, Michigan, USA - KBS S3-4 metaG | ecosystem: Host-associated > Plants > Roots > Rhizosphere > Soil | place...
CAGGTGAGCACAGCTCTTACATTGGGCTCCGCTAACACCAGGTCCAGATAGTTCTGGTAAACAGAAGCCACCGCCGCATCCTGCAGTTCCGGGCCGCCCGGCAAAGCGCGGGTGTTCACGTCAAGTTCGGTTACGTAGACCTCGAGGCCCATCTTTGCCACTTCGCGAATGAAGCTCACCAGACCCGCTCCCGGCTGTGCCCCAGCCGCCTGCAGATGGCTCTGCAGCCCGATGGCGTGAATCGGCACATTCCGTGCTCTCAGCCGTCGCACCAGCAACAGGATCTCCCACCGCTTGGCAGCCTGCTCGGGAGTATCCAGCTCAAAATCGTAATCGTTGTAAGTCAGCTTGGCTGTCGGATCGGCCTTCGCAGCTGTAGTAAATGCCAGTTCGATATACTCCGGCCCAATTAGATCAAGCCACGGCGTTTTACGCAGCCCGTCGGCCCGGCCATCCGGCGGATGCACGGCCTCGTTGACTACGTCCCAACTGTGAACACGGCCAGCATAGCGCCCAGCCACCGTCTGAATATGCTGTATGAGCAGAGACTGAGCATTCGTCCTTGTTGCCGTCGCAGCAAACCATGCCGGAAGCTGCTCATGCCAGCAGAGATTGTGCCCACGCATTTTCTGCCCATACTGCGCCGCAAAGGCAAATAGCTTATCAGCCGGGGCAAAATCATAGGTCGTCGCCGTAGGCCGCATGCTCGACCACTTCATGGCATTCTCGGCCACCAGAATATTGCACTGCTCGATGATCGTGCGCGTATAAGGGTCCTGTGATTCGGCGGGCATGCTTCCGCCAAATTCGAGCAGTTCCGGGACGGCGGCACAACCAACCAGCAGCCCGGCTGATGCAGCATGAGCTTTGAGGGAATCTTGGGGATTCAGCAAAACCTGCGCAGGCCGCCTGCGGGGCTCAATCGTGGGAGCGAGGGTTCCCTGCTGCACTACCCCCTGCCTGTCCTCGCCTCGCCCACAAGAGGCAACTGTGACCGCCCCGGTTGCAACCGCTATCTGTACAAACCGTCGCCGCGTAACAAGAGTCGAACTCGTCAAAGCTTCGGAGTTGCCCATTATCGCCCTCTTAGGATTTGCGGTGCACGTCCCGCTCCAGCCGTCCGGTCCACACCAGAAAATCCAACAGCTCTCCGCGCGACTCCCAAACGAACCCGAAAATATCCCTGGCGCTCAGAGTATCCGCCTTCTTGCCGGAGTAGGTCTCAATTCGCCATTTCAGGTACTCACTCCGCCACGGGGTGAGGCGGTTGCCACGAGTAGCGTTCCAGAGGAACTTGAGCGGAGCGAACATGACTGGGTAACCCTCACCCATGAGTATAGAAGAGTGCCCGGCAACCGATTTGCCGGACAAGGATCGAACCTCTGGCCATGGCCGAGAAAATATTGCGATTTCTAATAAAATCTGCCGTTATCTAATCGACGTCCGCAAATATCAGAATCGAATCAGCAATCTTTAGAAGGCTATCGGAAGTTAACAGAAGTGCGTCTGAATCTCCCGGACCATTGTCACAACCCCAAAAGTGTGGTTTTACAGGCAGTTGGAAGCTATAACTTGTCGAAAAGGCTCCCCGAACCTAGTGCCGAAATCACACTAATGAGCGCCGTCTGCTGCGACTGCGTCAGCGACAACTGCGTCGAAATAGCCGGAATATCCGCCTGCATGAGGTTCGTCTGAACCGCCTTGAGCTGGATCGACTCAGTAGAAGCAACACTCGAAGCGGCATTGAGCCGGGTAATCGAGTTGTCGATCAAAACTCGCTGCTGACCCACAAAATTCAGCGCCGTATTAAGGCTTGCAGTATCCGCAATTCCTGCCCCGCTACCCCCGTTTGCATAGTCCGCAACCAGGTTATTGAGCACTCCAATCACGTTGGCCGCAGCAGTCGTAAATATCTGATCCCCGGGCACATTGAGCTGAATCGTCTGCCCGTTCGGCGAGACCAGCGTGTTCACAACACTGTCGCCGTTGTACGTCACGGTAGCAGGCGAAGTTGAATTATTGAGCGAAAACGGCGCAGTATTCGACTGGCTCCCACTGAAGACATACTGTCCCTGGTAACTGGTATTGGCCAGGGAAAGCACCTCATCGCGCAACCCGGCAATCTGGTTTGAAACGGCCTTAAGATCGCTGGTATTGAGCGTGCCATTATTGGCCTGGGTAGCAAGAGACAGCGCCTTATTGAGCTGCGTGACTACGCTACCCAGCGCAGAATCTGTAATTTGAAGCAAGCCAGTGGTAAGACTCGTGGTTTGCGTAAACGAGTCATCCCGTTGAATTTCGTTGAGCAGCTGAACGTTCTGCGCCGAGGCCACCGGATCCTGGCCTATCGAGTTCACCCGTGTCCCGCTGGAAATTTCGTTGGTCAGCAACTGCTGGCTGGCCTGCGTCTGGTTCAGAGCATCGCTCAGATTCGAAACATAAAAGGGATTGACGCGCATGTTTGTCTCTCAGTTCTTTACGCTTCCGCGATTTGCTCGTTCAGGCAACAGATGTCACAACTCCAAGATTCAGCGCCGAGGCAAAAACGCTGTTGAGGATGCCGAAGACCTGCGAAGCAGCCTGGTATGAACGCTGAAATTCCTGCAAAGACGCAGCTTCTTCGTTCAAACTGACGGAAGAGAGCGAGTTGCGCTGGTTCTGCAACTGGTTCAGCGAAGCGCTCAGGGCTGTGTTCTGAATAGTGGTCTGTGAGACTGTGGCGCCGAGCGTACTGACCAGATTGGAGTAGTAGTCGGAAGGCGTTTGACCATTCACAAATGCCTGACTAGCCAGGTTGGCAAAGGCTACCGCATTGGCATCGTTGCCCGTACCGAGGCCTAGTCCGGCAGCTGCAATTTTGTCAGGATTGGTCAGCACAACCTGAAAAGCCTGGGCACTACCGGCAACCTGCGTAGGTGCATTGAAGATATCGCCGGAGTTGCCGTTATCACCGACAAGATCCGTACCTGCATTGTTAACTGTATTCACCTGTGTGGCCACGCTATATGCGAGCTGATCCAGCGAAGCCAACACGGTAGGAATGCTTTGGTCGCGCGCCGTCAGCAGCCCGCCAAGCTGCCCACCGCCAGACGCAAGCTGAGTTGTGATATCGGTGCCGCCCACGAAGAAATGCGTAACACCGCCGACGGCGCCGGTCGTAATAGAAAACGCCTGTCCTTGCGAGGCAAGCAACTGACCGCCAGTTGTCGTAATGCTCAATCCATTTTTTTCTGTAGTGATTTGGTTGATACCAATGAGTTGCGAGAGTTGCGTCAACTCAGACTGACGCTGGTCTTCGAGCGGCCCGGCATCGGAATTTGGGGAAAGCGACTGAATCTTCTGGTTGATCTGCGCCAGCGAAACGGTAAGAGAGTTGACCTGGGCTACGACGGTGTTAGCCGACTGGTCGAGCGAGACCTGTTGCGCGTTGAGGCTGGCCGCGCGGCTTGAAACATCCCCTGCCAGAGTCGCTGCAGTTGCCAGCACTTGTTGTCGCAATGGATTGCTGGTTGGGTTGGACTGGAGTTGCGTGAAGGAGTTGAAAAAATTGGTGATATCCGAACCAACATCGCCCGCAGTTGAGGTGGTAGCGGAAGGAGAGAATCCGGTCTGCAATGTATTGAGCGCGGTAAGCAGAGTGCTCGATGCCGCGCTCAACTGCTGCTGCTGTTGCAGACGCTGTTCCAGTACGCGGTCCCGCTGCGAGATACCGCCGTTGACGCTCACTCCAGAGCCAAGGAAAAGCCCGCTGATGTAGAGCGGTTGATTCTCTGCCCAGTTGGGTACCTGGCGCGTATAGGCCTGGTTGGAGGCGTTAGCCACATTGTTCGAAACGATGTTCAGGGCATTTTGATCTGCATCAAGTGCGCCTGAAATGAGTGACAGCGCCGCATTAATTGTCCCCATAATCGACATCCCTTCCGGCTACTTCAGATTCGCTCCTACTGCGTAACGCGTCGAGGCCATTTGGTCCATAGGGCATCGCTCCTTCGAGCAGGAGACCCGCTTCGTGTAAGCGCATCACATGCAGTCGCGAAAAAACTGCGAGATTGGCGCGAGTTTCAAAGAGAATATGTTCGAAGAGTTGCAGGTCATAAGCAGTATCGTCGGACTTGCCATCAAATGCGTTGCCCTCTGCGACGTCGGATGAGCCGCTCTGGCTGGTCTTCTGTATCTCGCGATTGAGATCAGCACAGCACTGCGCAAGTTCTTCAAGCCGTTCGGCATCCATGGCAACCAACGAAGCCGTCGCCTGCTGCACAATCTCTCGAAGCCTGGCTTGAGACTGCAACTGATGCTGCCAATCCATCGTCATCGCCGACCATCCTTCAGAATTGGGTGTCCCGTGCTCGCAAAGTTCTCTCGAGCTATTTACTCTCATCCAGCAACGACGAGATCAGTTTTTTTGCCACGGCTGAAGCTGGAATATGGTAAGTGCCAGCCTGAATCTGGCTCTGAATTGCGGCTACCTTGTCCAATCGCACATCCGAGGATGCGGAACTCTTGGCAACCGCTGTAGCCGCATTGCTGACATGAGCCTGATCCTGCACTGCCTCCTTGCCGGTTGTATGAGCAAAAGCCTGATTTCCGCCAGTTGGAACAGTCGGCTTGGCTACCGCCGGGGATTGCAACGCGGCATTTGTCTGGTTTGACTGGGGTAAATTTTCAATGTTGTTACGAACGTTCATTGGTATCTCTCCTACCCTGCATATCGTCGCATGCTGTTCATCACTTTAGTCATTTGGATGGCGAATTGGGGGGATAAAGTGGAGGAAAGCCCGGTACGGGAGAGTTCCCGGAATGGTTACTTTTCGGGGCTAGCTGGTGCAGAATGTGGTCAGCGATGCCAAAGCCTCCTCGTTCGGAGAGCGCCTTACCCAGGGCCTCCCCCGCAAAGGAGCCAAGTGCGGCATTCGAGCCTTGCCCATCTTCGTCAGAGTCCCGCGAATCGTGTCCGGGCTCAAGCTGTGACAAGAACTCTTTCATCATGGCCCCTTCAAACTCATGGGCGGCCTTTACCAGCTTGGGCGAAGGAGCGGCGGAAGCAGTGTTCGCCAGCAGAGAAGACACGTGCAAGTGACTCATTACAAAACCTCCAGGTCGGCTTCCAAAGCTCCGGCTTCCTTCATTCCCTGCAGAATCGAGATGACATCGCGCGCAGTCGCGCCAATCTGTTGCAACTCCTGCACGAGGTCTTCTACCGTTGCGCCCTCCTTTAACTCGATGCGGTTGACGGGCTTGTCCTGCGCCTGAACGGTGGTCTGCTGCACGACCTGTGTTGTTCCCTGGCCGAATGCATTCGGTTGCGAGACTTCATTCTTGACGACAACGCTGATCGAGAGGCCGCCATGCAGGATCGAGACCGGCTGCAGGCGCACCTTTCCTCCAATGACAACTGTGCCAGTGCGTTCGTTGACGACCACCCGCGCCTTCGGGAAAACGTCAATCTCGACTGCCTCAATTTGATCCAGTAGTGCCGGCAGGTCGTCCTGAGGTTCGACGGCTATTTCAACACGCCGACTGTCGGAGACACGGGCCCGATCGGTTTTAAGAACGGCATTGATGGCTCCGGCCATACGCTCCACCGTATGGAAGTCGGCATCGTTCAGGACTACGTTGACCATATGCATCTGTTTGAGATCGAAGGGCACGGTGCGCTCAACAATGCCGCCCGAGGGTACACGCGCAGTCGTCGGATGGTTCATCTGCCGGGTACTGCCGCCGCCCGTAACCTGATAACCGCCAAGAACAAGCGGCCCTTGTGCCTGAGCGTAGATCTGACCGTCCGGACCATAGAGTGGGGTCATCAACAGAACTCCACCCTCAAGCGAACGCGCATCACCGGAGGAGGAGACCGTCACATCGAGGCGGGAACCGGAGCGGCTGAAAGGAGGAAGGGTCGCAACGACAAAAACAGCGGCCATATTCTTGACCTGTAAACTGGTGCCACCCGATGGAACGGTGATGCCAAGACGCTCAAGAGTCGATAGTAGTGTCTGAACAGGGTAGACAGTCTGCTGCGTGTCGCCAGTGCCGCGGAGTCCGACAACAATGCCATAACCAATCAACTGATTGTCACGAATGCCCTCAATCGAGGCCACATCTTTCACGCGTGTGCGTTGTGAAACCAACGCGGAAGCAGGCGAAGTTTGAGGAGCGGCTTTCTGTGTTTCCAGTGCAGCCATCGTTTGCGGAGCAGGGTAAGCAGGGCGAGCGGTGCGGTCTGGCGTTCGCGTAATTGGTGAAGGCTTCGATTGCCCGGTGGTTTGCGCTGTAGACAAAGGTAAGCATGCGAAAAGGCAAAGACTGAGCGAGGATAATGCGACACGCATTGCCGTCCACCGAATTCCCATTCCTATGCCTCGTTTCAAAAGACCAAGAACTTCTGCAGCATTCGCCAGACTGGATTCTGTCGGTAAGTGCTGTCGGTCACGATCCCTTTGCCTGTAACTTCAAGCTCAAGATCGGTCATGGCTGTCGACAGCACCTGGTTCTGCGCACTCACATCTTCAGGACGTACAAGACCGCGCAACCTGATCAACTGCGTCTGCTGAGAAAAAGTCAACTGCCGGGTCGCCTGTACGACCAGCATGCCATTGGGTAGCACGTCGACTACTTCGCCTCCAAAGGTTGTGGCCAGACTGGAATTGGTTACACTTTGCCCTTGCGCTGTTAGGCCGGATGAGGAGGTCTGGCCGATGAGATTCTGCAGCTTGTTTGTAGCAGAGAGCGAGCCGAAGAGAGCGCTGATCCCAGAGTTGGCATTGGATGCGCGGGAGTTCTTGACCTGGCCGTCGGTCGAGGCGGCAAGGCTTTCGGAGACGACAATTGAAACTACGTCATGCAGGCGAACAGCCTTGGCGTCCGTAGAGAGGCGCACCAACCGTCCCTGATCGGTCCAGATCGAGCCGGGCGTACGCACTTCGGCAGCCTGCTGCGCCCGAACCCTTTGCACATAGTTACGAAGAGCGTCTTCCGGAGGAGTCGTTTTGACCCTGGGGGATTGATTACCGTTGGCAGCCTTTTTGCCGAAAGGCACAGCCCACACTGCAGAGACGAGAGTCAGGACCAGAATTGTCGCAAGCACACCTCTGCGTCGTATTTTTTCTAGTGAGGTCATTCCCTGCCAACTCCTGACGTAGTCGCGCTGGCCCACTCCGCGATTCCGGCACCGGTGGCGACAACGCTGAGTATCGCGCCCGCAGTAGAACCGGAAAAGCCGCGAATGCCCGTCATCTGTACGCGAAGCTTCTGTCCGAGAACTGCCGATTCCAATGCCTTTGCCTGCAGGGTCGTGTGAAGTGTCGCCGAACGCTGCTCGACTTGAATCATCTGTCCAACGCGAATGATGGGCTGCGACACAATTACCGGCCGTACTGGTAAATCGGTTGAAGCTGACTTAGCCATAGAAGCCGATACGTTGCCCTGTTGCTTCGCTTCTTTTGGTGAGTCAACTTGAACAGAGACGAGCCTGGCTGGGCCGCCGGGATGTTCCGGATCCTGACGCAAGTGCCAGCGTATTCCTAAACAGGGATCGACTATTTCGCGGTGTGGAATTCGAGCAATTTCTCGGTGTGTGCTCTCTGCCATAGCTGAAGACAGACAAGCCGGCGGGCCGCAAAGAAGGAACACGCAAACGCAATATAGCCCCGCCCGCGAATGCTGCAATTTGCCTCGATTTTTTTGACCGGCGTTCATACGGTGGCGTTCCCCAAAATGCCAACTTGCGGGCAAAATCTCACTACCGCGTCAGGTTGTTTACCTGGGAATACATGTCGTCGGCTGCTTTGATGACTTTAGAGTTCGACTCATAAGCTCGCTGCGCGAGAACCATTTGGACGAATTGGGTAACTACGTCTACGTTCGAAGCCTCGAGGTATCCCTGTTGCAGCGTACCGAGCCCCTCGGTGCCGCCAGGATTGCCCAATACAGCGTCTCCCGAACTGAAGGTCTGCCTCAGCAGGTTGCCGCCCAGGAGTTCCAGTCCGCCAGGATTGGCAAAGGTGGCCAATTGAATCTGTCCCAGTTGCGCCGGGTTAGTCTGCCCCGGCAGCGATGCGTTAACCAGTCCATACTGGGTGATGCTGACCGAAGTAGCATTGACAGGGATGGTGATTGTGGGCAGTACCGGGTCCCCGTCGACGGTGACAATTGTTCCTTGATTATTGAGATGAAACTGTCCAGCGCGGGTATAGGCAATCGTGCCATCGGGGCGCTGTACCTGAAAAAATCCAGGCCCCTCAATTGCGACATCGAGGGGATTGTTGGTCTGGTCGATCTCGCCTTGGGTCATGATGATCTCAGTAGCCGAAGAGCGGGTGCCAAGGCCGATCTGCAGGCCCGCGGAGGTGGTCGTCTGGGACTGTGCTGCGCCGGGTGTCACCAGGCTCTGATACAGCATGTCCTGAAACTGAAGACGAAGTTGGCGGAAGCCGTTGGTAGACGAGTTGGCCAGATTGTGAGCGATCGTATCCAGATTCAATTGCTGGGCGCTCATGCCACTGGCAGCTGTGTACATAGCTCGAATCACGTCAGTTCTCCTTGGACAACTTAGACAATGCGAAGCCAGCTAGACGCGCGGCAAGTCTTCAGCAGCCAGCTTATTGAATTCAGTATGGAAGATCGTCAGTGCTCGCTGCATGGTCTCTGCCTGGCGCTGCATTACAATCAGGTCGAGACTACCCTGAATGGCATCTTCGTTAGCAGCTTCGAGTGAACCCTGGTGGATAACAGCCGTCGTTGCAGGTAGGGCTTGCACCTTGGCGGGGGGAAGATAGCGATTCTTGCCTTCAGGCGCAAGTTGCGTTCCAGCGGGAAAAGTAAAGACTCCAACCGAGCCCACGGTACCACCGGCTACCGAGAGCGCACCGTCACCACCGACCGAGACCTCGCCTGGCGGCACGGCTATTGGGCGGCTCTGCCCGTTCAAGACCGGTTCCCCGGCTGCGGTGACCAGTTGCCCATCCTTAGCACGATGAAAGCTACCGTCACGGGTGTAGCGCACCCCTGCCCCTGTCTGCACGGCAAAAAACCCCTGCCCTTCGATGGCAAGATCCAAAGCATTGCCGGTAGGCGTGAGCACGCCTTGGGTCAAGTCAAGATGATCGCCGCCTAGAACGCCGAAGTTATTCACTGTGCCGCCTAGCTGGGAGTTTCCGGCCAGCGGGTCGAGCAGCACTGACCGAAAGAACTCACGCTCGGCACGATAACCGGCAGTTTGCGTATTTGCCAGATTTGAAGCGGCTGTATCGAGTGCCTGGGTGCGCGCCACCAGTCCCGCAAAGGCTGCATAGTACCCACTGTCCATGAAAGAAGCCTCTGCCGCAAGATAAGAGCAGCTGCGGGACCAAAGATGAGATAGAAGAATTAAAGTGGCCTTAATTGAAGTGGCCTTGCGTGACATGTCGCCATACAAAAACGCCCCGGAAAGAGTATCCGGGGCGCAGCACAAATCCATGAGGTGGCTACTGAAGGCCATCACAGATGATCGTAACGGAGAAGAAAAACTCATCGAATTGATAGACGTGATGCAGGCGGAACTCTGGAGCTTGCACATGGATTCTGTAGTTGCTTCCGGTAATTACGGCTGGTATAGAGAGACCGCAGTTGGCGGCTAGTTCGGGGAAACGTCCCTTCCAGGTTCCAGCCAGCATATTGCAGACCTCACCGATAGCATCCTTGACCATATCGTCCATCTCAGCGAACTCCATGCCGGTTAGCTTGGCAGCCATGGCCAGTGCAGCGGACTCTCCTGAACGAAAAACGCATGCTCCGCTAAGTAACCCGCCAAAGCCTACTACGGCCGTGATTGCCTCACCATCGGATTCGAACGTAGTCTCGATGGGATCGCAGGGGACGGCCAGCATCATCTCGAATACTTCTTTCACACTGATGTCAAGGTAATGTGGGTCGGTGACGAGGTGTAGATTTTCTCGCAAAGATTGCGTCATCGGTAGTTCCTCTCCCTGTTGGATACAGCGCCGAAGTCCAGCGCCCATGCGTATTCCGTTGAATGCCATGCAGGTCGCCTTTATATCGCTCTCAGTCTTCGATATGAACCGAATAGAAGACTGCGTCTAGGCGGTAGCCAGCAACGGCAATACGCGCTCCTTAACCTGCTCGGCGGTGAATGGCTTGCGGATATACCCCTGGGCTCCGCTCATGATGGCCTGTTTGACGTGCTCTTCGCTCGACTCAGTGGTGATCATCACGACGGGAACTCCGGGCGCAAGATCCTGCGCACGAATCTGGCGCAGAAATTCGAGACCATCCATGGCAGGCATATTGATATCCGAAAGGATCAGTGCAACTGACTGATTCTTGAGTACCTCTATACCTTCGACTCCACTACCCGCCTCAAAAACTACCATCGGCTCAAGCCCTGCCTGGCGCAGCGACCGCTCGACAATCTTGCGCATTACGGACGAGTCGTCCACGATTAGAACCTGCAATTCACTCATGCATCACCTCAACTTTCGCAGTTATCGGCGGTCACTTGGAAATCTTGAGATGGGATACAGCGGCAAGTTTGCCGCACTGGCGTTCAATTCCCATATGCTGCATTGCTTTCTGCAGCGGTGCAAATTTGGGTCAGAGTTGATGCAAACTCGTCCTGAGTTTTAGGGACTTTTCGAGTCGGCATGCCACATCTAATTTGGCGCCAGTGAGCAGATTACATCCTCTACACCTGCTCGATCCGGTAGGGGGCCTGATTGGGGCTGCAGCCACATGCGCAGCCATAGGCAGTCATACACTCGCGAAAGACGTGACTCGACAGGCTTAGCACGCTCAATGGCTTTAGCGAGAACCCGGATGACCGGAGATTCCGAAGCACACTCCATCAGTGAAGTCGAAGGAAAGGTGCTGTTGACCAATCGCTCGTGGGCCGGAGCAAATCGTGAAGGCGTTACCAAACCACTCTCCACACGCAGGCCGAGGATACGTTCGGCTGCCAGGGCAACGACCGGGTCGGGCCGCTCAGCGAATCCCATATACAGAATGCGGCCCGCAGCAAGCCTCAAGGGTAAAGCTCCATAGGCCTCGACAAAAAGTCGCGGCATCGCTGCTGCCATTGCCTCGGGATCATGGTAGTCGAGCGGGAGGACTGGACAGTTCCACTGCAGGCTCAGAGCACGGGTCAATGTTTGCTCCGAGACCCCCTGCTGACGTATCAACCATTTACCCAGCTTGCCCTGTCCGGCAGCCTTTTGCGCGGCAAGCGCCTTGCGCAACTGCTCTGGGTTTATCCAGCCCTGCTCGAGCATCACCAGACCAAGTGGGACGCGATGGCGATGGCTGGCTGACTCAACGGTACGCCCCTCCATCTCTCGTCGTACGGCAACCTCCACGCGCGCTGCTGTACAAGCTGCAGAACAACTCCAGCTACCCTCAAAGATCGGGGCAGTACGGCTGCGCCACAAATGCAGCCAGCCACTGCTGCATGTACGGTTGCCGCAGGTTGTCAGCAGTGCTCCTACTCCTGCAGAACTAACTTTGGAGATCCTAGGCCGCTGGGAAATGAAGCCACCCGACCGAGGCAACCCGATCGCCGTACCTTCCGCGAGTGACTGGCTCATCACTGCTTCACGCCACTCGGAGGTGAGGGGTTGCTGTACACCGCGTCCCGAGGAGGGCGCTTGATTTCTGCCAATTTTTCCTAAAATAGGCATCGAATACTCTCCAGTCGACTCTGCGGCTCTGCTACCTGGGTGACACGTAGTCCAAAATTGCCGTTGACCAGCACAACTTCTCCCCGTGCGACGATCTTGTCTCCAACTATGAGGTCAACCGGGTCGGAGATATGGCGGTCCAGTTGCACTACGTCTCCTGGGCCAAGGTCGAGAATCTCGCTCAGCGGCATCTCCCGCGCGCCGAAACGCAGGGAGGCCTCTAGCTCCACATCGAGAAGCAACTGCAGACCCGCTGAGAGCCCTAACGGAGGTGGTGGCGAGGCAGGCCGGCCCAGAGGAGGCGCTGACGTAGCACTCGCGGGAGCAGCCGCAGGTTTGACCGGCTTCGCGGCAATTGGTTTCGCTGCTTCGGAGGTTCCTGCCAGACGCACAGTACTGTGCACCAGGATGGCCCAATTGCGATCTCCAGCCTGAAGCTGAAAAGCCCGGGTCAGCTTGCTTTCCCCATCAATTGGCACAAAGGCCGTCACCTGCACGTTGCGACCGGTTTTGGCCAGTAGCTCACCAGCCGCGGCTCCGGCCACCTCTTTAAGGATTTCTGCCCAGCCGGCCTTCTGATCCATGCCCTCGCCGAGCAACGTGGCTTCGGCGAGACCACCGTCAAGCATCACTGAAAGGCGTCCCGCTTCATCGCCTTCGACAGTGGCCGCAAAACCGAAGGACCCGGCGGAGAGGGGCTTAGGTAGCGATTCACTCAGCGTGGGTTCACCCATCAGCGCCTGAGAGAGCAGGCTGATTGCCACCGAGGTCCAGCATTCGAGATAGTTCAACTTGTCATTCATAGGTTTGGACGAAGAGAGCCGAGTAATTCTTGCCCGAACGAAAAACAGTCTTAAAACAAATGGGACTGAGATTCCGGGATTTATGCATGAGCCGTCTCCTCAACAGCCGCTTCTACACGCGCGCCACGGTGTGATCCAAGCCGAACCGGCTGGGCATGGAAGAGGAGCTGACCACCGGCGCGCAGTTCTGCACCGGAGTTGGCCGGAAGATTGAGCCGGATCATGCTTCCGACAGCAAGATTTTCAAGTTCTCGAGCTAGAACACGCACGGATGGTAGTTGCAGCACGGCCCCGAAGCTCAGATTACGCGCGGTGTGCTCGATGCGCAGCCGCGACTCGACGGCATGACGCCGGCGTCCGCCCCATTCGCCGGTAAGCCGCCGCAAAATGGTGTTGGCGACCACCGCGGGAAAAGCCAGGTTGAGGAGACCGGAAGACTCCTGCATGCGCACCTCAAAGCTCAGGCAGAGGGTCTTCTCCGTAACCGGCATGATCCGCGCTGCCTGCGTTTGCATTTGGCGACGCTCGAAGTTAAAGCTGAGTCCAACCGGCTGCCAGGCCATAGTTAGCTCACGGCAGACAATCTCGATGACCGACCCCATGATGGATTCTTCGATATCGGTTAGCTCTCGTAGTGCGCTCGTTTGGCCCTCGCCACCAAGAAGCAGATCGATGACAGCAGGCGCAATCCCGAGGTCAAGCTGCAATATGGAGAGAGCCCCCAGCGGCTCCAAGCGCACCGATGCAACATAGGCAATCTCAGGAATACGCAACAGAAATTCGTTAAAGGTGATCTGCTCAGCCGAAACCAAATTGACCTGAAGACGGGTACGCAGCCATGCGGAAAGATTGTGGGTCAGATTGCGCGCAAAGAGGTCGTTCAACAGGCTGATGGCGCGCAGCTGGTCCGTTGAAATCTGCCCCGCCGAGGCGAAGTTATATGGCACAGCTTTGGAGCGTGGACCCTGCTTGCCCTCTGGAGCCGTGGCCCGCGAAACATTGAACAATGCATCGATCTCATCCTGCTTGAGGGTCTTTTCCATGCAATGAATCTCTCGCAATCGGGAGAATGGCGGGAAGAGAAATGGCCCGATACCGCCTATGGAATTCCTGATTTAGTTCTGACTCATGGGAGTTTCCCAATCTGCTCTTGGCGACGCACGCTAGTTACTAGCCCGCATACGCGGCGGCTGGTTCACGGCCACGCGATCATTGGCTCTGACTCCCTGTCGGCGTCCACGCTGCGACTGGTTCCCACGCGAGGAGAGATCGGCCAGGGCCGAGCGTAGATGTAGGACAGCCGACGCATGAATTTGCGAGACACGCGACTCGACGACGCCGAGGGCCATGCCGATCTCACGCATCGTCATTTCTTCGTAGTAATAGAGGGTCATAACCAGTCGCTCACGCTCGGGCAGGTCCTGAATCGCCCCAGTCAGACGCTCTTCCATCTCGCCGCGCAAGCAATGAAATAGAGGGTCGTCTTCGGGTTTGCCCGGGATATAGGCCAACTCCTCTTCGCCGGAGTCCTCATTGCGTTCAAGATGGAGCGTGCCGATCTCGAGACCCTTGAGATTACCCAGCAACTGCTGGTAGGAGTCAAGGGTGGTTCCCAACTCGGTAGCAACTTCGGTTTCTGACGGTGCACGGCCCATTCGCGAAGTGAGAATTCGAATTGCCTCTTCGACCGCCCGTCCTTTGCGCCGAAGCTCCCGCGGACTCCAGTCAAGGGTTCGAAGGCTGTCGAGAATAGCGCCTCGGATACGAAACTGAGCGTAGCTTCGAAACTGCACTTTCTTCTCTGGATCAAACTTGGCGAAGGCATCCATCAATCCCACAACACCCGCTGAGAAGAGATCATCAAGCTCCACGTGCTGCGGCAGCCGTTCGTGGATACGCCGTGCAAGGAAACGAACGATGGGCAGGTGTTCCATGAGCACACGCTCTTCTTCCGGAGTAAGTTGCTGACGCTCGGGCCGGATAGCCGAATATCCGCTTGCCCCCAAAGCTGCAGTGCCAGGAGGCAAACCTCCAGTTTCCGGTGACGTCAGTTTTCCCTGCCCTTCTAAAGCTGCCATTGCGTTCCCTCATACGACAATCGCTGCTAGTCGTTCCTCTGCATTCACCGCACAGTACCCATAGGCCGCAGTCGCGTCTCCGCCGGGATGTCGGCTATTGCTACCACGGCCATACGTGGCACCCATGGCTCGATCCACCGCTTGATGTGATAGCGGGCCGGACTTGGTGCTAGGAGCACGGGAAGGGCCGTTGCAGGGACGGTTGCGATGAGTTGCCTCAAAGAATCGGCGAGGCGGCGGACAACAGGAGTGGAAGACCGTGACGAATCGGCCAGCAGACGTTGCCCTGCCTCCAGCCCAACCATGCTCTGAATCTCTTCTTCCAAGGCCGCATCAAGGAAAAGCACCGGCAACTGTCCTTCCGGATCGAGCAGAGGCTGGATCAGCCTGCGCCCCAGAGCATGCCGCGCAGCTTCGACTAACGTAACCAGTTGTTTTGAGATAGGAGCAGTTTCGACCAACGCTTCCAGGATTGAACCCATATCTCGAATCGACACGCGCTCACGCAACAGCTGTTCGAGCACTCTCTGCACTTCTCCCAACGTGAGTAGCTTCGGCACCAGTTCTTCGAGCAGTTTGGGATGGGTTTCTACTAAGCTATCGAGCAGACGCTTGGTCTCGGCCCGGCCAAGCAGTTCGTGCGCATGGCTACGCATCAGTTCTCCCAGATGGGTCGTAATTACTGTGACCGGGTCGACAACCGAGTATCCTGCTGCGATGGCCTGGTCTTCGAGCGCTGGGGTGATCCACACCGCAGGCACGCCAAAGGCCGGTTCTCGCGTCTCCTTGCCAGGAATAGGACGGCGAATGCTCTCTGCTGAGACAGCCAGCAATTGACCGCTTTCGATCTGCCAACGGCCGATTTCAATGCCCCGCAAGGAAACAAGATATTCGCGTGGACCCAGCCGCAGGTTGTCTGAAATATGAACTGGCGGTACCAGGAAGCCCATTTCCTGGGAAAGATGACGGCGCAGCGTTCGCACGCGGCCCAGCAACTGTCCGCCCTGCTTCTCATCCACCAGCGGAATCAGCTGAAAGCCAATCTCAAGCGTTAGTTCTTCGAGCTTGAGCAACCCTGCCATCTCGCTGGCCACTACTGCCTCGCCCGGTTTACCTGATGCGACTGCCGCGCCGGCAACTGAACCACTGAGCCCTGTCGTCTCCAAATCAATAACTACACTCCCACTCAGATTCCGCGCGGCTAGTAGCAGCCCTGCTGAAACCATGAGAAACGCTATCTTTGGCAATCCAGGTATCAGGCATAGCGCCGCCGAAACGCCAGCTGCCATATACAAAGTTCCTGGGCGCTCAAAGAGCTGCGATTTGAGCTCTCCGGAGAGCGTCACGGCAGAGTTGGTGCGGGTTAGCGTAATGCCTCCTGCCACTGAGACCAGGAGAGACGGAATCATCGTCACCAGACCGTCGCCCACGGTCAAAACAGTATAGGTACGCACGGCCTCGCTTAGTTCGATTCCCTGCTGAAGCGTACCGATCAACAACCCCGCGATGATATTGATGGCGGTGATGAGAATCGTCGCCATCGAATCGCGCTGGTTGAAACGCGCCGCACCGTCCATTGCCCCATAAAACTCGGCTTCGCGGGCAATAGCCTGACGACGACGCCTGGCTTCGAGTTCATTGATCAGCCCGGCATTCATGTCTGCATCGATTGCCATCTGCTTGCCCGGCAACGCATCAAGTGTGAAGCGCGCCGTAACCTCGGCGGTGCGGACTGCGCCATGCGAGACGACGAGAAATTGAATCGCAATCAAAGCCAGGAACAACACAAAGCCGACCACGTAGTTGCCACCAACAACGAATTGTCCAAAAGCCTCGATCACCTTGCCAGCAGCACCTGTTCCTTCAGAGCCGTGAAGCAGGATGCGCCGACTGGACGCTATATTGAGCGCAAGGCGGAACAGCGTAAGCAACAATAGCAGTGTTGGAAAAACACTCAGTTCGACTGCTCGGCGCACTTGAACCGCTGAGAGAAAGACAATCACGGAAGCAGCCATTGAAAGCGCTAGTAGCAGATCGAGGATCGCTGCAGGCAGTGGCACCAACATGACGAACATGACGCTAATCGCGCCGATGGGCAGCAGAAATTCACGCACCCTGTTCCAAATGCTGATAACTCCGCCGGAAGGCGCGGTAACGGCGACGGCTGTGCTCATGCGTCTCCTCGCTTGATGATGGATTGCATCTTCTTCTCATTCCCTCCTGCGCTGTGGAACTCTGTCACGGAGTTTCGTGACTTGGGAGATGTACGCTTTCCAGTTCCGGGAATGACTGCGGACGGAGTTTCATCTCGCGACGGTTGTTTCGCCGCCGGTGTTGGTGCTGTCGACGATACAGTGCGTTCACGGCGTTCGCGCATTTGCTGCTCAACGCGCTGGCGGTAGAGGAATGCGAGGATCGATGCGACTGCCGCGTAGAGTTCTACTGGAATTGGGTCGCCGGGCTCAATGGCGCGATAAAGCGACCGGGCAAGCGGCGGATTTTCGAGGATCGGTACACCTGCCCAACGGGCCTGGTCTTTGATCTCCTCTGCAAGCAAGTTCCGTCCCTTGGCAAGCAATTTGGGCGCTTCCATGGTTTCGAAATCAAATTCAAGGGCTACGGCATAGTGCGTCGGATTGGTAATGACCACGGCGGCCCTGGCGATATCCGCCTGCAGACGCCTTCTACGCGCCTGGCGCTGGAGATTGCGAATCCGTCCGCGAATTTGCGGATTACCCTCAGACTCTTTGAACTCTTCACGCATCTCCTGACGGCTCATACGCAAACGTTGCTCACGGCTGCGCCACTCGACGAGGTAGTCAACCGCTGCCCACGCGAAGAGCAGCCAGGCAGCGGCCAGCAGCAGATCGTAGATATCTCCGCTTAACGACACCATACGTACCGAAGAAAAAGGTGGCATCTCCCACTGGCGGCGAAGCCGTGCAACCGCGAAGATCATCAGCAATCCAGCGGGAATCATCGACTTGCCCAGCCGTGCAGCTGAGCGGAGAGAAAAGAGATTTTGGAGATTGCTGAGCGGGTTGATGCGGTCTGTCTTGAGCGAAAGAACCTGCGGATGAATCTGAATGCCTCCGGTCTGGAGTACTCCGGCAGCAAGCGCGGCGACGGCAACCGCAAGGCCGACCATGCCTACAGGTGCAAGGACCGTCATGGCCAGCGAGACGATAGACCGCATCGTCGTATCGACGCGCTCAAGCTCCCAGGCCTGCGGTGCACCGAGAGTCAAAAATTGCGTTATCGCTGAGGTCCACGCATCCAGAAACTGCGGGGCGGCCCTACCCAGCAGCAATACTCCAGCGAGGGTTCCAGCAGCCGAGCAAAGCTCGCGGCTGTGCAGGATATCGCCTTCTTTGCGAGCTTTATCTCGACGCTGCGGAGAGGCCCGCTCTGTACGATCCTCGGCCACAGCTATCCCCTGACTCCCTGCGCGATAAGCTTTTCCGCCACGTCCAGCAGGCTGCTAAAGCGCGCCTCGATAAACCGTGGCCACAGAGCCAGCGAGCCAATCAAAATCACGAAACCAGTGAGCGTCTTAAAGGGAACTGTCAGTGAAATAACCGGCAACTGGGGCGATATCTTGCCAAGTAATGCGACTGCGACCTCGACCAGAACAGTTGCAGCAAGCACAGGAGCCGCCAACTCTAATGCGGCAAAAAAACAACCAGACAACATTGGCACGACCACATGCGCCGCAGCTGGAACTCCAGAAAGAGGAAAGCTCCCTGGAGGTACAGCGTGGAAACTGCGCACCAACGATGCCAGCAGGACGCGGTCCAGACCAACGGCAATTATCACCAGCATGCCAAAAAGCTGGAAGAGATCACCCATCAACGGCGTCTGAATCTCTGAAGCAGGATCGAGCAGATTCACCAACGAGAAACTGAACTGAAGCCCAACAATCTGCCCGGCTATCAACAGCATCTCGTTCAGCAGGCCAAGGGTCAAACCGTAGATCGCTCCCACAGCCACTTCGCCAAACATTCCGGTAAAAGTAACCTCTACAGGCTGGCTTTGCGAGACTGCGGCAGTGAGCGGAACCAACAGCCAGGCAATGGCCAGTGAAAGGATCGCCTTGCTGCGTGCCGGGAAAGATTTCGATGAAAAGAGTGGAGCAAGGGCTATCATCGAACTGACTCGCACTAGTACTAGAACGAATGCCGAGGCCATCGAATTCCAGTTTGCCGCGCTTGCCTGCACCATGACCTCTGTCTCTCAGTTGCTGTGGATGTAGCGGCCAAGATCGACATAAAGCAGCCGGGTGTAGGTAGAGAGCCGATGCAAAAACCATGGCATGCCGACTGCTAAAATCACTACTACGGCAAAGAGACGCGGCACGGCTGTCAGTGATTGCTCCTGCAATGATGTCAGCGTCTGAAAGAGGCTTAGCACGAAGCTCAGCAGCGCAGCCGCAAGCAGGATCGGCGCAGAGACGATCATCGCTTCACGCAAGAGAGCTCGCAGGATTTCTGCAACCTGATCGGGGCTCATCCAATCCTCCTCAAAAGCTCTTGAGCAACGAACCGGCGATCAGGTTCCAGCCATCTACCATGACAAACAACAAAATTTTCAGTGGTGTTGAAACAACAACGGGGGGCAACTGGAACATACCGATGGAAGTTGTGATTGCCGCCGTAACCATATCGATCAGCAAGAATGGCAAGTAGAGCACCGCGCCGATGGCAAAGCCTGCCTTGAGCTCCGAAAGCATATAGGCAGGAATCACGGCTCGCATCGGCAGATCTTCGGGTCTGGATGGGCGCGGCACCTGGCCTGCCACAGCGAAGAGGGTCAGGTCTTTCTCCCGTGCATAACGCAACAAGTAGGCTTTGATTGGGACTGAGCCGCGGTCGATTGCTTCCCAACCCGTCACCAGCCCCTGCCTATATGGCGTTACCGCCTTTTGTTCGACTGAGAGCAGCACCGGCTGCATGAGAAACCAGGTCATGACCAAACCCAGGCCCAGTAAAGTGGGATTTGATGGGGCTGTCTGCGTACCCAGAGCCTGGCGCAGAAAGTGGAAGACCACCATCAGGCGGACCATTGGCGTGACAGCCATGACCAGTGCTGGCAATAGCGTGATCGCAGTTAAGACGAAAAGGATTGTCCACGGAGTCGAATCGCCTGGATGAAGCTTTGCACTTAGATCTGGCAGCACTTGTGTGCCTGCGGAGGGTACGGAAAATACCGCCAGGCTAAAAACATGCGTCGTAGAAAAGAGTGAGGCAAGCGTTACCATGACACCCTGCTTTTGGACCCAGCACGCGCGCTGCTTCGGACAGGCGCGCGGAAGAGTGGATCCCTGCGATCCAGTGAGCCCAGAGGAGCAACGATGCCCATGCCCGCGTGATGTCCTGAGTCTCTTTCCGCAGCCGCTGAGGCCTTGGCCCCGA
>Ga0105248_10002634_pt1 | contig 19960 bp, 18 predicted proteins | sample KBSS34metaG_FD_81524 | JGI IMG/M metagenome (GOLD analysis project Ga0105248, IMG submission 81524) | Switchgrass rhizosphere microbial communities from Kellogg Biological Station, Michigan, USA - KBS S3-4 metaG | ecosystem: Host-associated > Plants > Roots > Rhizosphere > Soil | place...
TCGCGCAGGACGCCGGCGCATCCCGCAAGGCAACCCAGGCTCGCAGCCAGGAGAAGATGAATCGAGTCGTTGCGGCCACCAACGATTTGCTGGTCGCCGCGGGTTCTAGTGCAGTTACCACTACCGCCGTCGCGGCTCGCGCAGGGATTTCCGTCGGCTGGCTCTACAACTTCTTCACCGACCGTGAGTCGCTCCTCGAAGAAGTACTAATCCAGGGACTCATCGATCTCGACGAACGGTTTGATGAAGCCGGGTTCAGCCTCGCTGGGCCGGACTGGCGGACGACAGCGGCCGCGGGCATCGACGCGCTCATCGACTTCCTTCTCAACGGGACCGGGATAGCTGGGTTTCGTGTGCTGTGGTTCTCGTCCGAATTCTCCGGCCGGATGGTCCAGGTGAACCGGGCGCACGATGACGCGCTCGCGGCATACCTCTGTGACGGTGTCACAGCGCTGCGCCCGGACGCCCCGGACATCCCCCTCTACCTGATGGCACAAACGTTCATCGGGGTGCTCGACAAGGGATTCGACATCGCGTTCCGCACCGATCCCAACGGCGACAAGGCGGCGCTTGGCGAGTTGCGCCGCGCCGCGCTGGCGTACCTCGAGACGTTCCTCGCGTAAACACCGGCACGCATCAAGCCAGTGCCTGATGCGTGCCGGTGCGCTGCTCCGCCGCCGCAGTTGGGTCGGACGACTTTCGGTCGTTCAGCTGGCTTCCAACGCGGCTTTTGGTGCCACCGAAGGTGCGGGTGCGTGGGGCTGCGGGTGGGCGTGCACCAGGTCCTCCCTAGCGATCGCGTCCTCCCCCGTGTGGCCGTGATCGGAGAGTGCCTTGAGCGCTTCGGGCTTCTTGACGAGCAAGTACCCCATTATCGCGAACGCGAGGAGATAGACCGCCAACGAGATCGGCGCGGCCAGGCTGATGGGCCAGCTCAACGGCGCCACGAAATCGAACACCGTAATGCCGGCGCCGACGAAGAAGCCCGGGATGAGGAACAGCACGCCCAACACCGGGATGATCAAGTGCACGACAACGTTGAACTCGCTGCGCCGGTACCGCCAGTAGTACACCGGGCACGACAGTGCCGCCATCATGTGCACCGGCAGCGCGATGACGGCGATGATCGTCCCGAACAGCCCGAGGGAAGCGATCGGACCCCAGAGCAGTCCCCCGATCACGGCAGCGATGGAACCGATGCCGAACATGAAGTAGATGGCCGTCACCGGCGACTTCCACCTGTGGTGAGTCTTGGCGAAGATCTTCGGGATGGTCCCCGCGCGGGCCATCGCCCAGATGTGTCGGGTGCCGCCCATGGATGCGCCGTTGGCACAGGCAATCGAGCTGTTGAGCAGCGCGAGGAGCAGGACGATCCATCCGGCGCCCCAAAGCTTCTTCGCCATCCCGATCCAGCCGTCGCCTTGGTTGAAGTTCATGAAGTCATACAGCTGGTCGGCACCGAAGTAGGTGGACGCCGCGTAGCTGCCGATGATGTAGAAGACGCCGACGATGATCGCCGACCAGACGATGGCCCGGGGGACGTTGCGCTTGGGGTTCTTCGTCTCTGCTGCCAGCGGTGCACCGGCCTCGAAGCCGATGAAGGCCAAGAACCCATAGACCGAAGCGGCTATGACCCCGGACATGCCGACGAAGCCTTCGGCGTTCGCGTGCTCCGTGGTGAAGACCGATACGGAGTTGTTGCTGCCCGACGCGACGATCATGTGCACGCTCATGACGAGGAGCACGAGGATTTCCAGGGAGCCGAGGATCACGCCAGCCTTGGTGCTGAACGCGGCGCCGAAGTAGTTGAGCGCACCCGAGAACACGAGACAAGCCAGTCCGGCGACGATCCACGTCGCCTTGTAGGCGCCTCCGCCTTCGGGGAAGAGCGCGGCGGCGACCAGATTCCCGAAGACCAGCATCAGATACGGCAGCGCGGCCAGGTAGAACATCGGCGCGCAGAAGGCGACGACGAAGCCCAGGGCAGGGTGAAACGCGCGGCCGACGAACGAGCCGAGACCGCCTGCCGTGGATATGTGCTTGGCCATCTGGGCGATTCCGACCGCCACGAGCACACAGCCGATCGTCGCGCCAACCACGGCCAGCGGTAGCGCGCCACCAGCGAACAAGGACCCGGTCATGATCGCGTAGGCCAAACCAGCGCCGGGCGCCATCGTCGCGATCGAGACGAACAGGACGCCGGACAGCGAAATGCTGCCCTTGGCGAGCCCCTGCTCACCTTCGCCGACGTCGACTGGGGCGTCGACGGTTTCCAATGAAGTTGTCATGAGTTTCTCCTGAGGTATCGACACGCGCTGTCACCTGGCGCTTGCAGGGGTTTTCCGAGCAGCACGCAGCACTGCGCGCATCGAATGGAGTCAGTTCCGCGGCTGACCGATCCGGTTGTGCGAGGTAACTCGTGGGATCAACGACTCGCACACAAAGTGAATAAGTTTCATGTTGCTCGCGCGGATCTGCCGCGTAAAAAGCTGATTTCGTCCGTAGTCAGCGCCACGCGCACCCTCCACACGGCGAACCGGGTCGCGCGAACTCGAGGGGCGCGATCCATGCGCGAGTCGTTCGCCGATCCCGCCGCCAATCCGCACACGGCCTGGGGTGCAGGTTTCTCTCGCCTACTGCGACGGCCCGCTCTACCCGGACCGTTCCGTTACGGCACGCCATCCAGTACGGATCGACGCAACACCATCGTTTCCCCCGCCGAGCGGTTTGGAAATCCGTGTGCATCCCTCGATATGTCCGCGAAAGATGATGCAGCGCTGGGCATTTTCGGATCGCTCCCTTGCCGGAACCTAAAGTCCACCCACGAGGAGGGACTCGGCTCGGCAGCCTCGATGAGCTAGCAGCGATTCCGCCGAGCCATGTGTACCGTGGGCGCCACATGACACGTCTGTTTACTCGTTCGATCCGGCTCGCCGCGATATGCGCTGTGCTGCTCGCAATCTCGATGCCCACCGGCCGTTCAGAGCCACCGGGTCCAGGCGCGCTCGCCCAGGCGCCGGTGCTGAGCCTGTCGGCGCTCGGATCGAACTCGAACCTGAGCTTCTACGGGCTGCAAGCCCAACAGTCGGTCACCTTGCCAGTACAGCGGGGGTTGACGCCCGCTGCCCTCACGGCGATGGTCTGGATGCCGACGGGCGTGCTCAGCGCGTCGCTGACCGTCACCCAAGGGGACCATGTCATCTCGAGGGTCGAGTTGCCGATCCAGTTGCCCATCGGTCCGCCTGCCCCGGTCAGCGCTCCGCTGAGCGGCGCCGAGGTGGTCGACGATGCCATCGCGTTGACGCTGACCGTCGACATCCTGCCGCTCGAGGGCTATTGCGTTGCCCCGACCAACCCGCTTCGGCTGACCGATACGGCGATTCGGTTCGACGGCATCGAACGGCCGCCGGTGACCGTCGCAGACTTCCTGCCGCCCGTCCTGCGCAAACTCACTCTCTTCCTCCCGCAAGCACCGACGCGGGCAGAATCGGATGCCGCCGTCAAGCTGACCGACGCCGTCGTCGCCCGCTACGGCCAGCAGTACCCGGACGTCAGCCTCGTAGCGCTGCCGGCCGGTCAAACGACACCTCCTGGGCCGCCCGCGCCTATGGAGCGCCAGATCGTCGTCAAGGAAGGCCTGACCAAGGGACTGTCAGTGCAGCCCGGAGACGGTATGCCGTCACTGCTGATATCGGGTTCTGGCGCCGAGTTGGGCGACCAGGCTCGATTGCTGTCCAGCGATCTATCCCAGTTGGCGCTGACGTCGGACACTGCGGTTGGGTCGGTGAAGTCCACACCGGTGATCCCCGCCGACGTCACGACACTTCACGAGATCGGCGAGCGCGGCGCCACTTCGGTGTCGTTGACGCCACGGCTCGACGTCGGTGTGGACCAAACCAGATTCGGCCGCGCGATCGGCAATGTCCGACTTCACCTCAAGGGTTCCTACACGCCGCTGCCCGCGACCGTAGGCGGACAGGTCGTGGCGATGATCGGCGACACGACCATCGCCAAGTGGGCCGCCGACGCCGCCGGGCTCATCGACCGGTGGGTCGACATTCCCGACGACGTGCTGCAGCGCCATACCACCGTCACCGTCGCGATCCACATCGCCGGGAACACCGGTCGCTGCGGCGAGTTCCAGCCCCTCACCCTGACCATCGACGACACCACCAGCATTCAGAGCACCCCCGCCAATCCGCCTGTGCGGCCTGGCTTTCAGTCCCTACCGCAGTCACTCATGCCGCACGTGCAGGTCGGAATCGGCGACGACGGGTTCGCCGACACCGGGCGAGCGATCGCCATCATGACCGGGTTACAGCGCGTCAGCGCGACGCCGATCGATACGACGGTGGTTTCGGTGTCCGACGCGCTTGCCAGCAACACTCCCGCGATAGTCATCTCGGCTGACGGGTGGAAACACCCCGAGATCAAGCTGCCGGTTTCAGGCGGTAGCGGCCACGTGCAGACCATCGATGCGTTCGACAACGGCACTAGGGCGACGCTCACGCTGACACCGGGTTATCGCTTCGGCTCGCTACAGACCGTGGTTGATGGCAATCGCTCGCTGTTGGTGGCCACCTCCACGGGAATCCCCGACCAACTCGACGGCCTCCTCGCCTGGCTCAACGCGGACAGCCGGTGGTGGTCCCGGATGGACGGTGTGGCCGTCATCGCTCCCCCGGACCGGGCGCCGGTGATCGTGGCCGCTCCCAAGATCCAGGCCAGCCCTTCCGCCGTCGAAAGTTCCGACCACACGTGGTGGTACGTCGCCGGTGGCATCGGTGCCCTGGCCCTAGTGGCGGCAACCGGGGTCGGCTTTCTCCGTGTTCGCCGACGATGAAACAGGTGTCGCCGCCTCCTGGCGACTCCTGAGACCAGGTGTCAGAAGCGTGCTGGCCGCAACCCTTACTCGCCGTGTACGTATATTCGCCGTACAATGAAGTGATTGCTAGCTACGAGTAGAGATGACTAAGAAAAGAAGGAGGTGTCGCTGTGGCAGCCAAAACGAAGCGCATCGAGCTTCGCGCGGAGCCAGCCACCTTGGACCGCATTCAGCGCGCCGCCAACATTGTGCACGAGCAGACATCGGAGTTCGTGCGGAAAGCTGCGATGCAACGGGCGGAAGACATCCTGCGTCAGGAGCAGGTGACGGCAATGGAGCCCGAACAGTTCGACAAACTGATGTCCTCGCTCGACGCTGCTGACGACGCGCCACGGCTGGCGGCAGCCGCACGCAAACCCGCGGTCTTCACAAGGCGTTGACCTATGTTCGAGTCCGCGCGACTCACCGAGGCCCACGCGCTGGAAGGATTCGACTGCGGTAAGGAGTCGCTGAACGGCTGGCTCATCGCCAATGCCCGTCGCGCGGACAGCAGCGGAGTCGCGCACGTCTACGTGTGGACCCCGCTCGGCGAACAGAAAGTCAGCGCCTATTTCGCCATTTGCCCCACCGAAGTAGCACGCACCGACGACGGCGTCTCAGGATCCATGGCCGGCGGCTATTCCCGCATACCGGGATACTTGATTGGCCGCCTAGCGATCGATACGTCGCTGCGGGGTCAGGGATATGGCGAGCAGCTGCTCCTCGACGCACTCGGCAAAGCCGTCGCCGCATCGGAAATCGGCGGCGGCCGGCTCATCGTCGTTGATGCCATAGACGACGAGGCACAGTCCTTCTACGAGCACTACCACTTCGTTTCCGTCAAGAACCGCGAGCGCCGTCTGGTCATGAAAGTCTCCACAGCGGCAAAAGCACTCGGGGAGCGCTGGCGGGAGTAAACCCCTCACCGAAGAACTTGCTGCACAAAGGAGTTGACCGTTAGCGGTGTCGAGAGTAACCCCGGCGAGTTGCATACGTTGCGTGCCGACAATGTGCGTTTGCGTCGTCTTCTTCAATTGAGTGAGGAACAGGCACGCGCAGCCGCCAGTGACCAGGCGACACTGACGGGGGCGCCGGACTCACCGGTGACAATGGGCTCCAGCTCCGCCGATAAGGTGCGCTTCTTCTTCGAGCTGTTCCGTTGCCGCACCGATGTTTACGCACTGCGCTGGGAGAATCGGCGAGACGGCCGCTCGGGTTGGATGCCGGCGATCAAGGGCTATTGGCGCAAGGGCATGAATCGGCCCGACGCACCTTACCTTCCGCTGACCCCCGAGGGTCGAACACCTCAACGCGATCACCGACCAGCTACGCACCGCCGGAAAGATCGTCACCGTTCTCAGCGGCGGCATGAAGGCTCGTGAACGCCGTCAGATCGCCGACCAACTTGCCAACCACACACCCGATTCGGATCCACTCCTGATCGTCGGCACCAGCTCGTTCATCGGAGAAGGCTTCGACTGCCCCGCTCTCGACACAATGTTCCTGGCAGCGCCAATCACCTTCAAGACCGCCTCGTGCAATACAAGGCGTGCGCGACGACGCACAGCCTTGCCCCGGGGCGCCAGCAAACCGAGGTGGAAGGTGACCGCGTCGTCATCGGGCAGGACGGCAGATTGCTGAACTCCCGCATCGCGTTGGGAGGTTTGGCCGCCCGCTGGGATTTGTCAGTTGAGGCACGGGTGACCCGCCAGACTCGCTCATGATCGCTACGGACAACACGCCCGGGACTGCACACTAGCGAAACACGCCGCACCAATTGGCGTCCACAGCCTGTCTACCAGGCAATATGTTGCTCGCAACTCGGTGAGCTGGTGTTTCGTCGCCGGGGAGGCTCCCCGTCAAGCAGTTCTCCACCACTAATCCCCAGGCTTGAGCACGGCTAATCCGCACTTATCCACACCCCATGCACAGGTCTATGCACAGCAAAGCTTTTCAACTGTCCGTAGGCCGGCTTAGCGTTTTATGCGTGGAGTCGACGACCGGGGACGGGCCTGTGCAGCGCATCGCGCTGCGCGAGCCATGCACGGGCTGCGGCTGCAACGACGGAGTCATCGACTCAAAAGGCGGCCAAGACGTCGTGCGGTGTGCTTGGTGTAAGGCGTACTGCTTCAACGCTTCGCGCGTAGAGACTGGCCGCGAGCGCCGGTCCCTCAGCACACGCCCGGACGTCAGACCTCGTCAACGAAGCCGGATATTGAGGCGGGACAACTTCACATGCATCAAGTGCCACCACAGCGACAAGCCGCTGGAGATTGGCCATCTGGTATCAGTCCACGATGGCCACCTGGTCGGCCTCTCAGACTCGGACCTGTCCACCGACGAGAACCTCGCAGTGATGTGTGCCGAGTGCAACGCCGGGCTGTTCAAGGAGTCGTTGCCCCCGCACCTGGTCGCCGCCGCGATCTTCGCCATGCGGTTGCGCGAGAAGGAGAATAATGACGGTAACGAGCGCGGGTTGCCCGCATGATGGTCCAACCGATGCACAGACACTAACGATCTGGATGCGGTCGGAACCGGACCCTACGGACCGTCATGCTGCCAACGGGGACGGTTTGGGGCGGTTTGCCACAGAACGAATTTCGACGTTGTCCCCACGCCAGTGAGGGTCAACGGTGAGGGTCAAAAGGGAAAAAGACACCTCCCGGACCTTCGGAAAGTGCCTCTGACCTCGGTCGGGCTGACAGGATTTGAACCTGCGACCACTTGACCCCCAGTCAAGTGCGCTACCAAACTGCGCCACAGCCCGCGCACTGCCGAGGATCGCCCGGCAGCAGGTCGAAATGCTACCGCAGCCCACCTCGTCCGCCCTAAACGGTCACCAACCGGTACAGCCCGATCAGTCCGACGATCACGATGACGATGCGCAGCGCGTTCGGCGAGAGCCGTCTGCCGTATCGCGCGCCGAGCCATCCGCCGATGAGCGAACCCACCGCAATGAGTCCCGCCGCCTCCCAGCTGATCCGGTCGAACGCCACCAACGTGTACGCGACGGCCGCGACCACGTTGACGACCAACGACAGCAGATTCTTCGCCCCGTTCATCCGCTGCATCGACTCGGGCAGCAGCGCCCCCATCACGCCGATCAGCAGAATGCCCTGCGCCGCCGTGAAGTAGCCGCCGTACACGCCGACCGCGAACGTGCCTGCCACCAACGCGGCCATCCGACCCGGCGACACGTGCTCGGCGGACCGGCCGGCATCCTCGGCCCGCTGACGCGCGTATGCCTGAATGCGCGGTCCCAGCACGACCAAAATCAGGGCGCCGATCAACAGCACTGGCACGACCGCGGTGAACACCTTCTCGGGAAGGTGAAGCAGCAGCCACGCGCCGAGCATCGCGCCGAACAGCGACGCGGGAAGCTGCCAGCGCAGCCGGTTCCACTGGCCCCTCAACTCCTCGCGGTAGCCCCAGGTTCCAGAGACGCCGCCCGCCACCAGGCCTACCGCGTTCGACATGGTCGAGGTCACCGGCGGATAGCCGAGGGCGACGAGCGTCGGGAACGTGATCAACGTGCCCGACCCGACGATCGCGTTGATGGCTCCGGCTCCGACGCCCGCCACCGCGATCAGGATCATGTGGGCGACCGACACCCAGCGACCTTATCGACCCGAGTCTGTGTCCCTACTGGCACCGTGAATTCGCGCGAAGGCGGACAAGCGCACTACCGCTTCGCGCCCCGCTTCTCCCGCACCCGCACGTTGATTCGGATAGGACTGCCTTCGAACCCGAACGTTTCGCGCAGACGACGCTCGATGAACCGCCGATAACCCGCCTCCAGGAAGCCGGACGTGAACAGGACGAACGTCGGCGGGCGCGTCGTCGCTTGGGTCGCGAACAGGATCTTGGGCTGCTTGCCGCCTCGCACCGGCGGGGGCGTCGCGGCAACGAGCTCCTTGATGAACGTGTTGAGCCTTCCGGTCGCGATGCGGCCGTCCCACGACGCGAGCGCAGTTTCCAGCGCGGGCACCAACTTCTGCACCGCCCTGCCGGTCATCGCCGAGATGTTCACGCGCTGCGCCCACTGCACTTGCACGAGCTCGCGGTCGATCTCGCGATCGAGCATGTAGCGCCGGTCCTCGTCGACGAGGTCCCACTTGTTGAACGCCAGTACCAGAGCGCGACCCGCCTCGATCACCATCGACAGCACTCGCAGGTCTTGCTCGGTCAGCGGCTGCGACGCGTCCACCAGGACGATCACGACCTCGGCGGCATCGATGGCTCCGCGCGTGCGCACCGAGGCGTAGAACTCGTGCCCGCTCGCCTGACCGACCTTGCGGCGCAGCCCTGCGGTATCGATGAAACGCCATGTCTTGCCGTCTAGTTCGATCAGCGAATCGACCGGATCGACCGTCGTCCCCGCAACGTCGTGCACCACCGAGCGTTCGTCACCGGACAACCGGTTGAGAAGCGAACTCTTGCCGACGTTCGGCTTGCCCACCAACGCGACGCGACGCGGGCCACCGCCCGACGACGTCACGGCAGACGCCTCTGGCAGCGCTTCCATGACGGTGTCGAGAAGGTCGGCGACTCCACGGCCGTGCATGGCGCTCACCGAGTAGGGCTGGCCAAGCCCGAGCGACCACAGCGAGGCTGCTTCGGCTTCGCCACGTTCGTTGTCAACCTTGTTGGCGGCCAGGAACACTGGCTTGCCCGCGCGTTGTAAGCGTTTCGCCGCGGCCTCGTCGGCGCTCGTCGCGCCCACCACCGCATCGACCACCAGGATGATGGCGTCCGCGGTGCGCATGGCGACGCTCGCCTGTTCGGCCACCAACTGCTGCAAGCCCTTTGCGTCGGGCTCCCAGCCGCCGGTGTCCTGTACGACGAACCGACGGCCAAGCCAATTCGCGTCGTAGGAAACCCTGTCGCGCGTCACTCCCGGAATGTCCTGCACCACCGCCTCGCGACGGCCGAGGATGCGGTTGACCAACGTCGACTTGCCGACGTTGGGTCGCCCCACCACGGCCACCACCGGAGGCGGCGCGAACTCCTCGGCGAGCTCGGCTGCGACGTCGTCGTCGCCGAGGTTCCAATCGGCCTCGTCGACCCACGTTCCATCCGAATCGGACTCACTCATCGAGATGCTCCTGCACGCTGTTCGACCAAGTCCAAAAGCCTTGCGACGACCTCGGTCTCGGTCATCTCACTCGAGTCGACGACAATGGCGTCCTCGGCGGCCCGCAGTGGTGACACCGCACGCGTCGAGTCCAAGTGATCGCGGCGGCGCACGTCGGCGAGGACACCGTCGTAGTCGTCGCCCAAGCCGTTCGCGACGTTCTGGTCGTTGCGCCGACGCGCGCGTTCCTCCGCTGTTGCGGTGAGGAAGATCTTGACGTCCGCATCGGGCAGAACCACAGTGCCGATGTCTCGGCCTTCCACCACCACGCTGCCCGATCCATTTGCGAGTTCGCGTTGGCGCGCGACGAGCAGCGTCCGCACCGCAGGCACGGCGGATACCGCCGACACCGCGGCGGTGACGGCATCGCCGCGGATCTCGGCCGAAACATCCTCTCCGTCAAGGAAGGACAGATCACGATCGGGATCGAATCCCACCGTGAAGTCGGCCGCCGACGCGATGCGCTCGATCGCCGCGGCATCGGCGACATCGACGCCGGCACGCAGCACCGCGAGCGTCACGATGCGGTACATCGATCCGGTGTTCAGGTAGCGCGCACCAAGTTCACGCGCCAAACTCGTTGATACCGAAGACTTTCCAGTCCCCGCCGGCCCGTCGATGGCGATCGTCAGGGAGCCGCTCACATTCCCACCGCCTTGTACAGTTCGCCGATCTCCTTGCGGTTCAACACCCGAATGCTGCCAGGCCGCTGCTCCCCCAACGTCACCGCACCGATGTCGGTGCGCACCAACTCCTGTACGGGGAAACCCACCTTGGCCAGGAGGCGCCGCACGATGCGCTTACGACCCTCGTGCAGAACGACCTTCACCAACGACTTGCCGGGTACCGCATCCACGACGGCAAAGTCGTCTACCCGTACCGGTCCGTCGTCCAATTCGATTCCATCCTTCAACTTGCGGCCAAGCCCACGCGGCACCGTGCCCGCCACCGTCGCCAGGTACGTCTTGGGCACCTCGTAGGACGGGTGCATCAGTCGGTGCGCCAGCTCGCCGTCATTGGTCAGGATGAGCAGCCCCTCGGTATCGGCGTCGAGGCGCCCGACGTGAAACAGCTTCTTGTTGCCCCGAACTCGATGTTCGACGAGGTCGCCGACGCACGGCCTGCCTTGATCGTCGGACATCGTCGAGTGCATGCCGCGTTCCTTGTTGATCGCCAGGTAGACCAGGGTGTCGTCGACTTGCACCCTGGCACCGTCCACCCGGATCTCCGAGGCGTGCGGATCGACCCGCGTACCCAGCTCGGTGACGACGTGACCGTCGACCTCGACACGGCCGTCGCGGATCATCTTCTCGGCAACGCGCCGCGATGCAATCCCAGCCTGCGACAACACCTTCTGCAGCCGGACGCCGTCCTCTGCCTCACTCATATCAGTCTCGATCCACGTCGAATGCCAACGGCTGCTCGGCAGCAGGCATGCCACCGAGTTTGATGAACCGCGGCTCGTCGCCGAGTGAGGCGGTGATGTCATCGATCACGTCGACGTCGGGCAAGAGCGGTGCGATGTCGGGGAGGTCGCCAAGCTCCGAGAGGCCCAGCCTTTCCAGGAAGAGTTCGGTGGTGGCGAAAGTCACTGCGCCGGAATCGGGATCGTTCCCAGCTTCGGTGATCAGGCCACGTGCCAGCAGAGTCCGGATCACCGCGTCGACGTTGACCCCACGTACCGCGCTGACCCTCGCCCTCGTCACCGGTTGCCGATACGCGACAACGGCCAACGTCTCCAACGCCGCACGCGTCAGCTTCGACCTGGCGCCGTCCAGCAGCAACCGCTCCACGTACGGCGCGAACCGTGCCCTGGTGTACATCCGCCACCCGCCGCCCGTCTCGCGCAGATCGATGCCGCTCTCACGTGCGGTGTAGTCCTGCGACATCAGTTGGAGTTTCGCGGCGATGCGGTAGGCGGGCTGGTCGATTGCCGTCGCCAACGCGTCGACGGTCACGGGGCTGTCCACCACCAGCAGCAGCGCCTCGAGGATCGCGCCGAGTTCGGAGTCCTCCAGCTGTGGTGTCTCGGCGACGTCGATGCCGAGATCGACGACGACGGCGTCGTCGAACTCGGCTACGGCGCGATCGATTGTGTCGACCACGTCGTCGACGGCGGCATCCACCGTGCTTTCCGCGGGATTCTCCGCGGAGTAGTCGTCTGTCATGAGTCTTCTTCCACCGCCGCTACCAGATGTTCGTTCTTTGGCCGGTCGCCAGTCCACGAAACTTGCAGCACTCCAAGCGGTTCAACCTGGTCGAATGCTACCGCGCGGTTGCGGAACAGTTCTAACAGCGCCAGGAATCGTCCGACGATCTCGAGCGATCCATCGCAGTCGGCCACCAACTCCGAGAACGTCGCCCACTGCCCTATACCGCGCGATTCGAGGAAGTTCAACACCCTCTGCGCCTGCTCCGGCACCGACACCGACGACGCGTGCAGATGTTCGAGCGCCACGGTCGGCACCGGACGCGGTGTGAAGGCGGCCGCCGCGATCTGGGCGAAGCTCTCCGCGTCGACACCGAGCATCACCTCCGGCAGAAGCGCCTCGTACTGGGGCTCTAGGGACACTGCCCTCGGGTAGCTGCGCAGCGCCGCCGCCTCCAGTTCGGCGAACATCTCGGCGACGTGCTTGTACGCCCGGTACTGCAACAGCCGTGCGAACAACAGGTCTCGCACCTCGAGCAGCGCGAGGTCCTCTTCGTCGTGCACGTCACCTGCGGGCAGCAGCCGAGCGGCCTTCAGGTCGAGAAGCGTGGCGGCGACCACGAGAAACGCCGTCGTCTCGTCCAGCTCCAGCTGCCTGCCGACCTCCTTCGTGTAAGAGATGAAGTCGTCGGTCACCTGATGCAACGCCACCTCGGTGACGTCGAGCCGGTGCGCGAAGATCAGCTGAAGCAACAGGTCGAACGGTCCCTCGAAGTTCGTGAGCCGGACCTGGAACCCGCTCTGTGCCTCGGACTGCTCTGCGGTCACGCGCCGAACCGGTCGATGACCTCGCGTGCCAATGCCCGATACTGTTCGGCACCTGCGGATTTCGGGGCCCACGTCGTGATCGGTTCGCCGGCGACGCTGGTCTCCGGGAAGCGGACGGTCCTGGTAATGACGGTGTCGAACACCAGATCGCCGAATCGCTCCAGCACCCGGGCCATGACCTCGCGAGCATTAACCGTGCGCGGGTCGAAGCGAGTGATGAGGATGCCGCTGATGCTCAGCCTCGGGTTCAGTCGGTCGTGCACCTTCGCCACGGTGTCCGTCAGCAACGCGAGGCCGCGCAACGAGAAGTACTCGCACTCGGTTGGGATGATGACGCCATCCGAACAGGCCAGCCCATTCACGGTCAGCAACCCCAGTGAGGGTTGGCAGTCGATCAGTACGTAGTCGTAGCGATCGAGGACCGGGTGCAACGCGCGCGCCAACGACTGCTCACGGCCCACCTCGTTGACGAGCTGGATCTCGGCCGCGGACAGGTCGATGTTGCTGGGCGCCAGGTCCATGCCCTTCACCCGGGTGGAGACGATGACGTCGTCGATCGACACGCGCGGTTCGACCAAGACGTTGTGCACCGTGTGGTTGAGGTCGTAGTGCGGCACCCCCAGCCCCGCGGACAGCGCCCCCTGCGGGTCGAGGTCCACCAGGAGGACTCTGCGGCCGAACTCCGCCAGGCTCGCACCGAGATTGATCGTCGACGTCGTCTTGCCGACGCCACCCTTCTGATTGCACATCGCGATGACCTTGGCCGGGCCGTGCACGCTCTTGGGCTTCGGGTCCGGAATCATCCGCGGCGAACGTCCGGTCAGGTTGCCGACGTCCGGGCCACCATCCTCGCTCATGCGAGGCGGTCGCTGGTCGGGCACTCCACTGACTTGGCGAACATCGGGGAAAGCTTAACGGGATACGAACAACCGGTAGGGCATACCCGCGGCATAGGGCAAGGTCTCACGGCTCAGTCTCCGATGCGAGTGAGGACGACGTCGTTCGGATGTTCCTCGGGACAGGGGCCCACCCACGCGGTCGTCTCCACGCCGATCAGGGTCGTGATCGGATCCGTCGGTGGCTTTGGCAGCGGGAAGTCGGTTATCACCGTGCGCGTGTCGACCCCCTCCAGCGGAGGTTCGCAAGCCTCTTCGCCCCCTTCGGTCGTCTGCCTCCAGTGCTCGTCGGCGTAGGTGAGGACTTGCGAGTTCGCCGGCATGCCCTGATCGTCAAGGCGCAGCAGCAGCGACGCGCACTTCGTGCCGGTACGTAGGCAGTACGTGGTCACGGTGGCACGAGTAACGGGCATGTCCTGTGCGAACTTGCGGTCGGTGTAGTGGTAGTCGTATGTCCCGTGCAGGGCCTGAGCAAGGGACGCGGTCGGCGCAGGCACCGCGGCGGGGTCGGGCAGTGCGACGCCGGTCTCGACGTCAGCCAGGCGCGTCGCGGTCACGGGCGCGTAGTTGGCCACCTGGCAGGGCTCCATTCCGCCAAGGGTGACCAGCGTGCCGGTGAGCGTGCCGTCGGGCTGAGGTGTCAGCGACATGGCCTTGAAGAAGGTGCCTGCGAGCATCTCCTCGGAATCGTCCTGACCGCATGTGCCGTCAACTTCTCCCGCCCAGCGCCAACTCCCGTCGACGAAGTCGAGTATCCGCGCCGGCGCTCCTTCGAGAGGCTTGTTGTCGTCGCCCACCGCTGATTGAGTGGCGACGCAGCCCTTCCCGGTGCACGCCGATCGAAACGCTGCCGTGTACGTATCGACCGGTTGTGACTTGTCGCCGACGTACGCCTGATACGGCCCGACGGCGAGCGCGTAGACCCCGTCGAGACTGGGCCTCGGCGGCGCTGCCGACGTCGACGATTCCGACGACGGGGTTGCGTCGGACGAACACCCGACCACAACTCCGGCGATCATCACCAGTGCCGCCACCCGCACGGCGACTGGCGTCATCGCGCCCGGGGGTGGGCCCCAGCCCACACTTCGCGCAAGGCGTTGACCGTGACGAGCGTGTAGATCTGCGTCGTCGTCACCGAGGCGTGGCCAAGCAACTCCTGGACGACGCGGACGTCGGCCCCACCCTCGATCAGATGGGTCGCAAAGGAGTGGCGCAGGGTGTGCGGCGACACCGCCGACGATATGCCCGCCCGCTCCGCGGCATCCTGCAGCACCTGCCAGGCACTCTGCCGGGACAGCCGTCCCCCACGGACGTTCAGGAACGTCGCTGGGGTGCCCTTGCCCCGACGAGCTAGCTCGGGTCGGCCACGCACCAGGTAGGCGTCCAACGCGGCGACGGCGGGCCTGCCGATGGGGACCAATCGTTCCTTGCCACCCTTGCCATGCAGCAGCACCGAACGCGAGTGCGCGTCGATGTCGTCGACGTCTAGCCCGACGGCCTCGGATATCCGGGCTCCCGTCGAATACAGCACCTCGAGGAGCGCTCGGTTGCGCAGGGTGAGCGGTCCGTCGGCATCGCTGTCGCCACCAGCCCCGTTCAACAACGCGACGACGTCGTCGACCGAGAGGCTCTTGGGCAGCCTGCGCGTCGGGGTGGGCGGCTTGATCGCGCGTGCGACGTCGAGATCCGTGAGGCCCTCGGCCGCGGCGAAGCGATGCAGGCCACGGACCGCGATCAGCGCACGCGCGGCAGAGACTGCAGACAGCGGCATCGCACCCGAATCCTCGTCGCCACGCCGCAACGCCACGAGGAAGTCGCTGACGTCCGACTCTGCGACCTTGCCCAACTCGTCGATTCCGCGGGCACCGAGGTGCTCGACGTAGCGGCGAAGGTCCCGGCGGTAGGACACGAGCGTGTTCGTTGCCGCGCCGCGTTCGATGCTCAGGTGGTCGAGGTAGCCCTGGACCTGATCGTCGAGAAGATTTCGGGTGCTGCCCCGAACGGGCTCCTGCAACGTGGTCACGACTTACGAGTCCTGAACGCGGTCGGACGATCGGGCCACGGTGCATCGACGGGTCGCAACGCATCGTAGTCTCGGAGCTGGCTCGCAGCCAGAATCCCGCTCACCGCAATGGAATTCGCGATCTCACCGTTGAACACCATCTCGACAGCCTTGGCTAGCGGAACACGCTTCACGGTTAGATCGGCTTCCTCGTCGTGCGCCTCGGGTCTGCCGATGTCGGTAAGCCCCGTCGCCAAGAACACGCGAACGCTCTCGTCGCTGAACCCTGGCGAGGTGTCGACGTCGACCAGTACCCCCCAGTGTCCGGCGGCCAAGCCGACCTCTTCCTCGAGTTCCCTCGCGGCGGTGAGGTGCGGCGCCTCGTCGCCCATGTCGAGCAGCCCGGCGGGAAGCTCCCACAGCCGTCTGCCGAGGGGATGGCGATACTGGTACACGAGCACGACGTTGCCGTCGTCGTCGAGCGCGACGATCGCGACCGCGCCGTAGTGTTCGACCACTTCACGCCGCGCCGTGGCGCCGCCGGGCATGAGCACCTCGTCGCCGCGCAGCGCGAAGATCTTGCCGACGTAGATCGTCTCGCTGGCGACGGTCTCGAAGTCGTGTTCAGCCACGGCGCACGGGCTCTTGCAGCTCCGCGTGCTCGGCCCCGTTGGACCGCTGCGTCGCGATCTCCACCGGCAGACGTTCGGCGATCTTGTAGTCCAGTGCGGCGCCGATGAAGGTGGCGAACAACGGGTGTGGACGGGTCGGCCTGCTCTTCAGTTCCGGGTGGGCCTGTGTGCCGACGAGGTAGGGGTGCACGTCGGAGTCGTACTCGACGAACTCGACGAGGTGACCATCTGGCGACGTGCCGGTGAACCTCAACCCGCTCTGTGCGATTCGCTCTCGGTAGTCGTTGTTGACCTCGTACCTGTGGCGGTGTCGTTCGGAGACTTCGGTCGTCTGATAAGCCTGCGCCACAATCGATCCCGGCTCCAACACTGCGGGGTAGGCGCCAAGGCGCATCGTGCCGCCGAGGTCTGCCTCGCCAGCGACGATCTCTCGTTGGCCGGCCATCGTCGAGATCACCGGATCCGGCGTGGACGGGTCGAACTCCGCTGAATTGGCCTCGGTGATGCCGACCGACCGCGCGGCTTCGATCACGATGCACTGCAACCCAAGACACAGACCGAGCACGGGCAGGCGTTGCTTACGGGCGAACCTGATGGCGCCGATCTTGCCCTCGATGCCGCGGATGCCGAAGCCGCCGGGGATCAAGATGCCGTGAACGTCGTCGAGAACCGCGGCGGCGCCCGACTCGGTCTCGCATGCATCGGACTCGACCCAGCGGATCTCGACCTTCGCGCGGTGCTTGAATCCACCTGCCCGTAGCGCCTCGGCAACGGACAGGTAGGCATCGGATAAATCGATGTACTTGCCTACCAAAGCAATCCGCACGGTCTCCTGGGGTTCGTGCACGCGCCGCAGCAGATCGTCCCATTCGGTCCAGTCGACGTCGCGGAACGGCAGGTTGAGTCGTCTCACGACGTAGGCGTCGAGTTCCTCGCGGTGCAGCACCTTGGGAATGTCGTAGATCGACGGCGCATCCGGGGTCGAGATCACACCGTCGATGTCGACGTCGCACATGAGCGCGATCTTGTTCTTCAGCGGTTCGGGCACGTCACGGTCACACCGCAGGATCAGCGCGTCGGGGCTGATGCCGATGCTCCGCAGCGCTGCGACGGAGTGCTGCGTCGGCTTGGTCTTGAGCTCGCCCGACGGCTTGAGGTAGGGCACCAACGACACGTGCAGGAAGAACACGTTCTCCCGGCCCACTTCGTGCCGGACTTGGCGAGCGGCCTCGAGGAACGGCAGGGACTCGATGTCGCCGACGGTGCCGCCGATCTCGGTGATCACTACGTCGGGACGATTGCCCTCGTCGTCAGGGTCGGCCATCGCCAGGATTCGGCGTTTGATCTCGTCGGTGATGTGCGGAATGACCTGGACCGTGTCCCCGAGGTACTCGCCGCGACGCTCCTTGGCGATGACGGCCGAATACACCTGTCCCGTCGTCACATTCGCTATTCCGGACAGGTTTCGGTCGAGGAAGCGCTCGTAGTGCCCGACGTCTAGGTCGGTCTCGGCGCCGTCCTCGGTGACGAAGACCTCACCGTGCTGAAACGGATTCATGGTGCCGGGATCGACGTTGAGGTATGGATCGAGCTTCTGCATCGTGACCTGCAGACCGCGCGCCGTCAGCAACTGCCCGAGGCTGCTTGCGGTAAGACCCTTGCCGAGTGACGAAGCCACGCCGCCGCTGACGAAGAGGTGCTTGGTCGCGGACTGTGGGTGCCTGCGTAGTGATGGCAAGAACAACCTCCGTGGCAAAGGGGCAGGATGACACAGGATTGATCCTGTCACTCGTTTGTGGCCTGCCGACCCACGGAATCTCACCCTAACACCGACTCCGACAAGTCGCGTTTGGCGCGCCGGTCACCGGCCCTACTGCGGAACCGTCACCGAGGTCGCGCCCTGCCCGATGCCGTATTGACCGGGACGCCCGCCGTCGATCATTTCGCGCAATGAGAGCAGCGCGGTGATGCGCCCAGACTGGCTGCCGACGTCGTCGACGGTGCTCACCGCGTTCTTGATGCCAGCGTCCGACCTGGTCACGGCAACGGCCGCCGTGCCAGATGCGGAGCCGTCGCGCCCCGCGAGGACGACCCCCATTCCGTGGGTCGCCAGACCGGCGGCGAGTCGTGCGACGGTGGCACCTTGGTTGCCCGCTCCGTCATCGAGTGACGCACCCGTCACGATCAGTGCAGTGTCAGCGGCGCCGATCCGCTGGGTGCCGTAGGTCAGGAAGCCCGTATCGCGCAGCGTTTCCAGCACGGTGCTGCGCTGAGCGTCGTCGACGGGAGGTGCGGGTACTCGGCTCGTCAGTAGCGCGATGCCCAACAGATCACCGGCCTGTGAGCCCTGATCAACCAGTTTGGTGCTCAGCATGTGTCCCGCAGGCACGATGGGCGAGTTGACGACCGAGAGGAGTTTCTCCGCAGCATTGGCGTCGACGAACTGTTGGGTCAGGTCGATCGTTCCGGTGACCGCTCCGCCCGCCTCTCCGACCAGCCGCGTCAGCGCTTCGACGTCGTCCACTGCGGCATCGGGGGTGCGGAACACCACCACCGACTTGCCGGCGAGCGCATCGCGCAGGATCCGCGAAGACATCTGGGCATCGAATTCGCCTGCGGCATTGAGCTTCTCGTTGAGAGCGTTCTTGTCGTCGGTCAAGGAGTTGATCTGGTTCTGCAACTCGTGCTTGTCGTCGCGCAGACCAGAGAGAAGGGTGTTGGACAGCAAGCCCGAGCCAAGCATCACCCCGACGGCCAGCGCGAGAAACACCGCCGCTAGCGAAATCGCATGCGAGCGAAGAGATATCATCTCTCGCCTCCCTAGGTGACCCAGCCCTGGACCCACACCATGAACTGGTTCCAGTAGTCCTGAATCCATTGAAGGACGGTGGCATCGGTGCGCGATACCCAGAGCGCCACGATGACGGCCGTCAGCATGGCCATGACGAGCAACGCGATCGCCCCACCCGAAACACGGCTGTGGTACAGGGTGGCAACGGCTTTCGCATCGACCAGCTTCTCGCCGACCCGCAGCCTCGTCAGGAAGGTCGACGGGTTGCTCTGCTGGCGGGTCCTGTCGAAGAACTCTTCGATGCTCGCGGTGTGTCCGGCGGTGACGATGAGCGATGCACCGTGATGATCACATAGCAGCAGGGCGAGGTCGGCCGCCGATCCCGCTGCTGGGAAGGTCATCGCGCCGATGCCCAGATCCTGAATGCGCTCAAGGCCTTTCGCGTGTCCATCCGCATCGGCGGGCAACACCACCTGAGCGCCCGACCGCAGCACCTCGACGCTCATCGTGTCCGGGTCGCCGACGATCAACGCGGGCCGGTAGCCGGCCTTGCGCAGCACGTCCGCGCCGGCCCCGACACCGACGAGCACCGGCTGGTACTCCTTGATGAACGGCTTGATGGCCTTCAGATCGTCTTCGGCGGTGGGGTCGTCGGTGACGACCA
>Ga0105248_10002635_pt1 | contig 19942 bp, 15 predicted proteins | sample KBSS34metaG_FD_81524 | JGI IMG/M metagenome (GOLD analysis project Ga0105248, IMG submission 81524) | Switchgrass rhizosphere microbial communities from Kellogg Biological Station, Michigan, USA - KBS S3-4 metaG | ecosystem: Host-associated > Plants > Roots > Rhizosphere > Soil | place...
CGGCTTTGCCACCAGAGTCACCTCCCGTTGTCGCGGGAGCACATCCGGCCAGGGCGATGATGATCGTGGCGAAGACCACGCAGGCGAGTCGAGTACGTGTTGCTGTCTTGCTTTTCACGGGTACAGCCTCTCTATTCGATTTCACTGCTCCGCTCGCGACGGCGTCGTGGCAGAGACCTGGGCCGGATGTGCGCGCGCCCGACAGGGCTCGTCGCCTAGGCGCGACTGCGCGATTGCCTTCGGAGCTGATCGATGAACACGGCCAGTACGAGCACGACTCCCAGAGCGACGTTCTGCCAGTAGGACTGAACGCCGACGATGATCAGGCCGCTGGCCAGAACCGACGGGATGAAGACTCCAACGGCGGATCCGAGCACGCTTCCTCGACCGCCGAACAGGCTGGTGCCGCCGATCACCACGGCGGTGATCGCTGCGAGGTTCAGACTGGTCTGGCCGGTGATGGTGGTCGTCGTGAAATACGCAAGCGAGAGCACGCCGGCCAGTCCTGCGAGGGCGCCCTGGAGTGCGTACACCTTGAGAAGATGGGTCCGCACGTTGATTCCGACTCGGCGCGCTGCCTCCGGGTTGGATCCCACTGCCGTCGTGTAACGACCGAACCGGGTCTGGCTCAGGACTAAGGCACCCGCGGCCGTGACGAGGGCTCCGATAATGATCAGCCACGGGATCCCCCCGACAGTTCCCAGCCCGATCGTGGAAGTGAACTTGCCCGGAATCCCCCGAAGGTCTTGCCCGTTGGCGTTGATCAGTGAGAGACCGTACGCGGCGCCGAGCGTGCCCAGCGTCGCGATCAGAGGTGGCACCTTCGCGTACGCCACGAGGGCGCCATTGATCAGGCCCCAGATCAGCCCGGCGATGATGCCGGCGGCGATGCCCAGCAGGATGCGCGGCCAGTCGGCCGTCGGACCCTCGTCGGTGCCCGCTCCCATCACCCGGGCGGCGACCACGCCCGAGAACACCAGGACCGAGCCCACGGACAGGTCGATGCCCCCGGTGACGATGACGAACGTCATCCCGACCGAGACGACGAGGAGCATGGAGGCGTTTGTCGCCACTGAACGCACCTCGAAAGGGGTCGCGAACGCCGCTGGATTCAGGATGGCGAACACGGCGGAGATCGCGATCAACACCCCGAAGATCCAGAGTGTGTTGCTAGCGAGGATCCGGCGCCACCACGGCAGGTGGGTTGAACTACTCGCAGCTGTTGGCGAGCCGGTCATGACGCCGCTTCCTCGATCTCGAGGGCGCCAGTCATAGCGCCGACGAGGTCTGCGACCGTGGCGCCCTCCATCTTCAGCTGCGCCACCCGCCGACCCAGTCTGAGGACTTCAGCGCGGTCCGCCACCTGAAGGACCTCCGGCATGTTGTGGCTGATCAGCACAACGGCGACACCTTTGTCGCGGATGCGCCGCACCACATCGAGCACGCGTGCGGTCTGCACGACGCCGAGCGCCGCAGTCGGCTCATCCAGGAAAACGAGGCGATTCGCCCATGCGACGGCGCGTGCAACCGCGACGCTCTGCCGCTGACCGCCGCTGAGGTTCATCACCGGACTCTCGGCATTTTGCAGGTCAACTCCGAGTTCGGCGAATGCAGATCGCGCTTCGGCGCGCATCCCTTTCTTGTCGAGAAGACCGATGGCTCGTCCGATCGGGCCGCCCCGGAACTTTTCGCGACCCAGGAAGAGGTTGCTCGAGCCGTCGAGGTCGGTGGCGAGCGCGAGGTCCTGATACACGGTCTCGATGCCGTGCCGCTGCGCATCGACCGGGCTGTTCAGGTGCACTGGCTCGCCGTCGATGAGGATCTCTCCGCCCTCGGGCTGAAGGGCGCCGGAGAGGGCCTTCACCATCGTGCTCTTTCCCGCGCCGTTGTCACCAACGAGCGCGACGATTTCACCGGGGTAGATCTCGAAATCCGCGCCGCGCAGGGCTTGAACGTGCCCATACGTCTTGATCAATCCCTTTGCCTGAAGCAGGGGTGTTGGCAATTTCGTTCCTTCGGGCCCGAACGCGGTCCCCAATGACAGCGTTGTCATCACACAAACTAGAGGCCACCCCTCACGAAGTCAATTGTTTAGCGTTGCCTCGCAGTCACATTTTGACAACGCTGACATTGAGGGAAGATCTAGCCGAGCCTCTCCATCACCCGGTAGCCGGTCGGGCGCAAATCAGACCCGTCGGTTACGCGTCGCCTCTGCGCGGGAACACAAGCTGATTCGCCGTCCGCAGCACCTCGCGCGAGAGCAGCTCGTCTGCCTCGAGGTGCCGCGCGGTCGATATCCGAAACTCGGCCGTCTCGCCCGGAAGAAGTGTGGCAAGCATCTCGTCGACCACGGCCGTGGGGTCCACCCGATCGACGAGCAGGGCGACGTCTCGAGCCAAAGTCCGTGCCGTGACGCGAACGGAGTACCCGTCAGCCGTGGCCTCGATGGACGCCTCGAGCGGGTCCTCCTCGAGCTCGGAGTCTCGGTACTCGACGAAGAACCAAGTCCCGCGAGTGCCGTCGAGCGTCGCGACGATCAGCTCGTGACTGGCGGTTGCGGGTGTCGAGATCTCCGGCGGGATGGCGACCTGGCTTGCCCCGCGTCCGTCGATTCCGATCTGGATGATCGCCTCTTCCAAAGTCTTGCCCTCGAACGTGAGTCGACGGATAACGAGGTCACCCGACCACGTCTCCGCGGTGTCGTTCACGACCGCCACGACGAGAGAGTCGCCGCGCGGTTGGACCGTCACCAACCGGTCTGCGTATGCATGACGAATCGCATACAGGGTTGGCTTCGCGCGTCCATCTCCGTCGATGGCCGCCCACGACGTGACCGGCCAGCAGTCGTTCAACTGCCAGACGACGCTGCCCGCGCAACGCGGGCTATAGGAGCGCAGATGCTCGATGTTGGTGCGGACGGCGACCGCTTGGTTCAGCGACATCGCCCAATGCCAGTCGTCGATGCGGTCCGGGAACGGAAAGTGCGGTGTCAGCCCGTCGGTCAACTTGTCGTTGCCGCTGAGGGCCTTCTGATGACCGATCATGCCGGGCGACTCCGGAGTGAGCGGGTCATCACTGATCGATCGGGTCAAGGTCGCCCAGGTCGGGGGGCCCTGCCAGCCGAACTCCCCGACGAAACGTGGGATATAGGTCCGGTAGTCGAGATAGTCCCGCTGGTTCCACATGTCCCACTGGTGCATCGAACCGTGATCGGGATCATTCGGGTGGATGTCCGGGCTGGGCGACCAGGGACTCGCCGACGTGTATGCGCGATGCGGGTCGAGTTCGGCCAGCAAGGCTGGGAGCATTTCGAGGTAGTACCCGAGTCCCCAGGACCGACCCTCGAGACGTTCCTTCCAGTGCCAGTCGTGGAAACCCCAGATGTTCTCGTTGTTCCCGTTCCACAGCACCAGGCTGGGGTGAGGCAACAGCCGCACGACGTTGTCACGTACCTCTGCGACGACCTCCGAGCGCAGGGGTTCCTCTTCGGAGTAGGCCGCACAGGCGAATAGGAAGTCCTGCCAGACCATGATCCCGAGCTCGTCGCAGAGTTCGTAGAAGTCGTCGCTTTCGAAGATGCCGCCGCCCCAGACCCGCAGCAAGTTGATGTTCGCCTCGCGCGCCTGGCCGATTCGGGCCGCGTAGCGGTCGCGGTCGACGCGGTGCACGAACGCGTCGTCGGGGATCCAGTTTGCGCCTTTCACAAAGAGGGGCCGGCCGTTGACCACGAACACGAAGCCCGTTCCGAAGTCGTCGGGTTCGGTCTTGAGGGTCACCGTTCGGAACCCGATCCGGGTCGAGTAGGTATCTACCGTGCGTCCGTCCACGTCGAGCTCGACCGACAGAGCGGAGAGCGGCTGCTCGCCGTGCCCGTGCGGCCACCAGAGCTCGACGTCGGGTACGCGTACCTCGACGCTCGCGCTCGACTCGCCGGCGTTGAGCAACCCACGGACGGGCAGGGCGCCTGCCACCGTGACGGTGAACCCGAGTTCGGCATCGTCGCCAGACCGCCGTTCGACATCGAGGTGGACCGTGACCACACCGTCGGTCCCTTCGACGGTGGCAAGCGGACGCACCGAAGAAAGGCGTGCAGTGCTCCAGCTGTGCAGTGTTACCGGCCGCCAGATACCGGAGGTCGCTACATCGAGGCCCCAGTCCCAGCCAAAGTTGCAGGCCATCTTGCGGATGGAGTTGTACGGGTGGAAGTTGACGTGCGGGCGGTAGCCGAGTTCAAGGCTCATCCGGTCGGCGTACTTCACGGGCGACGCAAATATCACCCGCAGACTGTTGGAACCGGCGACCAACCGAGGCAAGACATCGAATCGATAGGTGCGGTGCATGTTGACCGTCGATCCGAGCGGCCGACCATTGAGCTCAATGGTTGCTACGGTGTCCAGGCCGTCGAATACCAAATCGACGCGGTCGTGCCCGTCGGGCGACCAGTCGAACGTGGTGCTGTATGTCCAGTCTGTCGAGCCGATCCACGCAACCAGACGTTCGTTGTCGTCGAGGTACGGGTCGGGGATCAGACCCGCAGCCATGAGGTCGGTGTGCACGCTGCCGGGCACCGTCGCCCGGATCGTCGCGCCGCGCACCTCGTCGGGTACGCGTCCGGCACCAGCCTGGAGCCCCCATCCTTCGTGCAGGCGTCGCCGCACGGGCAGGCCGGTTGCTTCGCGGTCGCGGACCGTGGGCTCGCTTGTCATTTGCTGGCTCCCGAGACGAATCCGTTGTAGATGTAGCGCTGCATGACGAGGAAGAGGATCAGGGTCGGGATGATGACGACCATGGTGCCGGCCGCGATCACTTCCCACTGGGCCCCAAACGGACCCTTGAAGCGGAATAGCGAGGTCGAGATCACCCCCAGGTCGCTCGAGGGCATGTAGAGGAACGGGATGTAGAACTCGTTATAGATGGCGATGCCGCGAATGATGATCACGGTCGCGATGGCCGGCTTCAGAAGGGGCAGGATGACGCGCCAGTAGATCGTGAAGCGGTTCGCTCCGTCGAGCATCGCCGCTTCGTCGAGGGACCGCGGGATCGCCTGCATGAACTGCACGAAGATGTAGATCGACACGATGTCGGTGCCCAGGAACAGCACGATGGGTGCCCAGATGCTGTTGAACAGGCCGAGGTTGTTGACGATCTGGAAGGTCGCCACCTGCGTCGTCACGCTGGGAACCAAGGCAGCGACCAGGAACGCGCCAAGCACGAGCGACTTGAACCGGAACTGGAAGCGGTCGATGGCGTAGGCCGTCATGGTGCCGATCAGGATCGTTCCGACCAGCGAGACGACCAGGATGAAGGCAGTGTTGGCGAGGCCCTGCAGCATGTCGCCCTTGACGATCGCCGTCGCGAAGTTCTCGAAGTTGAACAGGTTCGACGGGAGGTCGAACGGTCCCGTTCGCGAATATTCGGCGGCGCCCTTGAGGGAGGCGATGAGGACGACAACGAGCGGGAGCATGGTCACCACGGCAGCGGCGGCCAGGCTCAGGTACTTCAAGAAGATGAAGATCGCGCGAGTGGCGGTCATGAGAGATCCACCACTTCGTCGGGAACGATCCGTCTTTGAATCCAGGTCACGAAGAGCACGATGGCGAGCAGCAGCACGGCCATCGCCGACGCGAGGCCAACCTTGTGGAAGGTGCCGAAGCCGAGCTGCACGACCTTGATCACGAAGGTCGTCGATCCATTCTCGCCGAGAGTCATGACGTACGGGATCTCGAAGACCGAGAGGCTGCCCGAGATCGCCAAGATGAACGACAGGCCGATGATGCGGCGGATGCCGGGCGCGATGATGTAGCGGAACTGGTGCCACCGGTTGGCCCCGTCGATCTCTGCCGCCTCGTAGATCTGCGCCGGGATCGACTGGATGGCGCCAAGGAACAGGACGAAGTTCAGGCCCATATAGCGCCAGACGGAGGTGGCCGCCAGCGAGTAGTTGACCACGCTCGGGTCGCCGAGCCAGTGCTGGGTCAGCGAGCCGAGTCCGAAGGTATGAAGAACCGAATCGAGGGTTCCTCCCGGCTGGAACAGGTAGAGGAACACGAACCCGATCGCGACGCCGTTGATCAGATACGGGAAGAAGAGGATCCCCTTGAACAGGTTCCGAAAGCGCGTGCTGAAACTCAACATGGTGGCGAAGTAGAGCGCGAGAGCCATCTGCACGAAAGACGCGCCGATGTAGTAAACGCTGACCAAGAACACGGGGAGGATGTCGTTCCTGGTGAAGATGGCCACGTAGTTCGCCGCGCCGACGAAGACCTTGGGCGTCGCGCCGAAGCCGTCCCACTCCGTGAGGCTGTAGTAGATCAGGTTGCCGGCAGGCAGGTAGATGAAGGTGACGAGAAGGGCCAGCGGAACGATCAGGAACAGCCAGGGGGTGACTTTCCATCCCTGGCCGTTCCGCCGACCCTTCGGTGTCGAGGAACGACCGGCGGACGCCGGAGCGGATGGGATGTCAGTCCGAGTGGTCATTGAGACGTCCTTCAGTCCGCTCCGGCGTCGCCTGAGTTGTGGTGCTATCGAATCAACCGGCGGACGCCGCCGCGGCCTTCCACTTGCTGTTCAAGTCAGCGAAGTACGCGTCCTTGTCGCCAGCAACTGCGCCACGGGCGATGTCGATCAGCTTCTGCCGGTAGACGTTTCCGTTCAGGTCGATCTCTGCAGCGTTGGCGATCGAGGTCTGAAGAGCCTCCTGGCCCGTCGGCGCGGCCGTCAGTTGCACGAACTTCACCCCGAGGGTCTTGAAGCTCGCCAGCGTGTCCGGCAGAGGTGCACCAACGGTCGGCGAGACGCCGCCCTGCGCCTTAGCGAATCCCGAGCTGTTCGTGAACCAGTCGATCCACGCTCGGTCTGCCGCCTTGTGGGTGGAGTGGATATTGATCCCCATCTGGTAGTCGCCGCCAACAGGAGACTGGAACTTGCCGTTGACCTGGACCGGGAACGGATAGTACCCAATGTCTGACGCCGAACCGCCCGCGGTCACCGCAGCGGCCTGCATCTGCACGATCGCCCAGGAGCCGAGCATCATGGTGGCCACCTTGCCGGTGCCGATCAGAGGCTTCGACCCCTCCCAGTTCGTCGTCGCCGGGTCGGCTTCGACCAGACCGTCGTGGACGGTGTCATAGAGCAGGGAGTCGATCGTGTACATGTCCTTGCCCTTGGCCCACGGCGCGGTCGACTTGGTCAGGTTGTTCGAGGCGCTCGGCCCGCTGAAGCCGAGCTCGCTCTGCCACTGGGCCATCGGCCAGCCATCCTTGTAGTTGGTGTACAGCGGGATGGCGTCCGTCTTCGCCTTGATCTGCTTGAGATCGGAGATGAACTCATCGGGCGTCTTTGGCGCCGACGTGATGCCGGCAGCAGCCCAGACCTTGGTGTTGTACACGTAACCCTCGGCGTTTCCGACGGTGGCGATGCCGTAGGTCGTCCCCTTGTAGGACTGCTCGGCCGTGAAGAGGTACTTCTTCGACAGGTCAGCCTGCTTGCCGAGCGGCACGAAGTAATTGGCCAGCTTGTCCTTGGTGACGGAGCGAGGGATCATCAGCACGTCGCCGTAGTCATTCGTGTTCATACGAATGGCCACCTCGCCCTCGTAGTCCGTGATGCCCTCGAACTTGATGTGGACCTTGGGGAACTTCTTCTCGAACTCGGTCTTGTACTTGTTGAGGGTACCGTCGGCGAGCAAGTCGGTGCGGTGGGTAAGAACGGTGATGGTGCCGCTGGGGGTGCCGCCGCTGCTGTCAGACGGCTTAGAGCCGCCAGAACAGGCGGCGAGCAGGAGGACGGCTGACAGCGCCGCCACTCCCGCGATGAGCTTCTTTGCCATGAGGACTGTCTCCATATCGGTATCGCCATTGACTCCGACCCGAACCCCAACAGGGTCGGAAGGGATGTGCTTGCTATCGGCGTCATGCTAGGCGCGATCGAGCGTGCGGTCAATGGGCAATGTCAACGTCAGTCAAATAGCCGTCGCTGCGTCAACGGTCGAAAACAACCCGAAAACATTGGGAAGGATTGACGAATTCAGGGGCGTCAATGAGAGCTTCCCAGAACTAATGTCTATCGTTGACATCTTCAAATGTCCCCCGTCCGATCTGCTAGCCTGAGCCGTGCCTAACCTCAGTCGGTGAGGGCTAGAGACTGGGAATGGGATGAGCGGATCTTCAGCGGGCCCATCGGACGCGCCCCCGCGCGCCACGTTGGCCGACGTCGCCCGCCTGGCCGGCGTGAGCTCGAAGACCGTCTCTCGGGTCATGACCGGAGATACGAACGTGTCTCCCCACACCCGCGAGCGGGTCATGCTGGCATCCAAGCGCCTGCGATTCCGCCCCAACGATCTCGCTCGCAACCTCCGACGCGGTGGGGTGAGCAACACTGTTGCCTTCGTCATCGGCGACATTCGCAACCCCTTCTACTTCAACGTTGCGGCCGGGGTCGAGAAAGAGCTGGCGAAACACGGCCTGACCATGCTGCTGGCTTCGACCGAGGATGCACCTCAGAGTGAGGCTGGCGTCGTCGACGCACTTCTGTCTCAGCGCGTCCGCGCCCTTCTGATCGTTCCGGTAGCCGACGATCAGTCGTATCTCGAGGGGGAGAGCCAGCTCGGCACTCCCGTCATTTGCGTAGACCGCCCAGCCCACAACCTTGTCGCCGACTCGGTGGTGCTTCAGAACCGCATCGGAACGGCTGACGCGGTCAGATCCTTGATCTCGAGCGGCCACCGCAAGATCGGCTTCATCTGCAGTCCGGCGGGTCTGTATACGCATCAGGAGCGCCTCGCCGGGTTCCGGGAAGCGCTCTTCGAGGCGGGAATCACCGATCCGTCCCGCTACGAGCGCGTGGGCGACACCGATGGCCCTACCGCCGAGGAATCGGTTCGCGACCTCATGTCGATGGACGATCCCCCCACCGCCATCATCGGCGGCAACAACCGCGCCAGCGCGGGCGTGGTCCGTGAGCTCTTCATGGAGGACAGGCGAGTCGCCTTCATCGGGTTCGACGACTTCGTCCTCGCCGACGCCCTCCATGTCAGTGTTGTCGCATACGACCCTATTGAAATGGGCCGCCGAGCCGCCCAACTCGCGCTCTCTCGGATCGATAACCCGTCCGCACCGCCTCAGCACGTGGAAATACCGACGACCCTGATCGCCCGCGGGTCGGGAGAGATTCCTGCTGCCGACGTTCCTTGATCGAGCGGTGACGCTCTCACCACAGCGAGACATTGGCTCCCTCTGGCCCTCGGTGCCGAACCCGTCTGTCTGCGCATCTGCGGCCCCGGTCCTCAGCCCTTGACGGCACCACTGGTCACGCCCGCGACGATTTGCCGGTTGAAGAAGATGTACATGACGAGGGGCGGGATCGTGATGAGCAGGATGTCCATGAAGAGCAGGTTGTACTGACTCAGCGTCTGCGTCTGGAAGTTGAACAGGGTCAACTGCACCGTCGCGTTGTCGAGCCCGGGGGTGAAATACAGCGGATTCGCGAAGTCGTTGAACACCGCGACGCTCTGAACGACGACAACTGTGATGATCACCGGCCGGAGCAACGGGAAGATCACGCTGAAGAACAGGCGCAGGGGGCCGGCGCCGTCGATGACGGCGGCCTCATCCAGTTCGCGCGGGATTGCCGCGACGAAGGCGCGGAAGAGCAGAACACAGAAGGCCAGACCGTAGGTGGCTTCGATCAGAACGAGGCCCGGCAGGGTCTTGAACAGCCCAAGACCCTGGAGCAACCAGATCGTCGGGACGACCGCCGGAGGCACGATCAGCCCCGCGAGCACGAAGAAGTTCATGACCGGGTTCCACCGACCTCGGCGCCGTTGGAGCACATATCCGGTCATCGCTGCGAGGACGACCATGATGCTGACACTCAACACGGTTAAGACAAGGCTGTTGACGAAGGCGCGGAGGATCATGTTGTCGTTGTAAGTCAGCACCTCGACAAGGTTCTGCCAGCCGACGAACTGGGACGGCCACGCGAAGTTCAGCTCAGCGGAGTCCGACTTATTCTTCAGGGCCTGCCAGAGGATGAACGCGAAGGGCACGAGGAAGACGACGACCGACACCCCGATGGCAACCGTGCCCGCGACCACACGACGGGTTCTCACAGGTCGACTTCCCGTCGAGTGAGAAACCGGCTCAGAGGCACCAGGATGGCCGCCACGACCACGATCAGGATGACGTTGCCGGCCGTCGACAGCCCGTAGAAGCCCGCTTGGTACATCTTGTAGATCACCGACCCGATGACGTCACTGGTGAAGCCGGGGCCGCCGCTCGTCATGGTCCAGATGAGGTCGAAGGAACGCAGCCCGCCGATCAGCGAGAGAATCACGACGGTCGTGATGGCCGGGTACGACAGAGGGATGGTGATCCGTCGGAGGATCATCCACGTATTCGCGCCGTCGACCCGCGCCGCTTCGAAGTATTCCTGTGGGATCGCGACGATTCCGGCGATGAAGATGAGGACAGCGACGCCAAGGCCCTTCCAGATGTCGACAGCCGCGACGGTCAGGAGTGCGCCGTTGGGGTCCGTCAGCCATCCCGGCCCCTGGATGCCGAACGCCGAGAGGGCGCCGTTGACGATGCCGTGGAACGGATCGAGAAGGGACTTGAAGGTGAGACCGATTCCCACGGTCGAGACGAGCACGGGAAAGAAGACCACGGCGCGAAGATAGCCACGCCCGAGTACGGGAGAGGTCAGGAAGACGGCGATGAAAAAGCCGAGAACAACCTTCGCCAGCGAGGTGACCACGCCATAGATGAACGTGTGCACGAAGCCCTGAGACAGCTGCGGGTCTTTGAAGAAGTTGACGAAGTTGTCGATGCCGATGAACTGAGCGTCGAACAGCGTCCATCGAGTGAGCGAGAAGTACAACGAGGCAAACGTCGGAACAGCGAAGAAGACGACGAACAGGACCATCGCCGGGATGAAGAACCACTGCGGATAGTGAAACCGGAGCCGATTGAGGTCGGGACCGAGTCGCCGTTTGGATGGTGCCTTTGGCACCGCAATGATCGTGGTCATTCTTCTTCCCTGAAGTGAGCGGGGGAAGGCCAACGTCGAGACGCCGACCTTCCCGCCGCTATGCGATGCGCGTCTACCAGCCCTTGAGGCCGAGCTGCTGAGCCTGCTTCTTGACGTCCTCATCGTAGAGAGCAGCCCCATCCTTCGGGGAGGTGATGCCCTCACCGACTTGGACGCAGATGGCCTCCAGGTTCGGCCCCTTCACCGGCGACAGGAACTCGAGCGCCGGAGCGGTCTTCTTCGAGGCGAAGTACGGGGTCATGTCCTTCAAGAGAGCCGGCACATTGCTAGGAAGGGCGCACAGCGACGTCACGAACGGACCCGACGGCGGCAGGTCCTTGCCCTGCAGCTCGCAGCCCTTTTTGCTGAGCGCGAACGCGATGAACTTCTTCGCTGCGTCGAGCTTGGCGCCCGTCGTCGTGCGCGGAATGTAGAGCGCGCTCGGCTGCCAGACGGTCAACTGGGTGTCGGAGGCCTTGTCCGCGGGGAGCGGGAAGAATCCGACGTCATTGACGTGATCAGGCGAGTTCTGCTGAATGGTCGAGATCAGAGCGCTGAGCATGGGGTACTGCCCCGCCGTTCCCTCGGCGACCGCCTTGAGTCCCTGCGCGTTCGTCGCGGACGCGAAGTCGGCGTTGAGCAGGCCCTTCTCGTGGATCTCGGAGAGGTGCTGGAAGCTCGTCAATGCCGGCTGGTCGGAATACTTGGCCTTGTTGGCAGTGTAGTCGGCAGCCCAGTTCGGCTGTTGAGCCTCGATATTGGCGTAGTCGGCCAGAATGATGATCTGGCTCGTCCAGGTGTCGCCGTATGTCGCCTCGATCGGGGTGATGCCAGCGGCCTTGATCGCCTCGCTGTTGGAGATGAACTCCTTCCAGTCCTTGGGCACGCTGAGGCCGAGCTTCTTGTAGACGCCGTAGTTGTAGAGGACGCCACCTCCCAGCGAGGCGCCCAGCGGCCCGCCGTAGAGGCCCTTCTTGGTACTCACCGTCTTCTTGAAGTCGGACGTTAGCGACTTCGCCCATGGCTGATCGCTCAGATCCACCAGCTTGGTGTCGGCGTTCAGGGCTTGGAACAGCGACCCCGAGTTGTAGAAGAAGACGTCGGACATCGTTCCGGTCGAGAGTTTTGTCTTGACGTCGTTGTCAGCCGAACCTCCGGCCGCGGCAGCATCGAGTTTGACCGTGATGTTCGGGTTCTGCTTCTCGAAAGCCGCGATGAGGTCGTGCGCCATGGTGGCGTTGGTGACATCCGTTCCCGTCAGGTACGAGATGGTGACTTTCGCGTCGCCGCCACCTCCCGCGGAACATGCAGCGAGCGACGCTGCCACGATGGCCGCCGCTCCGATCACGGCGGTGATGCGAGTCTTGCTGTGGGAGTTCATCTCTACCTCTCTGTAAAGCACTCGTCTATGAGGCACGCACTAAAACCGGTTACAGTAAACCTAAGAGCGGTTTGAGGTGAATGTAGGTTGTGCTACCCGAGCCTGTCAAGCGCCGAACCGAATCTGCAGAGGGAGAAGTAAATTGGAAGTCACCGTGACTCGCGTGCGAGCAGAACTCCGTCGAGACACTGCAAACGTCTCGACCCCGTCGCCGCGCTTGAGCTGGGTCGTCACCGGGCCGGATGGCTGGGCTCCCCAGTGGTCGGAGATCGAGTTGGACGCGAACCGCTCTGTGAAGTCCGGGGCAGAGTCGGTTCTTGTCGAGTGGCCGTTCGCCCCGATCCAATCGCGAGCGAGTCATCGCGTTCGCGTCCGAGTCGGAGACGACGCGCATGCCTCCCCGTGGAGTGAGCCGCTGCACGTCTGCGGAGCCTTCCTCGGCGACGACGAGTGGGACGCACCGATGATCGGCTTGCCCGGTGACGACGTGAACAAGCGGCCGGGGAGGGTGCGCTCGGAGTTCGAGGTCGACGGCGACCTTCAGAACGCCATGCTGTACGCAACGGCTCATGGCGTGTATCAGATCGAGGTGAACGGGTCGCCGGTCGATGACGCGATCCTCAAGCCGGGATGGACGTCGTATCAGTCCCGACTCGTTCATGAGACCACGGACGTCACCGAGCTGGTGCGACCCGGCACCAACGTCATCGGCGTCGACTTTGCCGGCGGATGGTTTACGGAGCAGTACCTCGGTCAGCCCGGACCGTTCTACGGCGCCGTGCCATCCGTCGCGGTCCAACTGCGCCTCGCATTCCGTGACGGACGCATCGAGTGGGTCAAGTCCTCTGCCGACTGGAGCGCCGCGCGATCACCCATCGTGTCTTCTGGAATCTACGCTGGTGAGGATTACGACGCTCGAGCGGAAGCTCCGGGCTGGTCGCAACCCGGAGCCATCGCCGTCGGCTGGGTGCCGGTGCGTGTCGACCGCGAGCCCTATCCGACACCCTCCGCTCAGATCTCGCAGCCGGTGCGCGCCGTCGAGGAGATCCGGGTGGTCAACGTCGTGACGTCCGCAAGCGGGGAGCCGATCCTGGATTTCGGCCAGAACCTGGTCGGTCGGTTGCGCATCCGAGTCACCGGCGAGGCCGGCACGGTGGTTACCTTGCGGCATGCCGAAGTCCTTGAGGACGGGGAGTTGGGCGTTCGTCCGCTTCGGGCGGCGCGGGCTGCCGATACCTATACGCTCGCCGGCAAAGGGGTCGAGGTGTGGGAACCCCGTTTCACCTTCCACGGCTTCCGGTACGCCCAGATCACGGGATTGGACGTGCCGCCCGAGGACGTCGTCGCCGTCGTCATCAGCAGCGACATGGAACGCACAGGTTGGTTCACCAGTTCGAATGCCTTGCTGAACCGACTTCACGAGAACGTCGTATGGGGAATGCGAGGCAACTTCCTCTCGGTGCCCACTGACTGCCCTCAGCGAGACGAGCGCCTCGGCTGGACAGGAGACTTGCAGGTCTTCGCGCCCACGGCGAGCTTTCTCTTCGACACCGCCGCGTTCCTCGACTCCTGGCTGGTTGATCTTACGATCGAACAGGAGGCCGCTGGCGGGATTGTGCCGTTCGTGATCCCCGACCCGCTGCCCGATGGCAAGCGGCCCGCCGCAGCCTGGGGCGACGCCGGAACGGTGGTGCCGTTCACGCTTCACCAGCGTTTCGGTGATCGGCAGCTGCTCACGCGTCAACTCCCGAGCATGAAGGCATGGGCAGACGTGCTCGTCGAACGCGCTGGTCCCTCGTTGCTGTGGCGCGGCGGCTTCCAGTTCGGCGACTGGCTCGACCCGACCGCTCCACCGGAGAATCCGTTCGATGCGCGCACCGATCCCGACTTGATCGCGTCCGCGTACCTATTCCTCTCGGTCGACCTTGTCGCGCGGGCCGCGAAGATCGTGGGCGAGAAGGCGGTCACCGACCGATACAGCGACCTCTCGGCACGGATCAAATCGGCTTTTCAGAATCAGTTCATCACTCCCGCAGGGCTGCTGAGTTCGGACGCGCAGACTGCATACGCGATCGCGATCTGCTTCTGCTTGTATTCGAATGTCGCCCAGCGACGGGCGATGGGGGAACGCCTCGCCGACCTGGTGCGCACGGCCGGCTACCGAATCGCGACCGGCTTCGTTGGCACTCCCCTGGTGACGGACGCGCTCACGATCACCGGGCACACGGACGCGGCGGAGCGGCTGCTACTCCAAACCGAGAACCCGTCGTGGCTTTACCCTGTGACCATGGGCGCGACCACCATCTGGGAGCGGTGGGACAGCATGCTCGAGGACGGCTCGATCAATCAAAGCGGGATGACCTCGTTCAATCACTACGCCTTCGGGGCCGTCGCCGACTGGTTGCATCGGGTGGTCGCAGGACTGGGGCCGGAAGAACCCGGGTACCGCGCTATCAGAATCGCACCCCGGCCGTTGAAGCGCCTGGAGTTCGCCGCAGCCGAGTTCGAGTCTCCCTACGGCAGGATCAGAACCGGCTGGCGCCGAGAGAACGGCTCGGTCATCGTCGAGGCGACGGTGCCGACCGGCGTGCGCGCGATCGTTGACCTTCCCGGCCTCGACACGTTCACGGTAGGAAGCGGTCAACACCGCTGGATGATCGAGTCGGACGTGTCCGCACCTGCCGTTCCTTGTCTCGACTGGATGACGACCCCCTTGTCCGAGATCATCGACGACGAGGAGGCCTATGATGCCATCCGAGAGGAACTCGTTGCGATCGATCCGGTGCTGGCTGACCGATACCGACGGCAAGTCAGATGGAGTCGCGGATTCACGCTCGATGAGTCATTCCGGGCACTATCCGGCGGCGAGGGACGTCGCCGTGTCGAGCAAGTCCTTGCGCGGCTCAACGGTCGCCGGGAACGCGATTGAGGCGCGACCAAGGACGGTGACATGACGACGGAGAGCTCGGCGTCGACGCGTCTCGCTCGGACGACGATCGAAGACGTGGCGCGCGAAGCGGGCGTGTCTAAGGGGACAGTGTCGCGCGTCCTGAACGGCCGCAACTGGGTCAGCGATTCGACGCGTGAAGCGGTGCAGGCCGCCCTTCAACGCACGGGTTTTGTCGCGAACGCCAGCGCACGCTCGCTGGCGATGCGCCGCACAGGCAGCGTAGCGCTCGTGCTGGGGGCGCCCGCGACCCATCTCTTTGAGGATCCGAACTACGCCCTCATCCTTCAGGTGATCACGGCGGAACTCGCCGATGCCGACTACTCCTTGATCTTCATGAGCGGAGAGACGCCATCCGATCGCGGCCGCCTTGCTCGATTCTTGAAGGGCGGCCACGTCGATGGCGTGGTCTTCCTCTCTGCGGAGGAGCCGGAATCCGATGAACTGGTGCGGGTTCTCGAAGAGCACGCGGTGCCTGTGATCGTCATCGGTCACCCGTTTCCTGACAGCGATCCCCTTCCGTTCATCGCGGCTGACGACGAGCAGGGGGGCCGACTGCTTGCGCAGCACTTCATCGATCGCGGCTATCGCCGGATTGGTGTGATCGGCAGCCACCTCGGCTCGGTCGGGTCGAGGAGTCGCATCGACTCGTTCCTCGACCATGTCGGCGACCGGTCACGCCGGGAATGGGTGGTCGAGGCGAAACAGTTCTCCATCGACGCCGGCCGCGACGCGATGCGGACCCTGATCGCGCGGGTCGACAACCTTGATGCGGTCTTCGCCGCATCGGATCTTCTTGCGGCCGGGGCCATCGACGTGGCGAACGAACGAGGTCTGACCGTTCCCGGCGACATCGCGATCGCAGGTTTCGACGACTCATCCGCCGCTACCCGGACGGTCCCCCCGCTGACGACCATCCGGATGGATGTGGCGGCCACCGCTCGCGCGACGGTCGTGCAGATGCTGTCGGTCATCAATGGGGGCGAGACCATCTCCCGGGTCATGCCGGTCGAGCTTATCGTCCGCGGCTCGGCGTAGCTCGGAGAGGGACGAAGACATGGATGCTCTCTGGTACGGCGGCGACTACAACCCCGAGCAATGGCCACGGGAGGTGTGGGGTGACGACATCCGGCTGATGACGAGGGCCGGAGTGACGGTCGCGACAGTCGGGGTGTTCTCCTGGGCTCACCTTGAACCCGAGGATGGCCGATTCGAGTTCGCTTGGCTCGATGACATCATCGACCGCCTGCACACCGCAGGAATCCGGATCGATCTCGCCACCGCGACCGCGTCGCCGCCGCCGTGGCTCTCGACCGCCCACCCCGACATCCTCCCGGTGACGGCGGAGGGCGTCACGCTCGGGATCGGCAGCCGACAGCACTACTCCCCGAGCTCATCCACCTATCGGCGCTACGCCGATCGGCTCGTCAGGGAATTGGCGCAGCGGTACGGAACACATCCCGCGCTCGAGGCCTGGCATGTGAATAACGAACTGGCCTGCCACGTGCGTCACGACTTCTCCGACGAATCAGCGGTCGCGTTTCGCGGGTGGCTCACAGCCCGGTACGGAACGATCGATCGTCTCAATGAGGCATGGGGCACGTCATTCTGGGCTCAGCGCTACAACGACTTCGAGCAAATCCTCCCGCCGAGAGCGATGCCCACGTTCGGGAATCCGACCCAGCTGCTCGATTTCGATCGGTTCTCCTCGGACGCGTGGCTTGGGGTGTTCCGGGCCGAAGCAGCGATCCTGCGCGAGTTGTCGCCGGGGATCCCGATCACCACCAACTACATGAGCTTCTTCATCGGGGGGGACTACTGGGCATGGTCGGAAGAGCTCGACTTCATCTCCAGCGACCACTACATCGACCCCGCGGATCCTGACTACCCGGTTCGGGCAGCGATGTCGCGTGATCTGATGCGCTCGCTGGCGGGAGGTCAGCCCTGGATTCTCATGGAGCAGGCACCGAGCGCCGTCAATTGGCGAGAGCGCAATGCGCCAATCCCGCGGGGCGTCCACCGAGCGATGAGCCTGCAGGCCATCGCTCGCGGGGCGGATGGCATCATGCAGTTCCAGTGGCGTCAATCGATTGCCGGCTCCGAGAAGTTCCACTCGGCGATGGTTCCCCACGCCGGCGAGGACACGCGGATCTTCCGCCAGACTGAGGCGCTTGGAGCAGAGCTGTCGGCCCTCGGCCCGATCGTGGGATCCCGACTCTCAGCCAGAGTCGCGATCCTTTTCGACTGGCAGAGTTGGTGGGTGCACCAGCAGAGGGCGATGCCGGCCACCATCGACTACATCGACGGGGTCGGGCGCTGGTATCGAGAGCTCTGGAAAATGCAGGTGCTTGTGGACTTCGTCAGGCCGGGAGCCGAGCTCTCTGGTTACGAGCTCGTGATCGTTCCAGCCGCGGTCTCGCTCGATGACGACGCTCGCAGCGTGCTCGACCGATTCGCGCGCGGGGGCGGACAGCTCGTTGTCGGGTACATGACAGCAATCCTCGATGAGAACCTGCATGTCACGACCGGCGGATACCTCGGGCAGCTCCAGCAGACCCTGGGCGTGCGAGTGGACGAGTTCGCCCCGCCCGCGGCCCCGTCCTTGTCAGGGGGTGAGGTGCCGGGGCTCGCCGTCGATGGCCTAGGAGCCGGTGCAGCCCGTGACTGGGGTGAAGTCGTCACTCCTCTCGGCGCCCAGGTCCTTTCCACGTTCGTGGGCGGCCTGTTGGACGGAATGCCCGCCATCACCAGGAACGAGGTCGGCGATGGCCGCGCCTGGTATGTCGCGACCGCGCCGGACGACCTCGAATCTGTCGTTCGCGCCATCCTTCCGGCCACCACTCTCAGCGATCCGCCGCCACAAGCTGTCGGTGTCGAGATCGTGGAACGGGGCCCATACCGGTTCACGTTGAATCACTCGGCGTCGACGGTTGCTACCGAAACAGGGCCGCTCGAGGGCTACGGCGCGCGAATCGAGGCATTGACTCCGAGATGATCGATGTGCTGACGATCGGCGAGACCATGAGTCTCGTCACTCCCGCGACACGCGGGTCGCTCGAATCGGCCCCGGAGTTCGTGGTGCGAACGGCCGGCGCCGAGTCCAACGTCGCGATCGGCATCGCGGGTCTCGGCCACTCCGCCGCATGGGCGAGCCGTCTGGGCAATGACTCGCTCGGACGTCGCGTCTTGGCGCACGTGCGTTCGGCCGGTGTCGACGTCGGCGCGGTCGTGCTGGCCGACGGCGAGCGCACGGGGGTGATGTTCAAGGGCGCAGACGGGAATGAGTCCGAGGTGATCTACTACCGCGGCGACTCCGCGGCCTCCCGCCTGAGCGTTGCTGACATCCCGGACTCCCCAGCCGCAGTGATCCATCTGACCGGGGTCACGGCGGCCCTGTCGCCGACCGCGGAGGAGGTCGTCAGGTCGGTGCTCGTGCATCGCATCGTGCCCGCAGCCTTACGCAGCTTCGACGTTAACCATCGCGCGCGCCTGTGGGCGGGACGCGACGCATCGCAGATCCTGGTCCCGCTCGCTGCGGCCGCGGACATCCTCTTCGTGGGGCTCGATGAGGCGGCCGTCCTCTGGGGCACGCACGAACCGGCAGCGGTCCGCGCGTTGTTCGCCCACGTTCCCACGCTGATCGTCAAGGATGCAGAGACCGGGGCAACGGAGTTCGCGGGCGACGTCGCCACGTTCGTGCCCTCGCTTTCGGTGACGGTCGTCGATCCGGTGGGGGCCGGCGACGCGTTCGCCGCCGGGTGGCTCGGCGGCCGCATTCGCAACCTCGACGCCTCCCACCGGCTCCGGCTCGGGCACATCTGCGCATCGACCGCGCTGGTCTCGGTAGAGGACCAGGGGTCGCTTCCTTCGGCTCGGCTGCTCGACACCTTGCTCGCCCTCGACGACTCAGCCTGGCAACGGCTCGCGTTCGACGGCCGGTGGACCATCGAAGGGAAGGAGCTCTCGTGACCGACTCCGTCCACTCGTCGAACGCCTACTTCGACACCGTCTTCGCGACGCAGCGCGTGATGGCGATCCTGAGGGGCTACGGTCCCGATGAGACGGTCAGACTGTGCGAACGCGCGTGGAGCTCTGGCGTCGAGGTGGTCGAGGTGCCGATCCAGAGCCCGGATGCCGTGCCGTCATTGCGAGCGGCCGTTGCGGCCGGCGCCTCCCGCGGGCTCGGTGTCGGGGCGGGAACGGTCACCTCGGCGGAGCAACTCGACGTGGTACGCGAGGTCGGCGCAGCGTTCACCGTCGCGCCTGGACTCGATCGTGAGGTGGTGCGCGCGGCCCTGGACTCCGGCATCCCGCATCTGCCTGGTGTGGCCACCGGGTCCGAGATCCAGGCTGCTCGCGCGCTCGGGCTCGTGTGGTTGAAGGCTTTTCCGGCCGCCCAGCTCGGCGCCGGATGGATCTCGGCCCAGCTCGCTCCGTTCCCCGTCGCGAAGTTCGTGGCGACCGGCGGCATGACCGCCGCGACCGCGGAGGAGTTCTTCGCCGCAGGCGCGAGCGTCGTGGCTCTGGGCGGTGCGCTCAACGATCCCGCATCCCTGCCCGCCATCTCGCGGCTGGCTTCCCGACCGGAG
>Ga0105248_10002642_pt1 | contig 19913 bp, 17 predicted proteins | sample KBSS34metaG_FD_81524 | JGI IMG/M metagenome (GOLD analysis project Ga0105248, IMG submission 81524) | Switchgrass rhizosphere microbial communities from Kellogg Biological Station, Michigan, USA - KBS S3-4 metaG | ecosystem: Host-associated > Plants > Roots > Rhizosphere > Soil | place...
AAGCGACGGGGTGGTAGATTCAAAGACAACCATTTCGACCTCACTACCACCCCGGCCCTTCGGGCCTCCCCTCCTGTTCCAGGAGGGGAGTTGCTTCTACTTCTCTTTCTCCTTCTCCTCCAATTCATTCACACCTTCTTTGACCGCCTCGCTTATCGTAAACCCCGGTGTGGTATTTTTAGCTGTTCTGGTTTCCGTCGTATCCAGTTCAGGAACAGGCCGACTCCACCTAGGCGGCATCGCGGTGTTCGCTGGATTATTAATGATGGCCTTGGGATGCAGGTTCAGGAAATAGCCGCTTGACGAACATCGCTCTTCTGAAACTTCAGCTTTTGTATTCCGGCATTCTTGCGGGGCAGAACCTGCCTTCGCCTTTGACGAATCCGTTTGGCCTCGTGCACCTGGTCCTGCCGGAAGGACTCACCGTCAGTGTTCATCGAAATGAAAACGGCACCGACTCTCCCTTTACGCTTCGAAAGGATGGCACTCAATTCCTCCTGGATATCGCAGGCGGCGAATCGGTTCCGGTCCAACGTACACCGCCACTCCAGGGTTACCTGCAAAAGACGTCTTCCGGTGTGCTTGTTGCCGACATACTCACGGTGCACGGAGACTTCATTGCGGTGCATCCTACACACGCCTGTCGCTTTGGCCAGAGCGGGCTGTCATGCCGGTACTGCGGGTCGTCGCGCGATGTTTCCCAGCATCCCCCATTTACTCCTCGCGACCTCGTCGAAGCGATACAGATTGTCGAGCAGGAAAAACAATGCGATGTCGTCAGTCTCTCCTCGGGACGGGTGGACACCGCCGATGGCGGCGTTGAACGACTCGAAAAGTGGGTCACCGAAATCCGAAAACATTTGAACGTTTTAATTGCACTCGACCTTGTGCCGCCGGAGACCAACGATTGGATAGATAAGACCTATGCGATGGGCGTCGATGCACTGTACTACGATTCGGATTTTTTCAATCCGGATGACGAGCCCCGCAAGGATTTCGAAAAGCATAAGGCGCGACAGCTCGAAGCACTCGCCTATGCGAGCCGCATCTTTCCAACCGGCGCCGTGCTGTCGCATCTTGTGATCGGACTTGAACCGCTGGCGGAAACGCGGGCGAGCATCGACCTTCTTATCGATCGCGGAGTGGTTCCGGTACTGGCGTACTTCCCCCCTTACGACGGATCGAGCCTTCGAAGCCGTTGGACTGCCACTCCCGAAGAAGCGCGCGCAATCTACGCCCATCTTTACGAACGACTGGTGCGAACGCGGATCAATCCGCATTGGGTACAGCAGTACGATGTGGTGCTGACGGCGCTCGAAGGGCGCTTCTTCTCGAATGAATCTCCGCGCTATCACCTGAAGCTCAAGAATTTCTATGAGACCAGTTTCGGGAGAGCCCTGCGCTTCAGCCTGGCGCGCTTGCGCCGGCATCTTCGCGTGGTACCCGCTTAATGCAATATAAAATCGATACGCGGCCACTCCCGATCGTGATCCTGGCGCGATGGTGGCGCTTCCCTGTTTTCATGCTCCTCGGATACGGCCTTTACTATTGCTTTGGTCAGAAACCTCCCGAAGGACTTTCACTGGAAGGCTATCGGGCACTGATTGTTTTTCTGACATGTCTGGTTCTGTGGGTCACTCGTCTGCTGCCATTGGCGGTGACCGGACTTTTCGCGATGGTGGCGCCGCCTCTTCTGGGTGTTTTGCCAGCAAAGGAAGCATTCGCGTTTTTCGGTTCGGAGCCGGTGTTCTTCATCATGGGAGTTTTCATCCTGGCGACGGCGCTGCTGAAGTCCGGACTTTCCGCGCGCCTGGCCCTCCACTTGTTGAAGAGCGGATCGAAATCGCCCAAACGGCTGGTATTGCATATCATGCTCACCTCCGCGCTGCTCTCGTTCGTGATGAGCGAGCATGCCGTCGCCGCGATGATGTTCCCATTGGTGGTCATCATCAGCCGTCGCCTGAATCTGACTCCGCAAGGTGGTTCGTATGGCCGGATCCTGTTTCTGGCAATGGCCTGGGGGTGCGTGATTGGCGGTATCGCGACGATGCTCGGCGGGGCACGTGTCGCGCTGGCTGTGGGGTTGTTGCACGATGCCGGAGGCGGAACGATCACGTTTGCGGAATGGACGCGAGCAATGTTGCCGATCGTTTTGGTCCTGTTCGGCTTCTGTTATTTCCTGCTGACGCGATTCTTCTCCATCGATATTCAGACTGTCGCTGAGGCGGACACCGCCATCGAAGAACAAATTCGCGACCTCGGCCGGCCGTTGATGGAAGAGAAGTTTCTCGGACTTCTGATGATAGGGGCCATTGCAAGCTGGGTGTTCTTCGGTTTGCAGTTGGGAATGGCGTCTATTTCAATCCTGGCGGTAGTTCTGCTTTTCATGTTTCGCGTCGTCGAATGGAAAGATCTGCAGGAGAAAATGGAATGGGGCGTCATCCTGATGTACGGTGGCGCCATTGCAATCAGCTCCATTCTCAACTCCACGGGCGCCGGCATCTGGTTTACAAAACGATTTGTGCTGCCCCATCTGGATTCGCCGTGGATGCTGATGCTCGCCCTGTCGTTTCTTTCGATCCTTCTGGCGGAAGCGATGAGCCCGTCTGCCGTCGTGGCGATTGTGGTGCCGATCGGAATGTCCGTTGCGAAACAGTTTGGTTTGGATCCGAAGGTTGTCGTTTACGCTGTCGCCTCAGCGTCGGGACTGGCTTATGCCCTGCCAATGAGCACACCGCCCGTGGCTCTGGCGTATTCGTCGGGATATCTCCGGATGAAGGAGGTGCTTTTGCCAGCATCCCTGATGGCGCTGGTTTCGTGGCTTACGCTGCTGACGACTGCGAAATTCTGGTGGCCGCTTCTGGGAATTCACGTCGGGAGATGAGAGGAATCCTTGTATCTTGCCCCGGTTTAGCTGTTGACCGATATGAAGCTTCAAAAGCAGAATGAGTTTATGAATCACTGGAGCCGAGTCGTCGTGATGATCCTGGTCGTGGGGCTTGCCGTCTCCTCTTTTTGCGCCCAGGCATGCAGCTTCCCCCAGTCTTCGTCGCCCGAATGCCCGCAGCATCATCAGTCCGGTAATACGAACTGCTGTGAGCATTCATCTACGGATGCGACGATGACCGCAAAGGTGAATTGCACGCTGGGTTTCAAGTTCACGGCTTTGATTCCCGTGCTCGTCCCGTCCGCGAGTATTTCCAGCCTGCTGTATCCGGGAACGGATTTCCACCAAAGGTACGGTCCGCCCGATTCTGTGCTGCAATATTCCGTCCTCAGTCCCCTGTCCGTTCTGAGAGTCTGATTCATTCTTCCCTTCCATCGCGGATATTCCCTTTCTGGATTCCCGGCGCGGAGGCTTGCATGCGTTTCAGACGGTCTCATTTTCTTTGTTTCGTTCTTTTAGCGATGGCATCGACGATTCGTGTTCCCAACGGCATCGCCCAGATGCCGGGAATGTCGGCCATGGAGAACAGCGTCGGCTATCTCTCATCGGGAACCAGTATCGAGCCGGCAGCCACATCGGAGTCCTCATCCATGGTTCACGGATCTCTCGGCAGCTGGACGGTGATGTTCCATGCCAATGCGTTTGTTTCCGATATTCAACAGACGAGTCCACGCGGAGGAGATAAGTTTTTTTCCACGAACTGGATGATGCCCATGCTGGCGAATAAGTGGGCCGCTCATTCGCTGACACTGAGAACCATGTTGAGCCTGGAACCGGCTACCGTCACCGATCGGCGATATCCGCTGCTGTTTCAAACCGGAGAAACCGCGTTCGGATTACCCATCGTTGATGGCCAGCATCCCCACAATTTCTTTACGGAAATCGCCGGCCGATACGATTTCGATGTGAACGACAAAACGCGACTCTTTCTCTATGGCGGGCCAATTGGTGAACCCGCGCTGGGGCCCACGGCATTTCCGCATCGCTCATCCGCGTCGGAAAACCCCATCGCCATTCTGGGACATCACTCTCAGGACTCGACTCATATTTCCTACAGCGTGATCACGGCAGGAATTTCCGCCGGCCCGCTCCAGCTGGAGGCCTCCACATTTCATGGACAGGAGCCCAATGAAAATCGCTGGTACATTGGTACCGGAAAACCGGATTCCTATTCAGCAAGACTGTCGGTGGCACCAACCCAAAACGTTGCGGGACAGTTCTCCATCGGAAGAATCAATAACCGGGAACCTCATGAGCAGGGACTGGACACGCTTCGGATGACGGCATCGATTCATCACAATTTGACTCTGGCAACTGGAAGCCTGGCGTCGAGCATCATGTGGGGACGCAACAACGACATGATCGATTTCGAGGAACGTATCTTCAACTCTTATGCGCTGGAGTCGACATTGAATTTCAAAAATCGAAACTGGGTATGGACTCGTATCGAAAATCTGGATAAGGACCGGACGTTGTTGTACGGAGAAACGCAGGAAGCATTGAACATCGAAGAAACTCCCATTGGCCGCGTCCAGGCGTACAGTTTCGGATACGAACGGGATATCCTGAGAACCCAGCTGTGGGCAAATATCGGACTCGGCTTTCAGTTCACGACGTATGGAATGACCGACGAAATGAAGGCCGTCTATGGCAACAGTCCACGATCCTTCGTTTTTTTCCTGCATCTTCGGCCTGTGGGAAACATGGCCGCGCATATGCGGGCTATGCACGGACACTGATGGGAACAGCTTATGAGGCGTACAATTCTCAAGTTCATTGCGTTCATCGTCGTGATTGCCATTGCGACGGTGGGCATATGGGGATGGTCGGTGCTCTCGCGAGGTTTCAGCGCACGGGATACACCGGGTTCGGTTGAAACCTATATCGCCGGCCGATTGCGCAGCATGGCCGTACCGCAGGCAATGCGCGATGAGAAGAATCCGGTGACGGCGAGTCCGGAGGTGCTTGCCGGAGCGATGGAACATTTTGCAGATCACTGTGCGATCTGCCATGCGAATGATGGAAGCGGAAAGACATTGATCGGCAGGGGGCTATATCCAAAACCTCCGGACATGCGCCAGGCCCCAACACAGCAGCTGACAGACGGCGAGCTTTACTACATCATTGAGAACGGCATTCGATTTACCGGAATGCCGGCGTTCGGAGAGGAATCCGCAGGAATGGGCGACGACGAGAGCTGGGCGTTAGTGGCGTTCATACGGCATCTTCCGACCATTGCAGCTGAAGAGATTGAAGCGATGAAGAAGATGGATCCGAAGAGCCCGGCGGAGCTGGCGAAGGAAGAGAGGATACGGAAGTTTCTGGAAGGAGACGACACTCCGGTAAGCGAACACCATCATTAACGAATTTCCGTTGTAGGGGCGGTCGATGACCGCTCACAATCTTTGGTTCGACAAATCTTGGGCGGTCACCGACTGCCCCTGCAATCGTCAAAGGAGAACATCATGATGAAGAAGATTACATTTTGCGGGATCACGTTTCTATTGCTGGCCGGACTTGCATTCGCCCACGGGGATCCCATCATGGGAACGGTGACCGCGGTTGCCGCCGACACGGTCACCATCAAAGACAAAGACAACAAGCCTGTCGTGATCATGCTGGAAAAGACGACGAAGTATTTGGTCGACAGCAAACCGGGGAAAAAGGCGGATCTGAAGGTCGGCGCCCGCGTCGTTATCGACGCGCACATGGACTCGAAAATGAAAATGTACAACGCTGAGGAGATCAACATCGGCGCCGGGACCGCTGCGAAACCGGCCACACCGGCGGCACCCGCGGCGCCCGCAAAGAAGTAGCTTCGGAAGGATTACCTACCCGGTTTTCTTCAGCCTGACGTACGTGAAGCTCTGCGACGTGCCGGATGGGGTCTGGTGGATTTCCCTCTGCGAGTCCACTAAAACGCATTTGGAAAACTGCCCGACAAGTGTTGCCGCATCGTAACGCTGAACCGGCAGACCGCTGCATTTCGCGGGACCTTCCGGAGAGAACGTGGCGATGATGATAAATCCTCCGGATCTCACGGCTCGAGTGGCGGCATCCACATAAGCCTGCTGTGCGGAACGATCCGTGAGGAAATGAAACACCGCGCGATCATGCCAGAGATCGTAGTGTTCGAACGGCAATTGGACCTGAATGACGTCGCCTTCCATCCATTGAACGCGATCGGCCATTGCACCAAGCCGCTGTCTTGCCTTTTCCAGCGACGTCTTCGAGATGTCCAGAACAGATACGTTGATATATCCCCGTGCGCACAGATCATCGGCAAGGGTGGAGGCTCCGCCGCCAACATCGATGATTCTGGCATCCGGAGGCAAATGACATTTCTGGATGAAATCCAGAGAGACATTCAGATGCTCCCGAAACCAGCTCAGCTCCTGCGCGGATTTGCTGGCGTAAATATTCTCCCAATGTGATTTGTCCGTCATAATTCCGCCATGATCCTCGGAGATGAAACCATACGTGCCGCGCAAGTTCGCAAGGGACGATCACTGGAGTTTCTCACAATCGGCTGGAACATCCTTGAGGCATTCGTGGCTGTGGTTGCCGGCATTGCGGCGGGAAGCATTTCTCTGGTTGGATTTGGCCTCGATTCGGTCATCGAAGTCTCTTCCGGGGTGACGCTGATGTGGCGCTTGTCTCGGGATGCGGACGCGGCTCGCCGCGAAAAGCTGGAAAACACCTCATTGAGGATCGTCGGCATTACTTTCATTGCGCTGGCGGGGTATGTCGCTATCGATGCGGTCATCTCGCTCTGGAATCGGGAACATCCCGATTCCAGTTACATCGGCATCGGACTTGCGACGCTCTCCCTGGTGATCATGCCGTTGCTGGCGCGGGCCAAGCGGCGAGTGGCCTCACAGATTCAGAGCCGGGCACTGCAGGCCGATTCCCGGCAGACGGATATCTGCGCCTATCTGTCCGCCATACTGCTTGGCGGTCTGCTGCTGAATGCCTTATTTGGAATGTGGTGGGCCGATCCCGTCGCGGCTCTGGTCATGGTTCCGATCATCGCAAAGGAAGGGATTGAAGCGTTGAAAGGTGAGGCGTGTTCCGACGGCTGCCACTAAGGGGTTCGCGTCTCCTCTGGTCATCCGAACCGTTGCGAAAAACCGGCAGGCCGATACCCGACCTGCCGGTTTCGACAAAGTGACCTACTGCCGCGCCATCGCGATGCGAATGGCGTCCTCAGGCGTGATGAGATGATCGAAATTCAAAGCGGCGTCGGCAATCGCAAGTTGCACTCCCTTGACCGTACCGTTGAAGGCATTTCCGTGCGGGCCATAGTCTGGAGAAACCGGCGCTCCAGTATCCTGGCCCACGTCGCAGCCATCATCCGTTGAAAAAACCATCGCCTGTGTCATGGGGATGTTGCCTTCGCCGATCTTTTTGCCATCGACGAAGAGTGACACGATTCCGCCCTTGCCCAGTCCTCCACCGGCATATGCAAACTCCATGCGCACCTGGTGTGCGCCTGTAGGAAGCGACGCCGCAGATTCAACGTAGTAGTGATGCACACCCGCGACGTTGTAGCAGTATTTCAATTTGCCGCCCGTTGCATAAAGGCTCCATCCGCCGATATTCGCACCCTGGGCGATAATGACTCCCTCGGCGCCGGATTTCGGCACTTCGATTTCGGCGGTAACGGAGTGAGACTTGTTCTTGATGTTGAGGACGCAGTTCTCCGATAGGTGACCCATGCCGCCAAAAAGTATCTGGGTGTTCCCACGGATCAGCACCGGTCGACCTGCGGTGTCCGGGTTGAACTTCTCGGCTGTCCGGTCGTCGATGGGCAGTACCTTGTAGCGAGTCGCTTCGATCAGCCAGAGCCGCTGCAGTTCGCGAAGTTTCGCTGGCAATTGCTTCGACAGATCATTGGCCTGGCTCCAGTCTTTCGAGGTGTCGTAGAGTTCCCAGACATCGTCATCGAGAGGCACCGTTTTCCTGCCAATCAGAATCCAGGGCGTTCCGTGTTTGGTTACCGCGGTCCAACCTTTGTGATAAATGCCGCGATTTCCGAACATCTCGAAATACTGCGTCTCGTGCCGTTCCGGTGCCTGGGAGTCTTTGAACGAGTAAATCATGCTGACGCCTTCGATGGGGTCCTGCTGCATGCCGTTCACGGAAACCGGCTCGGGCAGGCCGGCAGCTTCGAGGATTGTGGGTGCAACATCGATCACGTGGTGGAACTGCGAGCGGATTTCTCCCTTCGCCTTTATTCCGTTTGGCCAATGGACGATAGTGCCGTTGCGCGTGCCGCCCCAGTGGGAAGCAACCTGCTTGGTCCATTGATAGGGAGTGTTCATTGCGTGCGCCCAGCCCACGGCATAGTGGTTGTAGGATTCCGGCCCGCCAAGTTTGTCGTAACGCTGCATGAGAAACTCCGGGGTTTCCAGAGCTGCCAGACCATTGAAGTTGGCCATCTCATTGTATGCGCCATTGAGCGTGCCCTCGGCGGAGGCACCGTTGTCTCCGATGATGTAATAGATGAGCGTATCGTCGAGGATATTCAGAGTCTTCAGACTATCCAGCAGTCGTCCGACGTGGTGGTCGGTAAATTCCATGAAGCCCGCATAGACTTCCATTTGCCGGCGGAGTATTGGTTTCAAATCTTCCGGCATCTCATCCCAGGCGGGGATCTCACTGTGCCGCACAGTGAGCTGGCAGTCCGAGGGGATCACCCCGAGTTTCTTCTGCCGGGCGATTGTCTCTTCGCGAAGCTTATCCCAACCCTGATCGAACTTGCCCTTGTACTTGTCGGCCCACTCTTTTGGAACGTGATGAGGCGCGTGTGTCGCTCCGGGCGCGAAGTACGTGAAGAACGGCTTGTCGGGTGCGAGGGCCTTCTGCTGCCCAATCCACGCGATGGCTTTATCGGTCATGTCTTCCATCAAGTGGTACCCTTCTTCGGGTGTCTTCTTCGGTTCAACCTGCGTCGTCCCTTCGAACAGCGTCGGATACCACTGATTCGCCTCACCTCCAATGAAGCCATAGAAATATTCAAAACCGCCGCCCCCCGTGGGCCATGCGCCAAATGGTCCGGCAGGACTGGTTTCCCACACCGGCACCTCGTGGCACTTGCCGAACTGCGCTGTGGAGTAGCCGTTGAGTTTCAGCGTCTGCGCCAGGGGCGACATCGTGTTGGGCAGCACCGAACAGTAGCCTGGCGCCCCGGTGGCGATCTCTGTAATCCCGCCCATTCCGGCGGAATGGTGGTTGCGACCGGTAAGCAACGCCTGGCGGGTCGGCGAACACAGTGCCGTGGTATGGAAGCGATTGAATTTCAAGCCACCCGCAGCCAGCTTCTCCGCATTCGGCGTCTGGCAAGGGCCGCCGAAAGCACTGGAGGAGCCAAAGCCGGCGTCGTCTATAAGGATGATCATGACGTTTGGCGCACCTTTAGGCGGTCGCAGTTGCTCGATCGGCGGGAACTTCGTATCCGGATCCTTCGCGTCATAGGTAATCAGCGTCGGGCGAGTCGTGTTCGGCATCGGAAGATGCGTACGGTGCTTCTTGTCCTCTGTGGCCATGTATCGTTCCCCATTCGTTTTGTTTACCGGCAATTCCGCCCGGCAGCAGAAATAATGAAGCACGGGTGTATGAATTCAACCTGTAGGACGTGGCAGTATTGACGATGATCGGACGAGTCTGTTGGATTTGATCGGGAAATGAGGGGACAGTCCCCACGTTCCCTCATTTCTCTTCTAAGGATTTGAGAAATGAGGGAACGAGGGGACTGTCCCCTCATTTCCCCCTAGAATCCGAAGTGGCAGGTGGCCTCAGGGCGTCATCAGGAAGTAGGAGATGATTTTCCACTGGCCGGAGTCTTTCGTCCACACCGTCCAGAGTACCGATGGATCCCCAACAGTCTTTGCGAGACGGAAACCGACGGCGTAGTAGTTTCCATACACCTTCCCGCTTCCAGGCTCCTGGAAGTAGAGTTCTTCGCCCGGCTTCCTCTCGGTACATCCCGCAGCAGCCGCCATGTGATCCGGCACGGAGGCGAGAACATAAGCTTTCGGATCCGGATGCTTCACGAGCTTCACGTCTGGATGAGAGACATCGGGCGCGAGTATCGCTTCGTCCAGCTTCTTGACCGACCCGGCCATGGTCGCCACTTTCTTCATTCCTGCCTGCACGAGCTGACCAGCCTCTTCCTGGTTCTTTGGCGCCGGAGTATCGTCATCGCGATACAGGTTCACGCAGGCATAGGCACGAGGAGAAAGGTATTTGAATGCTTCGGCCGGCTGACCCTGCAGAAACCATTTATTCAGGAAGTCGCCGGCATTGCGGGTGACGTCCTTGTCTCCGGCGACATAAACCACAGGAGGCACCGCGGCAGCCGCCCGCGCGGCATCCGACGTCGTGTCGGGGACGCGGTAACGTTCATACTCCGGCTCGAGGTCATAGGAGATGATTTTCCAGTATCCATTATTCTTGGCCCAGAGGACCGCGACGGTTTCGGTCTCCTGTCCGGTCAGCTTGAATTTGAAAACCGATCCGACATACTTGCCAAAGGACTTCGAGTTGACCGCTTTCGGAGACAGATTATCGGGATCGATCCGATTGAGACATTTCATCTGCTCGGCGAGATCTTCGCGCACATCGTAGAGCATGAATTCCGATTCGTAGGGCTGTGCGATCACCTTGCCTCTGGGACCCGTGAGTCGAACGCCCTCGATGACATCGGAAAGCTTCGCCACCTTTCCGATTCGCTGGTTGGCTTCCTTTAGACCCATCATCAGCGAAAACTTTGCCATTCCGATATCCACGGACGGGCCGCCTTCCAGCTCACGGCAACGGAATGCACTCTCTGCAAAATAGGGGGCTGCCACGTCGGGCCTCTGATCCACCAGCCAGGATTTCAGAAAGTCGCGCACTGCCAATTCGGGCCTGGCGCTGGCTTTGACGGCGGGATCGCTTGCGGGCCAGTTGTCCGATTCAGATCCCCGGGACAGCAACGGCAAGCCCAGGAAGCCGCGCCACCAGCTGGAAAGGCCAGTCCACTGTCCATTGTGGCGATCGTCATTGTTTCCGGCGCGCACATCGGAGTTGGATGCAGACAAATGACCGTTTACGAGAAATGCCGGAAATTTGCTGGACCGATAATCCACGTCGATATCTGCAAGCTTTCCATCCTTCGTCGCAGAAATCTGGATGGATGGCACACCATTCCTGCTTCGATAGCAGACCGGGTAGCCTTTGTGAAACACCACATTGTCCGGACCGCGTGCGAATTCCTGGCTCCTGGCCAGAATATCCAGCGCGTTGGGCTTCAACACCACGTAGATTCGGAATTGTTGATCGCCGCCGGCGCCTTCGATCTTTCCGGCAACCGTATCCAGCCGTTCGATTAACGTTATCGCCGAATCCCCCATGGAAGTTCCCGACTGATCCTTCAGAGTTGTGTGTATCAACGCATGAGAGATGGCGCCAAACGATGTCTTCGTGGAGACAGGCAGGTTGTCATACCCTTCCTGTGCAGACACGGTCTTCTTGACGACTTCGGCGAATCTGCGAAACCAATCGTCGACGAGGACCTTCTGCTCGGGTAGCAGATCCGCATACTTGGCGCCGGGAATTACCTGAGTATTCTGGGGAGCCTGGACCGCGGCAAAACCCTCGAAGGTCATCGTGAGGAAAATGCCGCACGCTGCCATGACCAAACCGCACATCAGGAATTTCCAGGAAATCTTCCGCCCAGTCATCAGATTTCGTAAGCGAAGAGAAATGGAAGGCACTTTTGAAAACGTTACACGCCAACTCATAAGTAGCTTAATCATACCCGTCTCACGATCGATCTCTCACCTGCTTTATTTACAGGCCTGTTTCAGAATCGACATCGTCCACGCTGATCCGCCGCGGATCCGTGACCTCTGCTCGCGTGTCTCGGCTGTGTTGCGCTGCGGGCGCTATTGGGAGCGACCTTCTGGAAGTCATGGAACGCGAAAAAGTCTGGGTTGCCCGGGAGCGCAATCGGCCGCCGAGAACAGCCGCGCAATTTGCGACGATGCGTCCCCGTTACAGGAAGCACTCGCCCCCCGATAGGCTTTATGCGACGACAGGCTCTATCTTGTCGCGGCGAACATCATCAGGAAGTGTTTTCCATCCGGCATGAGATCATACTGCCGTCGCAGCGGACCTTGAATAAATCCTGTAATGGGCAATGTTACCGGTGGAGCTGCGGTGAACCCGCGTTCTGTGTTGATGGCAACGGCGTACATCCGGTTGTTGCTGTCGAAGAAGAGCTCTTTCTGATCGGGCGACCACTGCGGATGTTCCCCACCGGTTGTGGTCACCTGAACAGCTGGAGTGCCTGAAGGAAAGGGGCGAACCCACACTTCAAGCCTCCCTGTTTGAGCCGAGACATAGGCGATCCACTTGCCGTCGGGAGAGAAGTGACTGCTGTGCTGCGGCGAACCGGGAACCACAATGAATGGCATTTTCTCCTTCGTGGAAAACGAATACGTCCATACATCGTAATCGCCGCCCGGCATCAACGTGATAAATGAGATTTCCCTTCCCATTGGCGACAACGACTCCGGCGCCCGGACGGGTCTTGCCAGCTGCTCTGGAGTGCCGGAGCCGTCGGCTGATCGCCAGAAGAGCGCCTCCTCATTTTGATAATCCGTGATGTAGAGAATGCGCTTGCCGTCGGAGGACCAGATCGGGCCGCGGTTCGAACCACCGGTACTGAGCTTTCGCTTCGCCGCGATATTGGACAGCTTCGCAATCCAGAGCGCGCCGTCATCCTGAGTATCGAAGACGACTTCGCTGCCGTCGGGCGAGACACGGGGAGCGAAGGTCCTGGCGGGCACCGGACCTGCCGTCATGCGCATTCCCGCGCGATCCACAAGCGTCAACTGGTTGTCGAGCTGAAGGGAAAGATGAAGTGATGCTGCGGCGACAACCGTCACAAAGATACAGAGAATCAAAGCCGGCAAACGCATGGAGCCTCCCGGAAAGTGCATGTAGCATAAATCGAATTCGGCGTCAGGGAAAGAAACTGGGGCGTTAACAGCCGCGGGCGATGGATGAAGGTAGCGAATGGATTTAGTTTTGAGAAGCGCGGCTCCTGACTTGTAGCATTATTCTTACATTCAATTTGTTCACACTTCATGTCGGCGTATCGCCAACCGCAACCCAGACTCTGTGCTCGAGTCTTATTTCTTCACGGGAACTCGCCGTTCCAGTTCGTCGAACAAATTGAGAAGGAAGGTGACATGAGAGGCAACACCTGGATCTTCCGTTTTGTCTGCGGGCATCAGAGCAGCGATGCGCTTTCCATCCGGCGAGAGGTCGAAGTTCCGGACGCTGCCCACCAGGTTGACGAGGGATTTCGGAGACCACTGTCGTTCCTTCTCGGCAACGAACGAATTGCCCTTGATGGCATAGGACGCAGCCATGATGTGTGCCTCCGGGTTTTCGAAGATGAGTTCCTGCGACCCTCGCGACCATCTTGGGTAATTCCCGCCGCCGTTGGAGATTTGCCATTTGCTGCCATTGTCTGGAAATGCTCGAACATAAACTTCGGTTGTTCCGCTCTCGTTCGACGAGTAGGCCAGCCATTTTCCGTCAGGAGAGAATGCGGGCGCGCGCTCGTCCGCTTTCGTCGTCAGGAATGGTTCGGGTTTGCCGGCGCGGATTCCCGAATCCGCATCGCCGCTGACGAGCACTGAATATATATCGTAGCCAGTCGCGCCACTTTCCATATAGCCGAGTCGACTTCCGTCTGGAGAAAACGACCAGGGAAACATGAGGCCGCCATTCCCCTTTAGAAATAGCTGAGGCCCGCCGCCGTTGGAGCGAATCCACATCAGCCCTCCGGTGTCCTGATAGACGATGTAGCTCGCATCCATGCTCCAGATCGGCCCAGCGCTTTGCCCTTTGCCAAAAGTCACCTTCGACAGGTTGTCGCCACGAGATTCGTACACATAGATCTCGGAACCTCCCGAAGTACTTCCTTCCAACGCAAGCCGATTGCCGTCGGGAGACAAGGCGGGACGACCAACTCCGGCTTTCCCGATCAAAGGCTCCATCTTGCCGGACGAATCCATCCACTGAACCGTGACGAGTCCGCCTGTCGTCGAGCGATACACCACCGTGCCTTCATCGGAAATGTCCAGCTCGACGGCACCGGATGGAGTGGATCCGACTCCTTCGAAAATCGGAACGGCATTGCCGATGACTTCCAACTTTTCCAGATCGAATGGTTCCGCGAAAAGAGCTCCTCGCGTGACATGCCGCGTCTTCACCACACGGCCTGCCGTTCCGCCCTGCTGCAGTATTTTCGTTTTTCCGTCTGCGAACGATTTGAGTTTGATCGTCGCTGCATCATGGGCCGTATAGACCACGGCCTTGCCACCGGGAACCATGTGTGGCCATCGATGGGTCGTCTCTCCTTCGGCAAGTTCAGTCAAAGGTCAACACTCTGGTGTTCGCCCGGCAGGCCAAACTATTTGCGATACGCTTCGACCCCAAATTGCTGAAAGTTTCCGGAAATCCTGTCCAGGTTCTCGACGGTGTGACGCAAACTCTATACGGAATCGCAGGGGTGACTTGGACAGGCGCGGCCCAGTTCAGCGTCGCGGAAAATGGCACGTTGCTATACGCACCGGGCTCCATCGCACCGCCCCTTTTCTCGGCGCTGGTCTGGTACGACCGAAACGGGAAACCGAGTCCGGTAACAGGGACGCGTCCCATGTTGCACTTTGCCGCGCGACGAGAGCGGCCGGAATGCGCTCTATGTCCAGCCCTATCCAGGGCCCGGACCTCGCGTGACCGTTATCGGCGAGGGTAACCCGTCCGAACCGGCGTGGTCGAAGGACAGCAGCGAGTTGTTTTATCGATCAAGGATGGCTGTAATGTCTGTGAAATTCAAGGCATCCGGATTGGATTTCATTCCAGAGAAACCGCTGATGCTGTTTGCACAGCCAGTTCTGGGGGCCGGAACCACCGTGCGCGCGACATACGATGTTGCTCCCGATGGAAGGTTCCTGCTGAACCAGGCGATTCCGGATCCCACCGATGATCGGAACCGGGCGATCTTCCCGCACATTCTAAGACTGGTGTTGAATTGGAACGCTTAAGTCCATCGATTGCTGGACGCGGAACGTTAAAGTCTTCGACATCCCCGCAGTCGTTCCTTTGGTCCCTACATAAGCAGTCCGACCGCGCACATATAACTTCTGTAAACCGCGGCCACAGACCGCAAGGACAGCTGGACATTCGATGGGACATCCTCTGGACTTTCCGCAATTGGATTTCTGATTGAACGTCTGGACTCAAAGCAGGATCATGTTCAGCCGAAGGAATCCGCGGGGAGGCTTCACCCTTGAAGAGCTTGAATACGTATCGAATGTTCTCAATCGCTGTGCTCACGTTGACGTGCGCGTTCTGTGGCGCATCCCAACAGGTAACCTCAGCGGCGCAGGCACAGGGGACTGCGGGTGGTGCCGTGCTGACGCTGCAATCGAAGGCTTTTGCCCTTCACATCGACGGATTGTTTTATGAAACGGCCGCGGGCCGCACTCCCCTGCCCGCGTTCACACCGGCGGCAGTCATTTCCACACGGTCATGGACGAGAGAAGCCACGATGCGCGATGGCCGTACGATCCGCGTATCGGTAACTCCACAGTCTGGCCGCTTCAATATCGCGCTCACCGCAACACCCAATAGCGACATCGTGCGATGGGGCTTCGCCATCGAGACGGGATCGAACGAGTATTTTACGGGCCTCATGGAACGCGTTGTCGATGGCGCCCAGGCATTGTCTTGGGCTCCGGGCATCACCGCTGCGATGAATCTTCACGGACAAAAGGTCGAAATGCTGGTGAAGCCGACGACGTCGATCTACTCGCCGTTCTATTTGTCTTCGAACGGATACGGCCTCTTCGTGAAAGGGATGTGGCCCGGTACGTTTGATTTCGCCGCTACCCAGCCGGACCACACGCGAATCGAGTTTGAAGGCCCGATGCTGGATTTCGTCGTTTATACCGCCGGCAATCCGGCAGCGATCATCAAAGCTCATGCCATGGACGCCGGACCACCGGTTCTTCCGCCAAAGTGGATTTACGGCCCCTGGCGCTGGCGCGACGAGCACACGCAACGCACGACGTACTACGATGGAACTCCCGTCACCGGACCGTTCAACTCCGAAGTGATGGAAGACGTACTCATGATGAAAGCGTTTGGGATTCCGAACACCGTCTACTGGGTCGATCGCCCATGGGGAGTGGGATCGGTGGGATACGACGATTTCGAAATCGACCCGCAGCGTCTGCCGCACTTTAACGAAATGGTCCGCTGGCTCGATTCCAACGATGCACGAACCATGTTGTGGATCGCGCCATTCGTTAACGGAAAGATGGCCGCCGAGGCACAGGCGCGAAAGTTAACGATGCCGGGCCAGAAACCGACAGCAGACGGATCCAACTATCCCCTCATCGACCTGACGAATCCCGCCGCAAAAGCTTTCTGGCAGGATGGTGTCGCGAGGTTACTGCGCCTGGGAGTGGCGGGATTCAAACTGGACCGGTCGGAAGAAAACATCCCGGAACCGGGTCTCGAGAAAATGTTCGACGAGCGCAGCGTTCGTGCAAATCGAAACGCCTATCCCGCCATGTTTGTGCAAGCGGCCTATGAGGTCGTGGCAAAGTTCCGTGGCGACGACTTCGTCGTGATGCCGCGCGCGGCGTATACCGGATCATCGCGCTACGGCGTTTTCTGGGGCGGGGACATCGGCGGTACTCAGGAGGGACTGCGCGCTTCCATCATTTCCGTTCAACGCGCCGCGGTGATGGGCTATCCGAATTGGGGCTCCGATACCTGCGGTTATAACCAGCAGCTCATGGAAACGGAAGTGTGCGGGCGATGGCTCGCATTCTCCGCAATGACTCCAATCATGGAGGTTGGCCCAACCCGCAACGTGGCGTTCTGGAATGCGCCTCGGCCCCCGCAGTACGATGACACGCTGATCGCGCTCTGGCGCCTGTATGCGCGGCTCCATCAGCGGCTGCGCGATTACAGCTACCAGCTTGCAAAAGAAGCACATCGATCCGGAATGCCGATTATCCGCCCCATGTTCATCGTGGATCCGAGCCGCCCCGAGGCGTGGGCGAACTGGTGGACTTACATGTACGGACCGGATGTCGTTGTATCCCCGGTCTGGCAAAAAGGCGTTCGCAAGCAGGAGGTATACCTACCGGCAAAGTCTCGATGGCGTGACGCCTGGAACCCCGACAAGATTTACAAAGGCGGCCAGGTCGTCACGGTCGACGCCGCAACCCATCAGATTCCGCTGTTTGTGCGCGTCGGTTCCCCGCTATTTCTTGGCGACCTCAATCACGAGTGGCAGGAGTCCCAGGAGATCGCACAAAAAAAGCCGGACTTGAAGATGCTCGAGGCCAGCGTGAATTCCTGGTTCGCGAAAAACAGTGGCGCGAATGCGCACTGAGGCTCAATTAAAGCAACATGTACTGGATCGTTGTCTCCAACTTCGTTGGATCCTCCGACCAGTCGCCGTAAATTTCAAGGCTGTGCATGCCGATTCGGCGTTTGTTCGCAGCGCACCATTGGTGCAGAGCCTCGTGCGCTTCGCGCATCTGGTTGTAGGGCCCGCGGTGAACAACCTGCGCGGCTTCGCCATGAGGCGTGGTGACACAGGCCACTTCGCCCGAATCCGGGTTCGAGCCAACGAAGGTGCTCGCCACTTCAACACCGAAGTCGACCGGCATGATAGACGGTGTTTCGTGGTGGTAGAGGAAGACATTGTGTCCATCGTTTCTGAGGCCGCGATTCTGGTCCAGGTAGGCCCAGACCTTATCCAGCGCTGGTTTAAATTCCTGCGCAATGCGATCGATTGCCACTCGCTTGCGTACCGCTGCAAGAATTCTAGGTCGGACGGTTTCGATGGTTACGATATAGGCCATAGCGCTTCGTGGTCGGGGCAATCGGAAAGTGCCTGGGTGGAACCCGCATCGACATATTACAGGTAGCAGGAGAAATTATGCATACCTGAAAAGTTGTGGAAATTTCGCTGCGTTAACGCGATGAGCAATCGCGCAGAGTTTTGTTGAGTTCGTTATGAAACTAACAGCAATGTATGATGCCCGCATCGCGTCGGAGGTGCTACCGCAATCCACTGAAGACTCCATTTTTCGTGATGCCGGTATTACGTAAACGGAGGTCTGATTTCTCCGGACGATTAGGCCTGAAGCGTCATCGGGCTGGCAGAATCAGCCCTGATGGAGTCCGCGTCTGCCCAGCAAAGAGACAGGTTGCTCGCTCGATTGTTAAGGAGTATCGCTTCCCCCCACACAACGAAACCCGATATCGACGACGCGATCGCCCGGCCAGGCGTCAGTGTCGCGGGTCGATGCTCGCGTGCCGCGACCAACGAATACCCAGCCTCCGCCGCGCACCACTCTGGTCATGCCGGAGCCAGGCCCTTTGGGATCTGTCTGAGCAGTTTTTGGATAGTCCTTGGTATACCAATCGTTCGTCCATTCCCAGACGTTACCGAGCATGTCGTAGAGGCCCCATGCGTTGGGGCGTTGTTGCTTCACCTCGTGGGAGGTCTGGGTGCGATTACCGGAATCGACCCAGGCGATGGCGGCAAGAGGGCCGTAGCGGGGGGGAGTCTTTGGCGGTCGAGCGCGCGGCATACTCCCACTGCGCTTCCGTCGGCAGCCCACCTCGCGACCCTAACGACCACCTGCAATAGTCGACTGCGTCCTGCCAAGTCACATTGAATACGGGGTACTGCGGGCCAACCTTTGCGCGACCGGAATACTGGTCCCGAGTAGCAGGCGGGTAGGTTTTTTTTCCGTAGGCCGCGAAGGTCACTTCGGTTTGCCCCATCCAAAACCCGTGGGTGAGCGTCACGTCGTGGTCGTTTTTCTCGTTTTGGTAACACTCGTTATCGCCTTTGGTGCAGCCCATGCGGAACGAGCCGCCGGGTATCCCCACGTAGGTCAGTCCATCCTTTGGATTCACCCACAAATCTCCGGCCCTGGGTTCTCCCGGTGGAGGAGCGGGCGCGACGGGACTCTGTGAAGATTCCGATTGGATCGTAGCCGCACTCACCATCCGGACCACAATGGGTGTCGCCAAAGCGGATATGAAGAAGGTGATCAACCCGAATTTTCTCCGACAATTCAGAGTTTCGCCAGTTTGGTTTCGCATAATGCGTCCCACTCTCTCTTTCACATCAGAGCTGGTCACCAATCGAAGATATCCTTCAACGGCGACTCCACATAGAACTCACAATCTTGAGGACGCTTTCGGCATAGACTTCCCTTCGGAGCCGGAGAACTACGCTGTTCCCGGAATGTCCTTAAGCTGAATGACCAGCCGCAGCGCTTCATTCACCGACCTCGCATTCGGGAATGACTTGGCAACATCGGGATCCAATTGAACCATGCTCACTTCGTCGGGATTGGGTACGCCCGTGAACCTGTTCCTGAGCTTTTCCATTTGTCGATTGAAAACAATCCAGAAGCCAATGATAGAAAGGAAAGGTGCCCAGAAAAGGAGAGCCGACAGCCATGGTTTTGGAGTGGCATGTTCAATCTTAACGTCCACTCCTTGAAGCTTGTCATACAAGGCCGGATAATCTACCGGAACAATGGTCCTGAAGTTTTCGCCGGAAACGAGTTGACCGGTAAGTTCGGAATCGACAATTGTCGCCTTTTTTACGTTTTTTTGTTCGACTTCATCCAGGAACCTGCTGAACGACATCAACGTTGTTCTGCCTTTGGATGGCCAAGGGAAGGCGTTATACAAGAGCACGGTCGCTATCAGCAGAGCAACCCAGAATACAATGTTCTTGAATACAATGGTCCTGGTCTTCGAGTTCATTGAGATTTCCCCTTTCGCAGTCATTTCGTCTAGGGCTTCGTCGTTGGAAGATGTGACCAAAGAATACTCCACTACGAGTAGGCAAGAA
>Ga0105248_10002645_pt1 | contig 19898 bp, 15 predicted proteins | sample KBSS34metaG_FD_81524 | JGI IMG/M metagenome (GOLD analysis project Ga0105248, IMG submission 81524) | Switchgrass rhizosphere microbial communities from Kellogg Biological Station, Michigan, USA - KBS S3-4 metaG | ecosystem: Host-associated > Plants > Roots > Rhizosphere > Soil | place...
CTCGAGCTGCAGGTCGCCCTCTCGGCGGCGCGGCTCAACGTGGTCCGCGCGACGGGGCCGGTGCACGGGGCCCGGGTCATCGGCGACTAGTACGACTGCGGCTGGGTGAAGAACCCGGTCGGGTCGTACTTCTTCTTGATCGCCTGGAGCTTGGGCAGGTTGTCGCCGTAGTACGCGGTGTCGGGATCGCTGAGCGAGGCGTCCGCGTAGTTGACGTAGGCGTGGTCGCCCCAGTGCGGCGTCATGGCGGCGCGGAATCCGCGCACGTACGCGTCGATCGGGCCCGGGTCGCGCCCGTCGTCGAAGGTGCCGGTGTACTGCACGGTGTAGAGCGCGGCGCGGTGCGGGAACGCGGTGGCGTCGGGGGCGAGTTTCGCGACGGCCCCGCCCAGGGCATCCATCGAGATGCCGCCCTCACGGATGCCGGCCACCGACTGCGCCGCCTGCGCCTGGCTCACGATCGCGGCGATCCCGCTGCTGTCGAGCGCGCTGTATCCGATGCTCGAGGTGCCCGAGCTCGACTCGCGCACCAGCTTGCCGCCGGGGCCGGTGGTGCACTCGGCGATGGGGAGGCCGCGGCATCCGGCGTAGTCCATCATCGAGTCGTGGTAGCTGCGGGTGACCGCGCCGTGCGAGAGAGGCGCGGGCAACCCGGCCATCAGAGGCGCGAGTTGCGCCCCGAGCTGAGCGGCGGGGCCGGTCCAGGTGCCTGAGACGCTCAGGCTCGGCCCGCTCGGATGCTTGGCCAGCCCGCCGAGCAGCTTGAGGGTCGACCAGTTGCGCGGGTCCGACGCCGGCGCCCAGTTCTGCCAGTTCGAGATCAGCGTGGCGGCCGCCGAGAACGGGAAGTGGTAGTTCCATTCGGTGACCGTCGGTGCCGGTTGCGTCGCGAAGGTCAGCGAGGTGACGACGCCCAGGATGCCGCCACCCCCGCCGCGAGACGCCCAGAACAGTTCGGCATCGCTATCCGCGTTCGCGGTGTGCACGGCACCGTCGGCGGTCACGAGCTGGAGCTCGGTGAGCTGGTCGCACGCCAGCCCGAACGAGCGGACCAGCACGCCGACCCCGCCGCCGAGCGTGAGCCCCGTCACGCCGACGGTTGCGCACGAGCCGCCCGCGATCGCGCGTCCGGCCTTGCCGACCGCGTCGTAGACCTGCGCGAGCGTCGCGCCCGCGCCGACCGTGACCGTCGAGCCGTCGGCGTTCAGGGCAACGGTGTCGAGCGCGGCCGTGCTGATCACGAACGACGGGGCAACGCCGCTGCCTGTCGCGCCACCGGCCGACCACCCCGCGTAGTTGTGCCCGCCGGCGCGCAGGGCGACCGGCAGCCGATACTTCTTCGCGAAGGCAAGAGCCGCGGTTACGTCAGCCGCCCCCGCCACCTGCAGGATCGCCAACGGCTCGGCCGCGTCGAATCGCGGGTTCTCGGTGAGCTTGGCGGTGGCGAATGCGGCGTCGGTGGGGAGCAACAGCTTGCCGGTGACCTGGCGGGCAAGGCCGACCCAGTCCGGCGGTCCGACCGGAGCCGCGCTGGTGGGCGGCGCGGTCGGATGCGACATCGGGGCACAGCCTGCCAGGGTGAGCACACCCATGCCGCCCAGCCCCGCGACTCCGGCGACGAATCCACGCCTGGTCAGCTGCACCATGACGCCGATGCTAGCGACCGAGCACGTCGTCGATGGCCTGCAGCACCGACGGCCATGCTGCCGAGTCCGGTTCGATCAGATCGAAATGGGCGCTGCCCCTCGGCACGATCACGGGAACCCCGTAGCGCTCTCCGTATGCCAGCGAGATCGAGACCGGAAGCACCTCGTCGAGGTCGCCGTGGACGAGCACGACCGGCACGGTGGGTGCGCCGAGCCGAGCCGGATCGGCGGCCGCGTAGCGCTCGGGCACCTCGTCGGGTCCGCCGCCCATGAAGCGCGCCACCGCGCCCGAGCCACTACCGAGGAGGTAGGCCTCGCCGAGGTCGACGACCCCGGCGAGCGAGACGGCGCCCGTCACGTTGGGTGCACTGAGGGCCGCCCAGAGCGCGAGGTGCCCTCCCGCCGAGTGGCCGATCGTCACCACAGCTGTCGGGTCGGCGCGTCGCGGGAATCGTTGGACGATGGCGTCAGGCAGCACCTCCACGGCGCGAGCGAGGTCGTTCATCGTGGCTGGCCACCCACCCTCGGATGCCGCTCCGCCGCCGACGCGACGGTACTCGATGCTCGCGACGACGTATCCCCGATCAGCCAGCGCGCGCGCAGTGGCGCGGACATGCATCCGGTCGAATTCGACCTTCCAGAATCCGCCGTGGATCAGCAGCAGCAGCGGTGCGGATTCCGCGTCGGGTGGCAGGAACAGGTCGGCGACCTGTTCGGGCAACTCGCCGTAGCGCAGTTCGGCGTCAGGAGCGGGCGTCGGCGTCGTGTCAGTGCTCACAGCTCATCCTCTCTAGGCTCGAACCATGGCACACCTGCTCGGCGCGGAGAACATCTCGCTCGAGTACCCGACCAAGGTCGTCTTCGAGAACGTCACGGCCGGCATCAACGAGGGCAACCGGATCGGCGTCGTCGGCCGCAACGGCGACGGCAAGTCGAGCCTGCTCCGGCTGCTGGCCGGGCGTCAGCAGCCCGACTCGGGCCGGGTCACCCGTCGCGGGGGCGTCACGCTCGGGATGCTCGATCAATCGGATTCCTTGGCGACCGGGCTCACCGTGGCGCAGACGGTCGTCGGCGACCGGCCGGAGCACGAGTGGGCGGGCGACGCCCGCGTGCGCGATGTGATCGCGGGGTTGGTCGGCGACATCCCGTGGGCCGCGCTCGTCGACGACCTCAGCGGCGGCCAGCGTCGGCGCGTCGCGCTCGCGGCCCTGCTCACCCACGACTGGGACGTCGTCTTCCTCGACGAGCCCACCAACCACCTCGACGTCGAGGGCGTGGCCTGGCTCGCCCAGCACCTGAAGAAGCGCTGGCCCGCCAATCAGGGCGGACTGGTGGTCGTCACCCACGATCGCTGGTTCCTCGACGAGGTCTCAACCGACACCTGGGAGGTGCACGACGCGACCATCGAGCCCTTCGAGGGTGGGTATGCGGCCTACATCCTGCAGCGCGTCGAGCGCGATCGCATGGCCGCCGCCAGCGAGTCGAAGCGCCAGAACCTGCTGCGCAAAGAGCTGGCCTGGCTGCGGCGCGGGGCTCCGGCCCGGTCGACGAAGCCCAAGTTCCGGATGGATGCCGCCGCCGCCCTGATCGACGACGTGCCGCCGATCCGCGACACCGTCTCGCTCGCGCGGCTGGCCGTGAACCGGCTCGGCAAGGATGTCGTCGACTTGCTCGACGCCTCGGTGACCTACAGCGTGGTGGAGCCCGACGGTGGACTCGGCTCGCTTCCGGTGCTGCGTGACATCGAGTGGCGGATCGCGCCGGGGGAGCGCACCGGCATCCTCGGGGTCAACGGCGCCGGCAAGTCGACGCTGCTCGGGCTGGTGGCCGGCACCATCAAGCCGACCACCGGCGTCGTCAAGCGGGGCAAGACCGTGAAGCTGGCGATCCTCGATCAACGGCTCGACGAGCTGAACGACATCGCGAACGACCGGGTCAGCGCGGTGATCGCCCGGCAGCGCTCGTCGTATGTGACCGGCGGGGTCGAGCTCAGTCCCGGGCAGCTGCTCGAGCGGCTCGGATTCACGACGGCGCAGCTGTCGATCCCGGTCAAAGACCTGAGCGGCGGCCAGAAGCGGCGGCTGCAACTGCTGCTGATCCTGCTCGATGAGCCGAACGTGCTGATCCTCGACGAGCCGACCAACGATCTCGACACCGACATGCTCGCCGCGATGGAAGACCTGCTGGACTCGTGGCCGGGCACGCTACTGGTCGTGTCCCACGACCGGTACCTGCTTGAGCGCGTGACCGACCAGCAGTACGCCGTGCTCGACGGGAGGCTGCGCCACCTGCCGGGCGGGGTGGAGGAGTACCTGCGAATCAGAGCTGATCGAGTAGGCGGCGCAGCCGCCGTATCGAGATCCGGAACGGGCAGCTCGAAGGGTCTCGATACGCCGACTGCGTCGGCTACTCGACCGCCCAGCGGGCTCACCGGCGCCGCGAAGCGCGATGCCGAAAAAGAACTCGCCGCCGCCGACCGCCGCCTCGCCAAGTACACCGACCAGATCGCCGCGAAGCACGCCGAGTTCGCCGCGCACGATCAGAACGACTATGTCGGGCTCGGCAAGCTGCAGACCGAACTCTCGGCTCTCGAGAGCGACGCGGCGAAGCTCGAGGAGCGTTGGCTCGAACTGAGCGCACTTCTCGAATAACACTTGCGTTATATAACACAACGCTGATACAGTCGGGCCATGGAAGCTCTTGACGCACTCGGCGATCCGGTTCGGCGCCGCATGGTGCAGCTGCTCGCGCACGGCGAGAGCACGGCGGGCGAGCTGGCGCGCGCGGTGGGCGACGAGTTCTCGATCAGCCAGCCGGCGGCATCCCGGCACCTGCGGGTGCTGCGCGAGGCCGACCTGGTGACCAGCGAAGTGGACGGCGCTCACCGCATCTACCGCCTGCAACGGGCCGCGTTCGACGAGCTCGACGACTGGCTGCGCGAGGTACGCGCGTTCTGGGATCACAAGCTCGACGCGCTCGAGACAGAGGTGGCGCGCGGCAAGCGCGCACGTGCGAAGGAGACCGACTGATGGAACGCTGGCTCGACCTGACCGCAGAGGGCGCTCGACGCGTCATCACGCTGGAGCGAGAGTTCCGCACCGACCCGGCCGACCTCTGGCAGGCGATCACCGATCCCGAGCGCGCGGGCCGTTGGCTCGCGTCACTCACGGTGACAGGGGATGACGTCACCATCGGATTCGACGGCTCGTCGCGCTCGGGCAAGATCCTCGAGTGCGAGGCGCCGCACCGGCTGCGCGTCGTGCTGCAGCCCGACACCGCCGATCGCTCGGTGATCGTGGTCACCCTCGACAAGACCAATGCCGGCACCCAACTGGTGATGCAGCAAGACGGACTGCCGCCGATCTGGGCCGCGCTCTTCAGCGCCGGCTGGCAACACCATGCCGAGAGACTGGATGCCGCGATCGGAGGCTCGGGCGGCGAAACGCCGTTCCCCGAGCTCGTGCCCGCCTATCGCGAGGCCGAAGCCGCGTCGGTGGCGGGCTGGATCACGAAGACCGACGACGGCACGCAGGTCGAACTCGAGCGCGTGATCGGCGCGCCCCGTGCGGAGGTCTGGGACGCCCTGACGAACCCGGCCCGCATCGGAAAGTGGTGGTGGCCGGTCGTCGAGTGGCCGGACGATCCGGCCAGGTCGCGCACCCTTCAGGTCGACGACCGCTTCGCCTTGGGCGACGACAACATGCCAGAGCCGCAGCGCTTCGAGGTGGCTTTGCTCGACCCGGAGGCCGAGCTCATCCTGCGCTGGCAGGGCACTGATGCCGAACTCGCCATCGCGCTCAGCGGCCACCCCGACGGAACGATGCTGCGCCTGCGTCAATCGCCGACGCCGGACCGGATGGCCGGCGGCCAACTGCGCTCGGGCGCCGACTTCGGCGCGGGCTGGCACTCGATCGTCGACTCGCTGGTGGGCTACCTGGCGGGCATCCCGATGCCGAGCGACGACGCGATGTGGCGCGCCGCCTACGCGGTGTATCTGGCGCAGCAGGCCGGCTGGGGTTAGCCCCCGCCCTCGATCGACGACGAGTTTCTTCGAGTTGTCGAATTTTTGATAGCGGTTTCAGCAAAGGTGTGGTTATAGTTCTGCAAGCGCTATCAAGAATGCGCGTGCTCAAGGACGAGGACCATGACCGATCTATTGCGCTGGGGCGGCGACGCGCTGTCCGTCGACCTCTCCTGGTCAGCGGAATCGGCCCCGCGCCTCGCCGGAGCGCGGGCAACGGGTGTCGAGTTGTCCATGCCCGAGGGGCTCCCGCTGGTCGAGATCCTCGCCGTCGGCTTCGGGCACCGGCTCGCCAGTGATCGGCTGGTGCACAGCCTCATCGGTGCCGAGTCCCGATACCTCCGTCACGAGCTGACCGAATCGGCAACCGGGTCCACCTTGGCTCTGACCTCGCTCGACCCCGGCTCGCACCTCGAGACGGTGGTGACGCTGTCGCAGCCGAATGGGGTCGCCGCCATCCGCTTCCAGGTGGTGGTCCGTAACGCGGGTGCCGAACCGATCCACCTGCGTTCGGTGGCAACGCTCACCAGTTACCTCGGCGTTGACGGCACTCCATCGCCCGGGTGGACGCTGCACCATGGCCGCAGCGATTGGCTTGCCGAGGGCCGCTGGACTGACACGAAGGTGCCAGGGCCGCTGTTCCCCGCGCTCTCCGAAGCGCTGACGCACCACAATCCCCGCGGCGAGTTCTCCGTCGTCTCCACCGGCACATGGTCGACCGGTAAGCACCTTCCGGTTGCCGTCGCCTCCAGCGCGGCAGCGGGGGTGGCGTGGGCCTGGCAGCTCGAGCACAACGGTGCCTGGCGCTGGGAAGTGGGGCACGACACCGTCGACGACTACATGTCGTTGTCGGGGCCGACGCACGTGGATCACAACTGGCTGCAGACGCTCGAGCCGGGCGAGGAGTTCGAGTCGATTCCGGTGACGCTTGCGCTGGGAACCGATCTTGAATCGGCGATCGCCGGTCTGACCGCCTATCGCCGGGCGAGCCGGCGCGCGCATCCCGACAACGAGCGCATGAGCGTGATCTTCAACGACTACATGAACACCCTCGACGGCGATCCGACGACCGACAGGCTTCTGCCCCTCGTGGATGCCGCCGCGGCGGTCGGCGCCGAGATCTTCTGCATCGATGCCGGCTGGTACGACGACAGCGGCGACTGGTGGGACAGCGTCGGTGCATGGCAGCCATCCCTCACGAGATTTCCGAACGGACTCGGGGAGGTCATCGATCGGATCCGCAGCTACGGGATGACGCCGGGACTCTGGCTCGAGCCCGAGGTGGTCGGCGTGCAGAGCCCGATCGCGAGCGAGCTGCCCGACGAAGCTTTCCTGCGAGTCGGGGGTGTCCGCACCGTCGAGCAGCACCGATATCACCTGGACCTGCGGCACCCGGCCACGATCGCGCACCTCGACTCGGTGATCGACCGGCTGGTCGAGCAATTCGGGATCGGGTACTTCAAACTCGACTACAACGTCAACCCGGGTACGGGAACCGACGCCGGAGTGCAGAGCAGCGGCTCGGCCCTGCTCGAGCACAACCGCGCGCACCTCGCGTGGCTCGACGGCGTGCTCGACCGCCATCCGGGGCTGGTGCTCGAGAACTGCGCATCGGGCGCCATGCGATCCGACTGGGCCCTGCTGTCGCGGCTGCAGTTGCAGTCGACCTCCGACCAGCAGGACTTCCTCCGGTACCCGCCGATCGTGGCCGCCGCGCCGATGATGATGCTGCCCGAGCAAGCCGCCAACTGGGCATACCCGCAGCCGGGTATGAGCTCCGAGGAGGCAGCTTTCTGCCTGGTGACGGGACTCGCAGGCCGCTTCTTCCTCTCGGGCTATCTCAACCGGATGAACCCGGACGAACTGGCACTCGTCGCCGAGGCCGTCTCGGTGGCGAAGCAGCTGTCGAGCGACATCCGTCGTGCGACACCGTTCTGGCCGCTCGGGCTGCCCAGGTGGGATGACCCCTGGGTCGCCCTCGGGCTGGCCACCGACGACTCGCACTATCTCGCGGTCTGGAGTCGCGACATCGGCAATCCCCAGACCGAGCTCGATCTTCGTGGACGGGGCATTCGCCCTGGGGAGTCCGCGCGCACCGTCTTCCCTCGTTCCCTCCCCGGTTGGCAGACCGAGTGGAACGAGGAAAGCGGAACACTCCGCGTGACGAACCCGACAGGTTCCGTCGGTGCGCGCGTGTTCCGGATCACAGCCACTGACCTGGCATCCACCACATCAAGCAACACGATCCCGTAGCGGTCAACGCTACTCTCAACAAGGAGTTATTCGATGAAGAAGAAGTCCATTCTGGCGCTCGCGGCGGCCGTCGCCGTCGCCGCCCTCGCCATGACGGGGTGCAGCGATCCCGGCACCGGCAGCACCGGCGGCTCGGTCTCGTGGCCGGCGCAGAACACGAAGCTCAGTGGGGTGACCCTCACCATCTGGGCCGCACAGAACTCGAACAAGACGCCGGCATCGGTGATCTCGGGCTTCGAGAAGCTCACCGGAGCCGCCGTCAAGGTCGTCACCATCCCCGATCCGTACGAGCAGGGAGTTCAGACCAAGGTGGCGACGGGCGACAAGCCCGATCTGGCGTTCTGGCAACCCACCGCCTCAGAACTCACCTCGCTTAACGCCAAGACGAACCTGCAGTCGCTCGATGGCGCACCGTGGGCCAAGAACTACACCGGCGATCTGTCGACCGCGACCGGAATTCTCGACAAGACCCGCTATGCAGCACTGGTGACCACGCCCGCCGTGGAAGGCGTCTATTACAACAAAGACCTCTTCACCAAGGCCGGCATCACTGAGCTGCCCAAGAACTGGGACGACCTGATCACCGACGCGAAGACGCTCAAGGCGGCAGGCATCACCCCGTTCTACGAGATGGGCGGCGACAAGTGGGCAACGCAGTGGTGGGTGCAGGTTCAGCTCGCCGATGCCGCGAAGGACGGCCTGTGGACGAAGGTCAACCAGAACAAGGAGAAGTTCACCGACCAGACGATCCAGGGCGCGATCGACAACTACAAGAAGCTGATCGATGACGGCTACTTCAACTCGGACATCAAGACGGCCACCTTCGTCGATCAGGGCAACGCCATGTTGAACGATCAGGCCGCCATGGTGCTGCAGGTGAACTCCTACTTCAATGAGCTTCAGTCGCTGGCCAGCACCGCCGAGCTGAACAAGAAGGTGGGCTTCTTCCCGATCTCGCCGTCCGGCAACGTCGGGACTTTCATCCCGGACCAGAGCAACGCCCTCGTCGCCTTCAAGACCGGAGACGCGAAGCGGGAAGCGGCTGCGCGCCAATTCCTCAGCTACTGGCTCGGCGACGGCTACGCCTCCTTCGTGAAGGCGCAGTCGACGGTGTCGCTGCTGAAGGGTGTGAAGACTCCTTCGACGGTGCCCGATGCTCTCAGCTCGGTGGCGGCATCGCTGAGCGATTCCGTGGGATCGATGCAGGCGCTCGCCGTCGCGAACCCGGATCTCTACCTGAACCTGGCCGACATGATCCAGGGGACGAAGACCCCAGAGCAGGTCGCCCAGACCACTCAGGACCAGTTCGCCCAACTCGCCAAGGCCCAAGGGGTCCCCGGCTTCTAAACCCTTCGAACACCGGGCGCCGGCGGCGCGGAGCCGTCGGCGCCCGTGAGAGGCTTCACCACCATGTCAGCACTGTCCGTTGTGACGAGCACCGCCCGCGGGCCGTCGTGGCGCAGATCGCGACGGGGCACGCAGAGTCACCCGCTCTGGTTCCTCGTGCCCGCGCTCGCGATCCTCGTCGTCTTCTTCTTCGTGCCGACGCTCTTCAACTTCGTCTACGCCTTCACCGACTGGAGCTCGTTCAAGTCGCAGATCAACTTCGCCGGGGCTGACAACTTCGTTCAATTGCTGAGCAATGGCAGCCTGCTCGCCGATCTGCGGATCACGCTCGTCTACGCGGTGCTTGTCGCGCTCTTTCAGAACCTGTTCGGACTGATCCTCGCGCTCGTCCTCGAGCGCGACACGCGGGTCAACCGCTTCGCTCGTGCAGCGTTCTTCGTCCCCGTGGTCATGTCGGCGCTCGCCGTCGGCTACATCTTTCAAGCGCTTCTCAAGCCGCAGGGGTTGCTCAATGGAGCCCTCAGTGCGATCTCGGGTCAGCACGTGACGACCGCGTGGCTGGGCGACACCACCTGGACGATCGTCGTCGTCGCGGTAATTCACGCCTGGAAGTGGATGGGCCTGTCGATGCTGATCTATCTCGCCGGCCTCAAGACCATCAGCGAAGACGTCATCGAGGCCGCCCGGATCGACGGCGCGGGCTGGTGGGGGACTTTCCGGTCGATCCGATGGCCCTTGCTGGCTCCCGCGATCACCTTCAATGTGGCGACGGCGCTGCTTGGATCGATGAACGGCTTCGACGTCGTCCAAGCGACGACGCAGGGCGGGCCCGGCGGCACGACCGAGTTGCTCAACATCTTCGTGTTCAGGACCTTCGGCCAGGGACTGTTCGCCCAGGCGACCACGATGAGTCTGATGCTCTTCTTGATGGTGGCCGTCTTGGCCTTCCCCGTCATCCGGATTCTGCGCAAGCGGGAGGAGGTGCTGTGAACGTCACCACCTCTGCGCTCCGACGCCGACGCGTGAGACCGGTTCAGCCGATCGCGGCCATCCTGCTGGTGATCGTCTTGCTGGGTGTGCCTTTCGCCATGGTGATCATCACCGCGGGCAAAACCCAGGGAGAAGCGCTCACCCCGAACCTGTCGCTGCCGTCGAGTTGGCACTTCATTCAGAACTTCGCGCGGGTGTTCGATGAGGGCCGGATCCTCCCGGCATTCTTCGGCAGCATCCTGATCATGGTTCCGTCGGTCGCGATCGTGCTGATTCTCGGGTCGATGGCGTCGTGGATCCTCGCTCGCCGAAAGACCAGGGGAGTCTCGTTCATCTACGCCCTGGCGATCAGCGGGATCGTTCTGCCGCCCGCGGTCGTCACCATCGTCCTGCTGTTGCGCCAACTCGGGCTCGCGGGCACCGCGATCGGGATGATCTGCGTCTATGCCGGGATGTACATGTCGACGGTGATCTTCTTCGTGACCGGATTCATCCGCACCATCCCACCCGAGCTCGAGGAGGCGGCACGCATCGATGGCGCGTCGCCGTTCCGGGTGTTCACGCGCGTGATCCTGCCGCTGCTCAGCCCGACGCTTGCGACAGCGACGATATTGATCTGCTTGTACATCTGGAACGACGTCTTCTACGCCCTGTTCGTGGTCGGCGGGCGCCTCGACACGCTGCCATTGAATCTGTACCAGGTGGCGTCGTCGGGGCTCTACCTTCAGAATTGGAACTTGATCTTCGCCTACATCATCCTGATGAGCCTCCCGCTGCTGATCACCTTCGTGGTACTGCAACGCAAGATCATCTCGGGGATCACCAGCGGCGCCGTCAAGTAACTGGACAGGATCGACACCTCACATGCCCCTTGAGAACAACCGCGCCGCGACGATGGCGGATGTAGCCCGCCTCGCCGACGTGTCGGTCCCGACCGTCTCGCGGGTGCTGTCCGGTGCTGCGCGGGTGCGCCCCGACAAGGCGGCGCGCGTGGAGTCGGCCATCGCGGAGCTCGGGTTCCGGCCCAGCGCGGCGGCCCGCAATCTCGCATCGGGGCGGTCCGACGTGATCGCGGTGATCGCGGGCAACACCTCTCAGTACGGCTATGCCGAGGCGATCCGGGGGGTCGAGGAGGGCGCGCGGGCGCAGGGCTACACGGTGATGATCGCCGTCGTCGAGAACGCGGACGGCGAGACCCTCGATCGTGCCCTGGCGACGGCCCTCGGCCAGTCGATCGCGGGCGTCGTCGTGCTCAAGTTCGACCCACCCGGTGTGGCTGCTCTGAGGCAGATCCCGAGTCACGTTCCGGTCGTCGCCCTCTCCGGCGTGCGCGAGGCCGGGGTGGCCCAGGCGGTCCTTGATGAGACGCGCGCCGCTGAGGAACTCACCAGCTACCTGCTCGGGCTCGGCCATCGCACGGTTCACCACGTCCGCATTCCGCCCTCGCGACGCGAAGACGGTCGAACGACGGGGTGGCGGCGAGCGCTGACCAAAGCCGGCGCCGAAGTCCCTCCGACGCACGATGCCAGCTGGGAGCCGTCGAGCGGGCGGGCGATCGGGAGTCAGTTGGCCGCTGTGCCCGACCTGACGGCGGTGTTCTGCGGCAACGACGAGATCGCCATGGGGGTGATCAAGGGCCTGGCCGACTCGGGATTGCGCGTGCCCGACGACGTCAGCGTCGTCGGCTTCGACAACCATCCCCTTGCCGAACTCTGGTCGCCGAGCATCACGACGGTCAACCAGGACTTCGCCGATCTGGGGCGACGAGGGTTCGATCTGCTGATGGGCGTGATCCGCGACGACGGGGCAGTCCGTTTCTCCTCGGAGCGCCCGGAACTGATCATCCGCGAGAGCGCCGCGGCGCCCAATTCGAAGCGGCTCGTCGCCGGCTAGGCCGAGGGCTCCGGCGTGTCCGGCGGCGCGTTCAGAAGTGCTTCGCGCCTGGTCTCGGCATCCGCCTGTGTGCGGCTCGCGGCCAGCTGCCAATCCCAGACCGGGTGACCGGCCAGCAGCAGAGCAACCTCCTGCGTGCCCGGTCGGTATCCGGCCGGCACCGTGTCGCCGACGCTCGGCCGATCGGGCCACGACACCCAGCACTGAACTTCGGCCCTGATCGCGGGGTCGGCCGCATTGTCCGGATGCACGTCGACGATGTAGGTCTGGCGTTGCAGCGCTACCGACCCGGAGTTCTCGGCCACGCCGTATCCCTCGTCGGCGACGATCGTCGCCGTCCCGGGAAGCATGCCCGGATGGTCGGCGAGGCTCTGCGGCGTCGCACCGCCGGTCAGAGCGCTCGCGATGTCGCCCAGGGCGCTGGACAGCCCCTTCTTGCTGGGGCCATTGTCGGCGGCGCTGTGTTCGTCTCCCAACATGGCTCGAAGTATGCCAGGAAGGTGTGATCGATACACTCACGTACCGCGAGCGAGGCAGCGATCAGAACCCTTCCGCCGGGGCGGCGACGAGGGCCGTTCACGCCTATCGCAGTGACCTGGGCGCTAGCCACTGTGTTACTGATCGTGGTTCCAACAGTCATCGGTGGATGGGACATCGTCGTTCCAGCCGTCGCACCCATCGTCGCTGCCTGCCTGGCGCTGTCGGTCTTGATCGCCGTGGCAACTTGGTGGTCGAACCGCAGCATCCGCGCGGCTCTTCGCAGCGCTGATCGCCGTGGCGCTAGGGCGTGGCCGGTCCAAGTCCAGGTGCCCGGGAGTCGCGCACTTACCGGCGTCTTGGAGGTGTCGGATGCCGGGCTCACGGTATCGACGAAACGGGGCGAGGTGAATCTGGCGTGGCGCGATGTCACTGACATCGCTACGAACGGCTGGATGTTTGGATTCTGGTTCTGGATCGAACGTCGCAAGTCCGACCGGCTATCGGTGGCGGTGCTCACGGACAGCACACTGCAACAAGCGGGACGACGAGCCAATCAACAGTGCATCACCGCGCTGACCGCAGCCCATGCCGAGAGTCGAGCGGCAGCCTAGATCCCGCCTCCGCCTCCGCCGCCCCCGCCGCCACCCGACGAGCCGCCGCCGCCGGAGCCACCGCTCGACGAGAATCCGCTAGAACTCGACGAGGACGAGGAGGTGGATGCCGACACCGCGCTGAACGCGGCGATCCCCGTGCTGAAGGCCGCGACATCGAAGCCGTTCATGCTGCCCGAGTACCAGTCGGGCGAGGTGGTGCCGTAGTACTTCGCCAGCTCGGCCGCCCACTCCTTCTCGAGACCGAACAGAACGGCGTAGGGCAGCAGCCGCTCGTAGATCTTCACGATCTGGTTGCCGTCGCTCGTCGTGACCTTGTCGGCGCCCGAGATGCTCTGCAGCATCTGCAGGCGGTCGGCTTCGGCCAACTGGATGTAAAGCTTCAGGCCGATCAGCTGGTCGTAGAGCTTCGAGCCTTCGGCGGTGAGCGGGCGGAGGCCAGACACCAGGCCGAAGACCAGCACCGCGATCCAGGCACCGGCATTGGCCCCGATGACGCCGAACGCGATCCCCGCGCCGTTGTCGCCGCTGGCGAAGGCCGTGAAGAACATCAGGACGGCTCCGAGGATCGCGAGGATGCCGATGACCGTGACGATCAGCGGATGCCGCGCCTTGCGCAGTCCGACCGCCTCGGCGTTCGTCTCGACCGAGTCGGTGAGCTCTTTCACCGAGTCGCCCAGCATCGTGTCGCTCTTCTCGAGCCACTTGATGTTGGCATCCACCGGATCGGCGGATGCCGCGCTCACCGGTGTGCCGCCGATGACCTTCAGGCCAGGAGGCAGCGCCCCCGTGAACTGGCTGATCATCGCGCCGATGTCACCGAGGCCGGTGAAGGCGAAGAGCGCATTCATCACGCCCTCCTCGTCGGGGAGCAGTCCGTCGACGTTCAGTTGCTGCACGCCGAACTTGGCCGCCTGAAAGCCCTCCTTCGGCCGCTCGATGATGCGGAGCTTGCCCCGCACCGCAAGGTCGACGATCGAGGCGGCCATGCCCTTCTTCGGCTTGCCGACGATGTTGGCGGCCAGCATCGCGCTGACGCCCTTCGGCGGCTCGTACTGGGCGATGATCGGGTCACCGCTGCGTCGGCGCCAGAGCTGGTAGTGCAGCACGATCGCGCCGCCCACGGCCAGGATCTCGGCGAGGAGCCCGAGCAGGAAGGTCAGCGGGACGATCTCGAGGATCTTCTCGATCAGGTTGAACGGGGCACCGGCAAAGGTCTGGGGCGCGAAGCCGATGGACAGCGTCATCCCCTCGTAGGGGCCGACCTTGTCGATCTGGGCCGTGATCGTGCCGTTGTCGGCGACGATGTCGCATTTCTCGGTCGAGCCCTCGGACCCCTGGTAGCAGGCGTTCTGTCCGCTCAACTTCGACGCGAGGGAGCCGGCGACGGTGACCGTCGCACTCACCTCGCCGAACGACTGCTGCCATCCGGTGCCGTTGACATCCCAGTAGAACTCGTCGTCGTTGGTGTCCTTGAAATACTTGGTGACGTCGGTCTGCGTGTAGTCGATGACGTAGCTCTGCTTGCCGTGCACGTACTGGCCTTCTGGCACGGCGATCGTGATCGTGGTGAAGTCGCCGTCGGTTCCCATGCTGAAGCTGCGCGGCTTGCCGACGTCGTCGGTGACGCTCTTCACGGTGATATGGGTCGAATGGCCGTCGTAGGCGGTGGGGATCTCGCGGATGATGCCGCGGTTCTGGTCGTAGCTCGGGAACTCGGCGACCAGCGTCTCGGTGGTATGCAGCATCGATCGCTTCGAGGAGTCCTGGGTCAGCGAGTAGCTCGCGTCGAAGGAGTCGAAGGTGAAGGCGTTGACATCGGAGGGCAGGCCGGCCGCGTCGAGCGCCTCGACCGAGTTGCGGGCCGGCGGGTGGGTCGGAGCCGCGACGGCCGCCGCCGGGATGCTGAGGGTCGCCGCGATCGCCACAACAGCGACGCCCGTTGCCCACGTCAGTGCACGCACTAGATGCCTCCTCCTCCGCCGCCTCCGCCGCCACCGCCGGAGCCACCACCGCCCCCGGATCCGCCGGAACCGGACGACGACGCCGAGCCCGAATACGAACTGGAGGCGCTGCTGCTGAACGACGAGAGCCCGGAGGCGAACGCCGCCACCTGGAAGGTGCCGAGATTGCCACCGTCGTACCAGTCGGGCGGGTTCTGGTCGTAGTACTTGCCCAGCGCGCTCGCCCATTCCTTCTCGAGTGAGAACAGCACGGCATAGGGCAGAAGCTTCTCGTAGATCTTGACGACCTGCGTGCCATCGGGCTCGGCGTCGCGCTCGGCGCCCGTGACGCTCTGCAGCATCTTCAGCCGGTCGGCCTCCGCGAGTTGAATGAACAGCTTCAGCCCGTCGAGGTGCTCGCGCACCAGCGACCCATCGCGAGTCAGCGGCCGGGCGCTGGTAACCCGGCCGAGCGCGAAGAGTCCGAAGAATCCGCCGGCGAAGCCGCCGATTGCGCCGAACGTCGACGCGACGCCGTTGTTCGCGTTCACCGCGGTGAGGGCGAGCAGGGCGACGCCGACTCCCGAGGGGATGAGCACCGTCAGAAACGCCCATGACGGCGGCTTGCGCCGCAGGCCCTTGGTGACCGCCTTCTTGGCCACCTTGGTGGTCAGCGAGCGCACGAACATGCCGAGCGCCGTGTCTTTCTTCTTCAGCCAGACGACGCCGTTCTCGTCCGCGTCGGCATCGAAGGTGAGCGCGTCGAGCAGCGACTCCGCGTCGCCTTCGAGCCCCGAGTCATCCAGCCGTTTGACGCCGAACTGCTCGCCGCCGAACAGCCCGGCCTTGCGTTCATGGAGCTTGAGCCTGCCGGTCACGGCGAGATCGATGATCGAGGCCGCGAACCCGCGCTTCGGCTGATCGACCAGATTGGCCGCCATCATGACGTCGATGCCCTTCGGCGGCTCGTACTGGGCGATGACGATGCCGGTCCCCTTCGCGCGCCAGGCGAATCGCGGCAGGATCAACCCGAGCAGCCACCCGATCGCCGCCAGGAGCGCGCCGACGATCGGCACGGCGCTGAGGTAGGCGAGCGGGTTGGTGGATGCCGCGGCGAACGTGCCCTTCTCGAATCCGATCGCTACGGTGACGTTCTCGAACGGGCCGATCTTGTCTCGGGTCGCACTGAAGCTGGAGCCGGACTTCGTGATGTCGCACTTCGTCGTCGATCCCTCGGCGCCGTAGTAGCAGGCGGTCTTGCCGTTCAGCTTCGAGGCGAGCGATCCGGCCAGCTTCACCGTAGCGCTGACCTCGCCGAACGGCTGCTCCCAGCCGGTGCCGTTGACGTCCCAGTAGAACTCGTCGTCGTCGGTGTCGCTGAAGTACTTGGTGACGTCCTGCTGCGTGTAGGTGATCACGTACGTCTGCTTGCCGTGAACGTACTGCCCCTTGGGCACCGCGATGGTCACGTCGTAGAACGAGTCGTCGTTGCTATCCAGCGCCGCGTCGTAGCTGCGCTTCTTTCCCGTTCCGTCGGTCACCGACAGGATCTTGATCTGAGTCGGATGCCCGTCATAGCTCACCGGGATCGCGCGGATGATGCCGCGATTCTGGTCGAAGGTGGGGAACTCGGCGACCAGGGTTTCGACCGTCCGCAGCGTGGAATGCTGGTCGGGTTTGTGCCCCAGGGTATAGACCCCGTCGAACGAGTCGAAGGTGAAAGCGGAGGTGTCGCTCGCGCGCGTCGGGAGCCCGGCTGCGTTCAGCGCACTGACCGGCGCGGGAGCGGCATCGCGGATCGGATGCGCGCTCGCGATCGCGGGCGCGCCGACCATGCCGGTCGCCAACGCAAGGGCGGCGGCCGCCGTGAGCAGGCGTCGGGTGGTGGGCATCGGGGTGAGCATATCGTCGCGCCCGTCGCCGTGGGGAGAGGGTCGGAAAGTGGGCTCGGCGCTGCCGATAGGCTCCGATCGTGACCCCGTCCAGCCGAGTCGCCGCACTGGGCATCCACCTGCCCGAGCGCACCCGCGGCACGGTCGAGACCGAGCGCGAGCTGCGGGCGCGCAACCCGGGACTGAAGCTGCCGACGGGCCTGATCGCGCGGATGACCGGCGTCGAGACGGTGCACATCAAGCCAGATGACTGGCAGGCCTCCGATCTCGCGGTGGCCGCCGCGCGCGAGGCCCTCGAGGAGTCACCCGGCCCCGTCGACCTCCTGCTGTTCGCGAGCGCCAGCCAGGATCTGGTCGAACCCGCGACCAGCCACATCGTCGCGGCCAAGCTCGGGATCGACGCGCCGGTGATGGACGTGAAGAACGCCTGCAACTCGGTGCTGAACGCGATCGAGGTGGGTGACGCGTTGATCCGCTCGGGCCAGTACCGCCGCGTACTGATCGCGAGCGGCGAGGGGCCGAGCGTCGCGGTGCGGTGGGAACTGCGCGACCACACGCAGTTCATCAACTCGTTCCCCGGCTACACGATGAGCGATGGCGGGGCGGCCGTCGTGCTCGAAGCCTGCTCAGATGCCGAGGCCGGCATCCTCGAGACGAGGTTCCGCTCGGTGTCGCGGCACTGGTCGATCGGCACTCTGCCCGGCGGCGGCACCATGCGCCCGCACGATCTGGACGCCGCATTCTTCGACATGGACGGCCGCGGCCTGCAGCGGGCATTCCTCGAGCTCGGCCCGGAGCCCGTGCTCGAGCTGCTGGCCGCGCGCGGACTGAGCTGGCGGGATTTCTCGCTCGTGGCGATCCACCAGGTCGCGTTGCCCTATCTGCCCCCGATCTTCGAGCGGCTGGGCGTGCCGACCGATCGCACTATCGTGACGGTCGCCGATCACGGCAACCTGGCGTCGGCGACCCTGCCGTTGCAGCTCTCGCTTGCCCGCTCCTCGGGGATGATCGCGCCGGGCGGCCTTGCCCTGCTGATCGGACTCGCGGGCGGCATCAGCCTCGGCCTGGCCGTGGTGCGGCTGTGACCCGTCCCCTTGCCGGTCGAGTAGGCGCCTCTGGCGCCGTATCGAGACCCCGCCTCGCCGTCATCGTCCCTGTCTTCAACGAGGCCGCCGGGGTGACTCCGACACTGGATGCGCTGGCCGCCCAGACCGACCCGGACTTCGACGCCTGGTTCGTCGACAACAACTCGACCGACGGCTCGGCCGGCGTCATCCGGTCGTATGCGTCATCGCACGGGCTGAGCCGCTGGCGCGTCATCGACGAAGCCGAGAAGGGCACCGGCGCCGCCGCCGACACCGGGATGCGCGCCGCGATCGCGGCCGGCGCCGCACTGCTGGCTCGCACCGACGCCGACTGCCTGCCCCGTGCCGACTGGACCGCGTCGGTGCGGCGCGCGCTCACCCCGCGGGCATCGGGCGGGCTCGGGCTGCGTCTGGTGGGCGGCGACCTGGTGCCGCGGCACGACGAGGGGCTGGGATGGCCGACACGGGTCGCCCTCCGCGCTGCGGTCGAACTGGCCGAGGCGTTCGGGCGGGTGCGTCCGGGCAACCGCGATCCCGCATACCTCGGGCCGTACATGATGGCGGCCGGCTGCAACGTGGCGATCACCGCCGAGCTGTACGCCGCGGCGGGCGGCTTTCCGCGCACCCGCATCGAGGATCTGCACGAGGACCGCGCGCTGGTCAACGCGGTGCGCCGGCTGACCAGCGACTACGCGCGGCGTCGCGATGTCGTGGTGCAGGGCTCGAGCAGGCGCGTGCAGGCCTGGGGCCTGAAGAACACGCTGCTCTGGTACAAGGACCACGCCTACCGGCCCGAGCACGTGGACATCAGGTGACGAGCTGGTCGAGTAGCGCGAAGCGCGTATCGAGACCCCTGCGTCGCGCACGCCGCTGGGAGGAGCGTGTCCTCCGCGCCGCGCACCCCCTCGCTTACCCGGCCCTGCGAGCCCTGCCCGGCCCGGTGCGGCGCGTGCCCGGCCTGGGGGTCGTGGTGAAAGACGCCGCCCTGCTGCGGCAGACCCTGATGGACACCGCCGGCTTCAGTAAGAACGGCCCCGGTGCGCCGAGCGATCTGTGGACCCCGGTGCTCGGCCCGAGCGTGCTGCTCAACATGGAGGGCGCAGACCATGCAGCACTGCGGCGCAAGCTCGGTCCGCTGTTCGCGCCGGCGTTCGTCGACGGGTTGGTCGCGGCATCTCTCGGGGTGGCGACGGCGTCGTTGGGCGAGGCGCTCGATCGCGGCGACACCGTGGATCTGGTTGCGCACGCACGCCGCTCGGCCAGCGCGGTGATCAGCCGGCTGGTGGGGCTCGATGCCGACGTCGTCGACGACGAACTCTTCGCCCGGGTTTCGGCGATCACCGGGTTCGTGTCGCTCGCCCGGCCCCGGCTGAGCCCGCCGCAACTGCATGCCGCTCGCGGCATCCTCGCCGAACTCGGGGAGCATGCGGTGCGGGCATACCACGGCGACGAGTCGACCGTGCCGGGTCGGATGCGCGCGCTCGGCCTCGACGAACGCGAGGCGATGGGCGCCGTGGGCGCGTTCGTGCTGACCGGAACCGAGACCATCGTGTCGTTCGTGCCGCGCCTGGCGGCGATCCTCATCGACAGCGGCTGGCTTCCGCGTTTGGCACGCGATGGCGCCCTGGTCGACGCGGCGATCGCCGAGGGGCTACGCGTCACCACGCCCTCGCCGGTGATGCTGCGCTCGACCGTGACGGCCGGTGCCATCGGGCGGGTTGCCGTGCGCCCCGGCGA
>Ga0105248_10002647_pt1 | contig 19878 bp, 15 predicted proteins | sample KBSS34metaG_FD_81524 | JGI IMG/M metagenome (GOLD analysis project Ga0105248, IMG submission 81524) | Switchgrass rhizosphere microbial communities from Kellogg Biological Station, Michigan, USA - KBS S3-4 metaG | ecosystem: Host-associated > Plants > Roots > Rhizosphere > Soil | place...
ATGGCGCTGGGCGAGTACGTATCCGTCAGCAGCCAGCGCAACACCGAGCGCGCCCTGGTAGCCAAGGAGCGGGGCGAACTCGAGCAGATGCCCGAGGCGGAGTTGGCCGAACTCGCCGGCCTCTACCGCGCCAAAGGATTGTCCGACCAGACAGCCCGGGCCGTCGCCGAGGAATTGACGCAGCGCGATGCCCTCGCCGCCCACTCCGAGATCGAGCTTGGAGTGGTCCCAGGCCACTACACAAATCCGTGGCAAGCAGCCGGCGCGTCCGCCGCTGCGTTCACCGTTGGCGCCATCCTCCCACTCATCGCGATTCTGGCCCCGCCGTCATCCTGGCGCGTACCGGTCATGTTTGTGACGGTGCTGGCCGCACTCGCCCTCACCGGCGACATCAGCGCCCGGCTCGGTCAGTCCGATCGCCGAAGGGCGATCCTCCGCGTGGTCATTGGCGGTGGACTCGCCATGATCATCACCTTCGGAGTCGGTCGCCTGATCGGCGTGGCCACCGGGTAGCGCATCCCAACGAGCCTCGGCACGGGTTGAAATGGGTGCGGTTCGCCTGAATCTCGTGCTGGCGATCATCCACGTGGTGATCAAGCCGGTCCAGAAGGTGACATCATACCGAGGTTGACCCGCGAGCTGATCCACGCCGACCCCACAGCACGATGGGGACGACCCGCACGCGACCCTGGCCGATCACCGGGCGGCGACAGCACCGCCCGCTCCGACACATCGGCGCGGAATGGTCCACGCCGTAGCCTCGAAACTGGCCCGTGGCCGCGTGGGTGTCGGTGGCTCCCGGGCCTTCGTCGCGGCCTCGTGGCCTTTCAGCCATGCCACCTGGGAGCCAGGGGCCGTAGGCTCCGCAGGAGATTGACGAACCCCAAACACATCGCGGAGCACCCGTATGGTCCAAGAGTCACCAAAGGCGGCCCGCAGCGGCAAGCGGGCCTGGATCCCAGACACCCTACGGACGCCGGTCCGCCAGGCACCGTCTTCAGTTGCCGCCGGAGGTGCGCGTGAACCCGATCGACGATGACGATGCCATCGCGGTCCCGCCCGCTGGCGGCGAACCGGCCCCCGGCACGGGCGCCGAGGCCGTGTCTCCGGTGCCGTCGCAACGCGGCGTCCACCCGTCCATGGCGCTACCTACGCCGCCGAGACAGGAACGTCCGGGAACCGCACATCATCCACGCCGGCGGCGCATGCGCGGCGCCGGTTACTTCAAGGGCATCGGTCCGGGCCTGGTCACGGGCGCCGCCGACGACGACCCGTCTGGCATCGGCACCTACTCCCAAGTGGGTGCAAGCCTCCGTTTTGACCTGCTGTGGACCGCCGTGGTTTCCCTGCCGCTGGCCATCGCCGTGCTCGAGCTGTCCGCCCGGCTCGGGCTGGTCACCGACCAGGGCATCGCGACCGTGGTCCGGCGCAACTTCGTCAAGCCGGTCGTCTATCCCGTGCTGGCCCTCGTCGTGGTCGCGAACACGTTCAACATCGGCGCCGACCTCGGCGCGATGGCGGCATCCGTGCGGCTGGTCGTACCGGTACCGCTTATCCTTGGGGTTGCCGCGTTCGCGATCGGAATGACCGTGCTGGAGGTGTGGGTACCCTACCGGCGCTACGCCAAGGTCCTGCGTTGGCTTGTCCTTTCGTTGGTCGCCTACGTCGGTGTCCTTGCCGTGGTGAAGGTGCCGTGGGGCGACGTCATCCACCACACCTTCCTGCCCACACTGTCCGCCGACCGCACCCACCTGGCCGCCCTGATCGCGATCTTCGGTACCACCATCTCGCCTTACCTGTTCTTCTGGCAGGCGGCCGAAGAAATGGAGGAAAACGACCAGACGGCGGAAACATTGACCCGGAGCCACGTGCGGAAGATGCGCCTCGATGTGGTCGCCGGCGCGACGTGCGGGGTGCTGACCATGTTCGCCATCCTGGTGGCCACCGCAGTCACCCTCGGCGCGAACCGCGCCAGCATCGAGACCGCCGACCAGGCAGCCGAGGCTCTGCGGCCACTGGCAGGGAACTTTGCCGGGCTATTGTTCGCGGCCGGCATTATCGGCACTGGACTGCTCGCCGTGCCGACGCTGGCCGGTTCCAGCGCCTACGCCCTCGCCGAGGCCGCGCATTGGCGCGAAGGCCTGGCCCGCACTTTGCGCCAGGCACCCGGGTTCTACACAGTCATCATCCTCGGCATGGCCGTCGGCGCCGGTCTCAACGTGGTCGGCATCCCACCCATCAAGGCCCTCTACGCCTCCGCGATCCTCAACGGTCTCGCCGCCCCACCGATCATGCTCCTCATGCTGGTCGCCTCCCGCACGACCATGCTGGGCCGATGGCGCAGCGGCTGGCTCTCCACCACCCTCGTCGCGACAGCGGTCCTGGTGATGACCGGACTGCCCGTGTGGTACCTGCTCAGCTGAGCCAGCCGCACGGTCCTCACCATCTGGTACGGGGCCGATCCACTGGGCAGGACGATAGTTGCCCGTCGGTCGTCAGCAAGGCGTCGCCGGACTGACGGACCACGGTCGCCGACTCCGGGCCACGGTTCACTCCGCCCTGGGACACAACGCGCCGGAGTCCGCCCTACGCGCTTACCCCGGTCCACGCCTGCCGCGTCTGCTCCGACCCGAATGGGAAGGGCATAGTCGCGGTAGAGCGCGCGAGCAGGTACTGCGTCATGACGGTCACTCCCGTTTGCCATCCAGGGCCGGTCGCTGGCCGGCTCTCACTCCGGCTGCGAACTGACCGCCGCCGAATCGACATCCCAGCGGGTCACGATGCGAGCAAACGTTCCGCCCGGCTCGTTTGACATCACCACTTGATGCGGCTGCGGCTACCGGCCGTCCACCCGTACCCGGCTTCTCGGTCGATCTTGCGGCGACTGACCACTGTGGACGACGGAGCCGACGCCGGGAGCGCCTTACAAGCGGGGGTTCAGGGTGGCGTCGCGCATGCCTTCAGCAGGAGTCGAGGACGCCAGAATGCTTTGCCACACGAGCTGCGACGCGGCCTTGTCGTATTCAGGCACGTCCGGGTCGGTGAACAGTTGCCCCGGACACTCCGATACATGTGAGCCTGCACCGCCGCACCGGCACCGGTCATGGCGCTGGACCAACCGGTCACCGCGAGTTTTGCTCTCGATTTGGGTCCCTTGGCCAAAACCTCGGGGTCGACCGGCTCTATCGCCGCTCCTGTTTTCAGCAGGACGGTCGGGAGTGAGTGTGCGGGTGTCGAGGCTCGGAGGAGGCCAACATGTCGACCACGATCGGTAGGGCTGGAGTGCGATCGCGGACTGACGTCCCGACCCAGGGATGGCCAGGGATGCTGCGGACATTACTGCTAGACGCGGGGATCGGAGCGTCTGCGTTCTATGTCGTCGCACTCGTGGTGGGACCCATGCGGTGGGAGGGCTACAGCTCCACCAACCAAACGATCAGCGAGTTGTTCGCCATTGACGCCCCCTCACGACCGCTCGTCGTTTCGCTTTTGTTCGCCAGCGGAGTGCTCGCGCTCGCGTTCGGGTTCGGAGTCCTGTGGTCGGCCAGTGGAAGTCGCGCTCTACGGATCTCCGGCTGGGCGCTGGTCATGATTGGAGTCGTGGATCAGGCCGGCCCCTTCTTTCCCATGCACATGCGCGACGTCCTGGCCGAGGGTGGTAGCACGATCAGCGACACGATGCATATAGGCCTCACGGTTATGATCTCGCTTTTCTCCTTACTGGCCATGGCCTTCGGCGCGGCAGCGTTCGGGAAGTGGTTCCGTGTCTACTCCGTCGCCACAATCCTGACGCTGGTCGCGTTCGGCGCGATGGCCTCGATACAGTCTGGCGCCCTCGCTGCGAACGTGCCCACGCCCTGGCAGGGAGTCTATGAGCGCATCAACGTCGCGGCGTACCTGCTGTGGATGGCAGTGCTTGCCATCATCCTCTTGCGCGCGAGAATGGCGGCGCCGATCGGGGAGCCGCGCGGCACGGCGGGAGTTCGGGAAGGATGAGCGCCAGTCATCGGCCCGATAGCCGGTCGGAGCCTGGCCGGGCGGGTCTGCGCGGGAGCGCCGTGGGCGGCGAAGATGGGAGCATGAATGGACCTTCAACCGTTCGCGCGCAGTCACTGCGCCTCCGGCGTGGTACCGCCGGTGCGACGGTCGTCGCCGGGCTCGCTTTGCTGGGTGCCGCGGTGTTGCTGATGAACTCCTGGCGGAGCCAGCTACCCGACCCCGTGGCCAGCCACTGGGGGGTTGACGGCCCGAACGGATACTCCACCGTGGATTCGACGATCACCGTGACGCTCGTTGGCGGTGTCGCGCTGGTGCTGGGGTTCGGTGCGGTGACACTGTTCCTCGGTCATTCGGCCCTGACCCGCCGCATCGGTGCCGGGGCCACGATCTGGTCCGCGTTCTTTCTGTCGATCGTGGCGGCGGGTTCGCTCTATGTGCAGCGGGGTCTTGCCGACGCGCGTGACGCTGGCGGCATCGGTGCCGTCATTCTGGTTGCGGTCATCGGCTCACTCGCGGCCGGGATCGTGGTCGCGATCGTAGTGCCGGGCGATCCCGCCCTGCCGACGACGGAGCCGGTCGACGCGGACGCTCCTAGGGTCGCGTTGGACGCGGGCGACGGTACGGTCTGGTTGGGCACGGCCGAGTCCCGGGTCGCCCTGGCCATCGGCCTAGTCGCGGCCGGACTGATGCTGGGATTCGCGGTGTTGACCCAACTGTGGGCGTTGCTGATCGCAGGCATCGCCGTGTTCGGTCTCGTCGCCTCGATGTCGGTCGTCGTCGTCCGCATCGACCGGACCGGGGTTTCTATTCGCTCGCCGCTGGGGTGGCCGCGGACCCGGATACCGCTGGACGAGGTGGTGCGGGCCAACGTCATCGATGTTCGACCACTGCGGGACTTCGGCGGGTGGGGCTGGCGCGTCGGGCCTCGCGGTCGGGTCGGCATCGTCCTGCGCGGTGGCGAGTCGCTGCTCATCGAGCGCACCGGTGGCCGGTCCGATGTGGTCACAGTGGACGGTGCGCTCGTCGCGGCCGGGACGCTGAACGCGCTCGCCGACCGAGAACGCGGTAACCCGTCAAGGTCCAGCTGAACTACCCATCAGGGATCGCTCGAGTACGTTTCCAGTCTCGCCTTGCGGCAGGTCCCGGTGGGCGACGAAGCGGCGAGGGACCTGAAACGAAGCCGGTCTGGTGGTGGTCATCCTTCGGACACGGTGACCGCATCTTGTCCAATGTGGAGGCCAGGTGAATATCCATGTGAACCGGGCCGACCGCCAGACCGCGCCGATCGTGGGCCACTGGACTGGTGAGCGCTTCGGCCGCGGCCGGGACGCCAAGACCGCCCTGGATGGCGGTACGCGGCGACGGTGGCGGCGCTGGCCGGCGCCGGTGTCCTGCTGTTCGTGGTGATTGTGCTGATCCGGTGGCCGGCGAAGTTCACCGAGCTGCCGATCGGCAAGATTGCCGCAACGGTGTTCATGCTGACGTTGTTCGGCGTGTGTTTCGCCTCGATCGCGTACGGCATCGGCGCCTACACCGGCCGGCGGGCGATCTCCCTCGGCGCCGGCGCCTACGTCGCGGTCGTCACCTATCTGTGTTCCAGCTTCCTTACCCCAGATCCGCGGTGTCGACTGGGTGAAGTACTTTCGCCGTTCGCCTGGTACCTCGACGGCCAGCCGCTGCTCAACGGCATCAACTGGTTCTACTGTGGACTGTTGGCGGCGGTCGCGGTGGCCTTCGCGGCACTCGGCGTGTGGCAGTTTCGCCGACGCGACCTGACCTAGGGGACGAGCCATTCGTGGTCTCCGCGTGCACCGTTCGCCGTGATGAGCTGGCGGCGCCGTGGGTGGCGAGCCTGCTGACTGCGACCACGAGTTAGGGCACCGCGGCCACGGTTCCGGCTGGGGCGGACAAGCCGGGCGCCAGTACCCGCTTGAGTACTGGCCGCGCCGCCGCGATGACGAGATCGCGATCGTGGGTGACGACGAACTCGAAGACCCGCTCGGGCGAGCTCGGATCGTGGTCCCGCTCCCGCGCGAGCAGAGCTGCGGCGAAGTGGGCTCCGAGGACGATGACGGCCCATTCGCGGCCCAAGGGATCAGCCGGATCCAGGCGCGTGCCTCGGATGCCGGGCCCCGGTTGCGGGGGCATGTCGCGTCCCAACACCGCCGTGAACACCCCGCGCGCCGCCAACTCGGCGTAACGCCGCCGGGTGTGGGCGCCGAATCGACGTCTGTCCTGGAAACAGGCGAGCAGGACGGTCGACTCCGTCGCATCGAGGCCCTTGTACTCCAGGTGCATGCTCAGTGGCCGCAGGAGTTGTTCCGTCGCCTGGCTGAGGCGGCGACCCGCGGCAGCTTCGAACGGGGTGCGCGCCGCCGGAGGGTCGGCGGACAGGAGCCCGATCGGGTGGCTGGGCGCCGCCAACGGTTCGAGCGGTCCGGGCGATCCGAAGAACCGGCCCTGGCCGAGCGTGGCCCCCATGGCCTGCGCCACCCCGACGTGGCGTTCGGATTCGATGCCTTCGGCCAGGATGGCCGCTCCCGTGCGTTCGGCCTCGGCCATGACGGCGTTGACGACCGTCGCTATGGCCAGGGTGGTCCGTCCCTGGATGATGGACAGATCGAGCTTGATCACGTCAGGTCGGATGAGCGGCATCATGGCCAGGCTCGCCGGGTCGGCACCCACATCGTCCAGGGCTATACCCATCGAGTCCCGTCGCGCGCTCTCCACCGCGGCGAGCATGCCCGCCGGGTCCCGGCCCACCATGCGCTCCGTGATCTCCAGCACGGTACGCCGTCCGCCGGCGGCGCCGATCGCGCCCGCGAGATCCGGCGGGCATACGGACCCGAACGACACCGGTTCGACGTTGACGAACAACGTCATCGAATCGGGCATCGAGGCCTCGAGGAAGGTTCGCGTCGCCGCGGCGCGGCAGATCCAGTCCAGTTCGCTTGCCCGGCCCAGCCGGTAGGCCTCGGCGAAAAGTGCAGCCGGCGCCGCCCATCTCGACCCGATCGGTCCCCTGGCCAGCGCCTCGAACCCGACGATCTCGTTGGTGTCTATGCACACGATGGGCTGGAAGACGGTCGTGATCGCCCGCTCACGCACGACCTGCTCGAACGTCATCGACACCGCGTCGGTCCGCGGCCGACTTACCACCGCGCACCACCGTCCGTCGGTCGGCTGGTACCACGTGACATCAGGCCAAGCCTACGGCGCGAGACCTACCTGGGAGTGCGACTTGCTCAGCAAATGGGGTCCCGGGTCCCCGGCGCGGGGTACGGCGCGGCGGAAGCGCCCAGGTCAAGGGTACTGCTCGCGGACGGTGATTCCGGTTGTGGGTCCGTGGCACTCGACCGTCGAATGTGGACGGTCCTGGCTCAACCACGTCGCGTATGAGTGGCGGACGGTCGGTGTGAACGACCTCGGGCCGTCCGTTGTGCTCTGGACGGGCAGCGAAGCCTGGTGTTGGGCCATGCAAGGTACAACGGCGAGGTCGGCGAAAAACGGCATGGTCATCAACCTGGCCAACGTCGTGTCGGTGCGAGTGTCCTCGAGGGACAGCGATGAGGCTGGCCAGTATCCGTAGCTAACGTGCGGCGCGCATCGACAGAAGGGCCGTTGCGTGCGGCACAAGGTTCTTCGCTGTCTCGTGGTCTGCTATCAGTCAGCGTTGGCCAATCTGCGACGGCGGGCCCAGCGGACCAGCTCATCGGCGCCCCATACGACGACCGGGAACGGGGCGATGACGACCAGCTGCGTGGGGCTGAGCGCTGCCGTGCCGAAGATGTGCTGCAACGGAGGGGCGTAGATGACCATGGCGGTGAACGCGATCTCGAAGAGGATCCCCCACAGCAGTAGCCGGTTGGAGAACACGCCGATGGTGAACAGCGCCGCCCGGTCGGTGCGGGCGGCGAAGGCGGTGCCGATCTGGCAGGCGACGATACCGGCGAATGTCATGGTGGTGGCTTGAAGATACGAGTGGTGCAGTTGCGTACCGGCACCAGTCGGGTCGCCGGGGTGCCAGCCGGCGCGCCATAAGGTAAGGAAGAATCCGCCCGTCACCAAGGCCGCTGAGACCAGGCCGAGCAGGGCCCAGGCCCGCATCAGCAGGCGACGATCGATGACTCCCACTGTGGGAGCCCGAGGTGGTCGGCTCATCGATCCGGGTTCGGCGGGTTCGCGGCCCAGCGCCAGCGCAGGTAGCGTCTCGGTACCCAGATCGATGGCGAGGATCTGCAGCACCGTCAACGGCAACGGCACTGCTCCGCCGGAGAGTGCGAAGATCAGGAACGGGACGACCTCCGGCACGGCATGGGCGAAGATGTACAACACGAACTTGCGGACGTTGTCGAACACGCGCCGTCCGGCGTCGACAGCGGTGACGATGGTGGCGAAATTGTCGTCGGCGAGGACCATGGTCGCGGCCTCGCGCGCGACATCGGTGCCGGACCGGCCCATCGCGACGCCGATGTCGGCGTGGCGTAGCGCGGGTGCGTCGTTGACGCCATCACCGGTCATCGCCACGATATCGCCGTGAGCGCGCAACGCCTCGCAGATGCGCAGCTTCGCCTCCGGCGAGGAGCGGGCGAACACGATCTCCTCCCCGCCGGTGAGGACGACGTCGAGGCCGGCGTCGCTCATCCGATCCAGCTCATCGCCTGAGATGATGCGGGGGCTCGGCCCGCCGATGCCGACCTGGCGGGCGATCTCCGCCGCCGTTAGCCCGTAGTCCCCGGTGATGAGATAGATCCGCATCCCGGCCTGAAGAGCAAGGGTGACGGCGGCCGCGACCCCCGTCCGGGGCGGGTCGACCAGGGCGACAAGGCCGAGCAGCGTCAGCCCCGATTCCGCCCCGTCGCGGGCTGTTGGCAGGGGCTGGCCCGGTCCGATGACGCGCCGGGCGATCGCCAGCACCCGCAGCCCGGACGCCGCGTACCGGTCCATCGTTTCCTGCAGCTCGCGGCGAAGGTCGTCGTCCAACGGGACCGTCTGCACCTGTCCGCCCAGCAGATAGGAGCAGCACGGCAGTACGGTCTCCACAGCGCCGTTCGTGTGCAGGGTGACCACGTCGGCGTCGGCCTGGAGGACGGACATGCGCTTGAGATGAGCGTCGAAACGGAAGATCGCCCGGCGGGCGGACTGGCGGTGTGCCGGGTCGACAGCGACTCCCAGTTCCGCGGCCAGACGAAGCAGGGCGAGTTCCGTGGGGTCCCCAGTGCCGGATGGTTGGGCACGAGTGGGAACCTCGGCGGTCGTACACGCGGCCGCCGATCTGGCGAGCAGCAGAACACGAGGATCATCGATCGGGACCGTTGCGTCGTAATCGGCGCCGGGAAGCCACAGCCGGGTGACGCGCATCCGGTTCTCGGTGAGGGTCCCGGTCTTGTCGGTACAGATCACTGTCGTGGATCCGAGCGTCTCCACGGCGGAGAGGCGCTTGACGACCGCGCCCTTGCGCGCGAGCTCCCGAACACCGACCGAGAGCGCCAAGGTGATGGTGGGTAGCAGACCCTCGGGCACATTCGCGACGATCAACCCGATGGCGAAGCTGATCGCCGCGGTCCAGCCCAGTCCGGCCGCGAGCCCGGCGGGCAGGAACGCCGCCCCGACCGCGACGGCGACCACGGAGATGATGACGGTGGCGCGCCGAACATGACGCTCGAGCGGGCTCCGCTCGGCCTTGCCCCGTTGGGACAACGCCGCGATGCGGCCAATCTCGGTGTGCATACCCGTTCGGGTGACCACCGTGCTGGCCTCGCCGCCGGTACAGGTGGTGCCGCTGAACACCAGTTCCTGTGCCTCAAGTAGAGGCTCGGTCGTTGAAGCCGGCTCCGCGAATCGGCTAACGGACGATGATTCGCCGGTCAAGCCTGACATGTCTATCAGGACTTGCCCGGCGATGATCCGCGCGTCGGCGCTGACGCGATCGCCTTCCGCGACGACGAGAACGTCGCCGGGAACCAGATCCCGGGCCGGAACCTGGCAACGTACACCGTCGCGGACCACGACCGCGGTCGCGGGAAGGAAGGCAGCCAGCGCCTCCACCGCGTGCTCGGCCTGCACCTCCTGGACGAACGCGAACCCCGCGTTCAACAGGATCACGGCCAGAACCGCGAGTGACAACGCCGGCGTCCCGCCCAGCCACGCCAGGACGGCCGCAACCGCCAACAGGATCACCAAGGGCTGGGTGAACTGGGCGAGCAGCTCCCGCGGCCAACGCCGACCGCCCCGCCGGGCCAATTCGTTAGGCCCGTAAACCGTCAGTCGCCGCGCGGCCTCCCGCGGCAGCAATCCGGTCGGAGACGTGCGCAGCCCGCGGAAGAGTTCGGCGATCGGGCTTCGCTGATCGGCAGCCTCTCCCATGTCGGAGGGCTCGAGCACACCAACCTCAACGCTGGATGGCAACGCCACGGCCAGGCCTTCCCGAACCGACAGCATCACACGGGGCGGCACACCAAGCGCCCCACCGCCCCGCCGGCGGGCATGGCGAGCATCCCCCGAAATTGGTCGACGGTTTGGAAACCCTCATCGCGGCTCGGCGACCATCTGGGCCAACAGTTTGTCGACTTCGATCTGAGCAAACCCGATCGCGCCGTCGCTGATGCCGTACGGGATGGTGAGTACGCCGTCGTGGAGCAGGGCGCCGCAGGTATACACCACGTTGGGAACGTAGCCGTCACGTTCCTCAGCGGTCGAAGTGAGCAGCGGGACGGGCAGCCTGGCGATGACCTCGGTCGGGTCGGTGAGCGAGAGCAGGATTGCTCCCAACGCGTACGCACGCATAGGTCCCACCCCGTGGGTGAGCACGAGCCAGCCCTCTGCCAGTTCGATCGGTGAGCCTCCGTTGCCGACCTGGATCAGGTCCCAACCCTGCTGGGGGGCGAGCAGCATCGTCGAGTCCTCCCAGATCTCGCAGTCGTCAGAGTAGGCCACCGAAAGGCTCTCCCGGTCCCATTGCGACAGGGCCACGTAGCGACCGCCGATGCGGCGCGGGAACAGCGCCAGTCCCTTGTTCTGCGCCGCCTGGCCAGCCATCGGCGTCACCCGGAACTCCCGGAAGTCGTCCGTCGCCAGCAGATGCATCGACACCCGGGCACCATCGAAGGCGGTGTAGGGCGCGAGATAGGTGCTCCCCCCGCCGTCCTCGCCGAAGCGGACCAGCCGGGCATCCTCCATTCCGTTGCGCTCAGCCAGGGCGGTCGGCCATAGGAGCCGACTCGTCAGGCCGGTCGACGTCGGGAACTCGATGTCGTAGCAGGCGTGGGCGACCCGGCGGACCTGCTCGATGGCCTGCTGGACGCTTTCGCGGTGCAGGAAGTGCTCATGTACGCCGGCGAGGGCATCGTTGAGCTCGTCAGTGGTAAATGTCTCCGCCAACCCGTCCAGCAGCAGCTGGACTGTGTCGTGGTCCACACGGAGATCGGCGAGTCGGCCGTGGAAGTGCCGGCGACGATGTGAGGCCGGATGGCTCGCCCCCATGACCAGCAACGGCTCGGGCTCGTCCACGACCAGGTCCGCGCCGGGGCCGAGAACTCCGGTGCGAAAGCCGATCGCCGACAGGTGCCCCTCGCCGACGCACCGAACGGTCATGACGAACCTGAGCTGTCCGGCCGTGAGTCCACTCTGATCGGGGTGGGCCGCCATCGACGGGTTGAACAGGCCCGCCGCCTCGGGCGAGTACTCGTGTGTGAAGTAGGCGCCGACCACGCTGTGGCGGTCTTCCGTCAGCTGCTCGGTCACCTGCATCTCGTGCGCGACGATATCGGCGTGCCTCGAGAGGATCCCGGCCAGGTCGTGGTGGCGGGTGCCATAGCGGGCCAACACTTCCGCGGCCAGATCGGCGACCTCGGCCTCGTCGAGGGCCAGAACCCGCGTCATGACCGCGTGCGCCCGGGAGGTGCCCCAGCTGGTCTCCTCACCCGGCACGAACAGCTTGGCGATCACACGATGCGCGTTCGGGTTCAGGCGGTGCGCGGTACGCAGGACAAGATCTTCAGGCAACGCTACCTCACTGGGGTGTTGGTTGGTCGGGTGACAAAGCTTGGGTCGGCGTCGGCCCAGCACCGGGTCTCCGTCAAAACGACACCCGCCGGCGCGGTGTTGATCAGCCAACGCCTCGCATCCGTTGCGCCTGACCAGGCTCCGTGAGCGCCCGGCGAGGGCCTCGACGAGCGCGGCGCCGTCCTGGTGCTCGCGGAGACGCCCAGCCGCGACGGCCTCGACCAGCACCGCGGACGTGAGCGGCTCCCGCGGATCGTAGGTAGCAGTTCGACATCGGCGGATCAACCGGTCGAGCGTTGCTTCATCCACATAGGATCCGTCGAACCGCAGCACGTCGGAGGCCCGCGTCCGCGGCGTGCTGACGCCGCGCTCGAAGGTAATCGCCGTGGCATGGGGTGCGTCGCACGCACGTTGCCGGTGCCTGAGGTCATCACGACCGGCTGCCTTCCAGGTGTCCGCTAGTCGACGATCGGCACTTATCTAGAACGGGTCTGTGCCTTGACCATCACGGGATGCGTCAACCCGCCAACGTGGGCCGTTCAGCCACCGGGGTCCGGAGCGACGACTGCAGCGTACACCCACCGAGGGGGGTTCGCCCGGGCGCGTTATCGCCCGCATGCCTCCAGAGTGCAGCAGCGTAGTCGGGGACCGCTGGCACCAGCCCCGCCGCGCCGGTCGACCCCGGGCGATCCGGGCAACCGACGGGGGCCAGTCGGACGTTGATGGCCCACAGCCGGGTCGAGGTCAACAGGGTGACGTCCGTCAACACGCTTCAAGGCAACAGATCGGGACGTTAGACCCTGCCGCCGGCGCGAGCAGGAGTCCATCCTTGGTCCAGATCCCGACCGTACACATGCCTCGATCAATCGATGGGCCGGGCAGAACGGCTGCGTGCCACCATTCGGCTGCCGCGGGCCCGACCATCAATGTTTATCCACTTTGGAGGCTCGGCTCGAGAGTTGTCGGTGGCCCGACGGGCTCCGTACCCGCGGCCGGCGCTGGTTCAGCGGGCGGTGGCGGCAACACGGTTCGTGCTCATTGTTGCGGCGTTCATCGCGGCGTGCCTGGGGGCCGGCCATCGCCTGGCTGTGGCGCCGGCCCTGAATGACCGTTGCCGAAGCGGGATCGAGGGCTGGCTCCTCGGCCCCGCTTTCCGGTCGTGGTCGCGTGGACGTCAGCGGCTGACCAGGACCTTGAGGGCTCCGGTGGCGGCGGCGTCGCCGAAGGTGTCGTAAGCGGCCATGAAGTCGTCGAACCCGAACCGGTGGGTGATCATCGCGGACACGTCCAGCTGCCCGGCGGCGAGCATACGCAGCAGGGTCGGCGTCGTGAACGTGTCGACCAGCCCGGTGGTGATGGTGACGTTGCGGATCCACAGGTCCTCGAGGTGCAAGATTGCCGGCTCGCCGTGTACGCCGATGTTGGTGACTCGCCCGCCCGGCCGGACCAAGGTGGTGCAGAGTTCGAACGTCGCCGGCACGCCGACCGCCTCGATCACGACGTCGGCGCCGAGGCCGTCGGTGACGGCGCGGACCATCTCGAGCGGGTCGTCATCCGGCGCTACCGTGATGTCGGCGCCGAACTGGCGGGCGGCGGCCAGGCGGGCGTCGGCCTTATCGATGGCGATGATGTGCGAGGGGGAGAAGAGCTTGGCGGTCAGGATCGCGGCGAGGCCGATCGGGCCGGCGCCGACGATCGCGACGGTGTCCCCGGGACGGATCTGTCCATTGAGGACCCCGACCTCGTACGAGGTGGGAAGGATGTCGGCGATCATCGCGGCGGCCTCGTTGCTGATGCTCTGGGGCAGCCGGTAGGTGGACAGGTCGGCGAACGGGATTCGCGCGAACTCGGCCTGGACGCCGTCGATGAGGTGACCGAGGATCCAGCCGCCGCCATTGCGGCACTGGCCGTAGTGACCCTGGCGGCAGTAGGCGCAGATGCCACAGGCGGAGATGCAGGAGGCGACGACGCGGTCGCCCTCGACAAGACCGGTGACGCCACCGCCGATGTCGACGACAGTGCCAACCGCCTCGTGGCCGAGGATACGGCCCGGCTGCACGGCGGGTACGTCGCCCTTGAGAATGTGGAGGTCGGTCCCGCATATCGTGACGGCGTCGACCTGGATGACGGCGTCGCGCGGGTCGACGATCTTCGGTTCGGACACGTCGGTCCAGCTGCGCTGACCGGGTCCGCCGTACACGACAGCCTTCATGCTGGTCTCCTCAGTCCGTGGTCGTAAGACCAGCCTCCTCCGCAGGGCCGGCGGGCTGGAGTGCACATCGGCCCTCGTACGCGGGCCGAACGTCCCGACCCCGGGGCGACGCCCCACGTCTGGTCATGGACCACGGGCGATGCCGCGGCCAGACCCTCGGGTGTCCATCGCCCACCCCCATCGTTCGCCTGGTCGTCGCTGTCACGATCTCGGGGAGGCCGTCGACCGCGCGTGGTTCGGCGCGCGGTAGGTGGCGCCTTCGGCCCGAAGCCGGTTCATCACCACTGATCCGGTGATGGTGAACAGGTGTGCCCGCACGGTCGCCGTCGCGGCCAGTTCGTTGTAGGTCCGCCGGACCGCCTCGTCGATCGTCGCGCGCGGTACGTCCGGGAAGCGTTCGGCGACCAGCTCGGTCTCGCGTTCGAGATCGGCGTCGACGTCACGGACACCGATGTGTGTCGCGTTACTCACGGATCCAGCTCCGTCGGACGTACCACCATGACCGGGCAGTGGGCATGGTGGAGCAGGTGGCGTGCGACCGAGCCGAGGCGCAGACCGGCGAATCCGCCGTGGCCTCGGCTGCCGACCACGACCAGCTGGGCGGTGGCCGACGCGTCGATGAGGGCCTCGGCGGCATCGCCCTCGAGAACCTCGAGCTCCAACTTGACGGCGGGGAAACGCTGTCGCCAACGTTCCGCCGCGGCAGCGAAGAGCTCGCGCCGATCCACGTCGTCCTGGACGTAGGGCGGGCCCTTGGGCACGACGGTCGGGTCCAGCTTGGGGTGAGCGAAGATGGCCTCGACCGGAGCCTGCCGCAGGTCGGCCTCCGCCATCGCCTCGCCCAGCACGCCCTCGTCGCTGGCCGACCCGTCCACGCCGACGACGATCGGGCCGTCGACGCCGGGTCTGCCACGGACGACGACGACGGGGCCCGCAGCGTGGGTGGCCACCTGCTCGCTCACGGAACCGAGCAGCAGGCTGCGGAATCCTCCCCGGCCACGATTGCCGACGACGGTCATGGCGCCGCGTTCCGCCGCGTTGACCAGCGTGGCGGCGGCAGCCCCGAACAACGGCAAGCTACGGATCCGTAGGCCGGGGGCCTCGGTCCGGGCGATGGCCACGGCACCATCGACGACGGTTCGGGCGATCGCCCCGACTACGGCGGAGTACGTCTCGCGTCGAAGGTCGACCTCATGCCGGTTGCTGTCGAACACATACGCGACGGTGAGCTCGGCGCCGCGGAGACCGGCCTCGCGAGCGGCCCACCGCAGGGCGCGACTACTCGCGGGCGATCCGTCGACGCCTACGACCATCACGGAGCGGTTGGATGTCCTCATGCCTCAACGGTGCGGCCCCGGACCGCGTCCCGACAGAGGCGGTCAACCCTCCACAATGGTCCGATCGGCCCCACTACTGATGGGACTTCTTCGATCCCTGTTGCGGACCTTCGGCCCTTGACAGCGACATGCACCGGGCCCCGGTGGCGGCATCCACAGGGGCCCGGGCGGTTGACGGCTACTGCTTGGTGATCGCGATCTTCTGGGGTTCGGGCTGGGCCCTCAGCGGCACGGTGACCTCGAGGATCCCGTCCTTGTAGTGCGCGCTGACCTTGTCCCCGTCGGCGGCTCCTGGGAGTTGCACCGACCGCTCGAACATCCCGTACCGGAATTCGGTTCGATGCTTGGTCTGCGTCTCCTCCTTGCGCTCGGCGCGGATGGTCAGGAAGCCTTGCGACACGCTCAGGTGCACGTCCTTCTCCGGGTCCAATCCAGGCAGCTCCGCGCGGACCGTGTACTCGGTGTCCGTGAGGTGGTCCTCCAGCCGGATCAGCCCCGTTCGCGGGGTGACGTCCTCAAGCCAGCCGGCCATGTCACTCCACAGCCGCGGCACCAGGGTGGACATCGTTGTCTCCTTTCTGGCGTAGCTTCACCTTCATCACACCTCGGCGGCGACCGCACAACCAGGGCCGGCGGACCGGACATGGCGGGCCACAGGGCCCTCAACGCAGCGCCTCGGTGAGCAACGAGATGCACCGTAGGAAGAGTCCGACCGCGGCACCGATGATGGCCAGGCCGAGCACGATCCGTACGAGCAGCGACCATTCGATCGTCGCGTCCGTGAAGTGGAACGGGAACACCTTCCAGGTCCGCACGAACACAGCCAGGCCGAATCCCGCGGTCACCGCGTCGCCGTACGCGGTCAGCCAGGCCGGATCGTGGACCAGGTAGGCGAGGTTGAGCACGACACCGACGCAGACGGCCAGGTTGAACAGCCACACGACCTGCGCCGCGTCGGGTGTGAGGAAAGGCGCCGATCGCCAGCCGGGCCACCAGTTCACGACGTACACCATGGCGAGTTGGACCAACGCCGCAAGAGCGTGGCCGACGCGGCGCAGCGCGGCCGGCGGACGGCGATGCGCGATCGCCCGCTCAGTGCTCAAGGCATACTGGCTCATCGGTCATTCCTTCGATGTCGGCTGAGGTTGTCGCGAGCAGCCGGGTGCCGAGGTTGCGCAGTGCCCGTGCGGCCGCCAGTTCGTGGCCGATCTCGGGCACGTCGATGTCGTCGGGCGACAGCCGGGCGTGCCCGATCCCGATAAGCCGGTCGCCGAGCTCGGTCTCGAGCGCGGCCTCGGCGAATGTCAGGCCATCGTCCTCGCTGATCAGGACGTCCACGTGCCATCGCTTCTTTGCCAGCACGGCCGTCTCCTTCCTGTGTCGATGTGTTCCTGACGCCAGTGCACCGCGGCCCGGTCCCATCGACCAGGGGCGTTGGTCCCCTCCAGGTCCCGATAGGGTCACCGGTGGCGCTGGCTGGCCTACCGGTCCTGGCGGGAAGGCTCGCCCTGAGCGCCGGCTCAGGGCGAGCCCCACGCGGCAACAGGATGCCCCGGCCGGCGGCTGGGCATCGGAGGCGGGTAGGCGCGACGGCGGACGGCCGCGACCCGGTCAGGATGACCGGCGCCGCGACGTCACCCGGCGGGAGTGTCAGGGCTCAGCGAGAAGACCGCCTCCCGGATCGCCCGGATCGCGGCGTCGATCGCGTCGACCTTGGCCTGCAGGAGATCGCGCACGGCCTTGTCCGAGATCCGGGCGGCCGCCCCTTGCAGGTCCAGCCCGATCCCGAACAGGTGGTTGATGACCCGGTCTTGGAGGTCGACCCCGATCTGGCGCCGGTCCTCGGCGAGGTGAAGCATCTCGTTGTCGTGCCTGGCCTCGGCGAGTTGGAGCACCAGCGCGGCGTGCTTGGCATAGGTGGCGAGCATCTCGAGGTCGACCGCGTCGAACTGGGCCTCGTCCCGCCGGCGACACACGAACAGGATGCCGTTGAACTCAACCTCGCTACGCACCTGTACCGCGACGCACGGACCGATCGCGTGGTCCGCCGCCCGGCCCGTGGTCCGGGGATCGGCGGACGCATCCGCCAGGATCACCGGTCCGTCGGACGCGAGGGCCTGTTCGTACAAGGTCCCGGCCACGGGGATGGTGTCGCCGAACCAGGTGCTCAGGAGTCCGTCCGCGGCGGCGACGGTCACCTCATCGCCCGACGGGACGCACAGGGTCGAACCGTCACCGCGCATGGCGGCACTTGCCAGCCGCGCGATGTCCAGCATCGCCTGGTGGCGATCGCTGCTCAGCACTGCCGTGGACAGCGCGGCCATCGCCTGCTGCCAGGCCTGGCGTCGTCGGGACTCGTTGAACAGGGCCGCGTTCTCGAGCGCGACGCCGGCCGCGGCGGCGAGCGCCGAGACCAGTTCCTCGTCGTCGGCGCCGAAATCGCCGCCACGCTTGTCGGTCAGGTACAGGTTGCCGAAGACCCGGTCCTTCACCCGGATCGGTACCCCCAGGAAGGTGCACATCGGCGGGTGGTTGGCCGGGAATCCGACCGACGCGTGGTGGTCGGCGATGTCGGACAGGCGCAGTGCGCGGGGTACCTCGATGAGCTGACCGAGCAGGCCCTTGCCCTCCGGCAGTGAGCCGATCGCCTGGATCGTGGCGTCATCCATTCCAGTGTGGACGAACCGCACCAACCGACCCTCCCGCACCACGCCCATCGCCGCGTAGCGGGCATCGACGAGAGTTGTCGCCGCGTCAAGGATGTGGCGGAGGACTTCATCGACATCCATCGCGCGAGCGACCTCGAGGTTGGCCCGCAGCAACCCCCGCAGCCTGCCCTGCGTCGCCTGAACATCGCGGGCTCGGTCGATGAGCTGCTCCAGCAGCTGATCCAACTCCAACCGCGCGACCTGAGGAAACCCCTGTCCTGCCAGTAGACCGGCCGGTGCCGACTGCTCCTGTTCCTGGTCGTCCTCGTCCATGGTGACCCTCCATCCACAGGGCGGCGGGATACCTCCGCCTCATTGTGCTGGAGTGTCACCCGGTCACGCCGGGCGCCCCCCGGTCTGAGCGGGCTCAGGGACCACCGCGACCGGGCAGTGCGCTCCCGGTGGCGAGGCTAGCCGTGACGACGGCCCGGTGGCGGATCTGTTCGTGCAGCGCGGCGCCGGCCCGTTCCGCCCGGTACTCGTTGACGAAGCCGAGCCCGACGCTGGCCGCCAGCTTCCCCGACCGGCAGCCAGGCTCGCGCCGCCGCCCGGGGCGTGGCGGTAACGGTCATCGCGTGCTCTTGGCGGTGGTCCTTGCCATGATGACGACCTCGCGAAGTTCACGGCGTGGTGTCTGCCGGGCCGGGAGACCGTACCCGGCCCGGATCAGCATGCTCGGCCAACCCTTGCGGCGCAATCCGGCCCGCAGCTCCTCCCGCGCCGGTGCGACCTCGATCGGCTGAAAGAACAGTGACGTGACCAGGCCGGCCGTGGTCGCGGTGAGCAGCATCCGCTGCAGGGCCTGCCCGGCGAGCAGGTCGTGGAAAGGCAGGTCGGCGTCGGCGCCGAGCACAGCCACGACTGGATCGGTGGCGGCTTCCCCGCCGATCAGGATGTCGGCCGGGTCGTCCGCGGCCGCGTCGGGGTTCCATTGTGCGAGCTCGGTCCGGTAGGCCTCATCACGGTGGAGCACCCGGTCGGCCGACCGGACCAGCTCGCCGGCCATCGCGACAGCGCCCGCACTGACCAGGAAGTCCAACCAGCAACCCTCGGCCTGGGCGGCTTCGCGCAGTGCCGTGCGGACCGGCAGCGGAACCGTCCCGCGCCGGAAAGGGTGGTGGTTGCTCGTGCGGCGCGGGATCGCGTCGTATAGAGCGGTCTCGGCGGCGGTTGCCCGTCGCTGCTGTCCGGCGACGATGGTGGCGAGCAGCGCGGGCTCGGTCGGATCGGGCACCAATGTGGTCTCGGGCTCGAACCCCAGGTGCGCTATCGCCAGGCGCAGGTTGAACAGCGCGGCGCCGCAGGACATGCGCAACCCGATCCCGTGTGGGTCCGCCGCGACCAGTCGCCGCCGGCGGTCGGCGAGTACGTCGATGCGGCCGTCGTGCAACCGGAACAGCCACGGCTGGGTGTTCTGGATGGACGGCGCCCGGATGGCCGCGCCGACGGCACTGTGCAGGGCGGCGCGGGCCAGAGCGTGCACGTTCATGGCAGCAGCCTCCTCAGCTCAGGCGACCGGAGCCGGCGAAGGCCAGGTCCAGTCGCGCACGATCGGCAGGTCCTCCCCGGTCTCCCGGACGTGGATCCGGTGGCGCGCGCGCAGGTCGGTCATGGTCTG
>Ga0105248_10002650_pt1 | contig 19866 bp, 15 predicted proteins | sample KBSS34metaG_FD_81524 | JGI IMG/M metagenome (GOLD analysis project Ga0105248, IMG submission 81524) | Switchgrass rhizosphere microbial communities from Kellogg Biological Station, Michigan, USA - KBS S3-4 metaG | ecosystem: Host-associated > Plants > Roots > Rhizosphere > Soil | place...
AACGGCAAGCTCGACCGCAAGGCGCTGCCGAATCCCGACATGCAGGCCAGCGAATATGTCGCGCCCCGCACACCCATTGAGGGAGCGCTGGCCCGGGTCTGGTCCAGCGTGCTCAAGCGCGAACGCGTCGGCGGCACCGACAATTTCTTCACGCTGGGCGGGCATTCGCTCCTGCTCTTGCAGTTCCTCGCAAAAGCGAGGGAGGAGGGCCTTCCAAGCTTTTCATTGGAGGCCGTATTCCTCTATCCCAAGCTCCAGGATTTGGCTCGCTATATCGAGCGTTCCGATACCCTGGCTCCCAGCAACATCATCCCGCTAAACCGAGGACCCGCGGCCGCGAAGTTATTCTGCCTCCACCCCGGGTTCGGATTGATCGGCGACTATCGGGAACTCGCCATCGCTGTCGAGGACGTCGTGTCTGTCTACGGGGTTCAAGCGCCCCTGTTCACTGACCCCGACTGGTCACCGGCCGATATGGCCGATCTGGCGCGCGATTATGCGGAGCAGATAAAGCGCGTTCAGGACAGCGGCCCCTATTTACTGCTCGGCTGGTCCTTTGGTGGATGGGCCGCGATCGAAGTGGCAAAGATACTCGAAAGCCAAAACCATGCCGTGGCGTTCGTCGGCCTCGTCGATGCTGAAGTGCACAGTCCACGAGAATATCAAATCCTGTCCGAGCAGGATTTGGCCGCAGACATGGAAATGATCACCGCGGGACTGGAAGCGCGCGGGGCCACGCCAGATCGCCTGGCTATGCCCCAACGGGAAATCATCAAGCAGGTCGCCCTGCTGAACGATCTTCTGAGGTATGTCCGGCGAGACTACACGCCCTCCCATATCGAAGCGCAGATTCACACATGGTGGGCAGAGCTTCGTGACGACGGCGCACTCCCCGACAAGGCCTGGGAAAAATACTCGCGCCATGGGGTGGCCGAAGTGGCGAACCTCGATGTCACGCACGAAGACATTGTGTGCGACCAAGGCTTCATCCTGACCCTGCGCGAACGGCTCTCAACCATAGTTCGATCTCAGCCGGACCATCTAGACCAGCTGGGCCAAGGAGGTTTGGCATGAATAATCCGAAGGCGACTTCGCCGTCTTCCGTTGCAGTCGTTGATGAGGTCTGGCGGATAATCCGGCCCTTCCTCGCGCTCGTGCTATTGGCAACCGCCTTTGGTGTTATGGCGGGCCTGGCTACCGCGTGGCTGCTGGGCTCGGTCAACGAGGGCCTCCACCGTGCCGGCGCCGACCGGTTGCCGGTCGTGATTCAATTCGGGCTCCTTTGCCTTCTCAGCATCAGCGGGGCGGCGATTGCCGGAGTGGCAAACAGCGTAGCCGGACAGAAGATTGTCGCGGAACTCAGGAAGAACATTTCTGCGAGGATAATCAAGGCGCCGTTGCCGTTGATTGAGAAATACAAATCCCATAATATTCTTGCAATATTGTCGAATGACATCGACACCGTCAGCCTGTTCACATTTAACTTCGCGGGCTACGCTGTGTCCGCCGCGATAATCATTGGCAGTCTGTCGTACCTGGCGAGCCTTTCCCTGGTCGCATTTGCGCTGTTGGTATCGGCGATCGTCGCCGGCGGCGCGATCGGACTATACGCGAAGCGGGGCTGGGCTCGCGACTATACCGGCGTTCGCGAAGCGCAGGATATGCTCCAGGAGCAATACCGGGCGATAACCGAGGGCGCCAAGGAGATTCGGATGAACGCCGGGCGCGAAGAGCGCGTTCATCGCAATCATCTCTCCCAAGCAGCCGACACGATCGCCCGGCTGAAAATCAGTGCAATGAGGCGGTTCTGGATCGTCGATTCGGTCGGGAATGGCATTCTTTTCCTGTCGATCGGCATGCTCCTGGTCCTTCAAGATGGCCTCGGAATGCACGCGGATACGGCGACCGGCGCGGTTCTCGTGATGCTCTACATTCGGGCACCAATCGAGCAGCTGGTGAACAGCCTGCCTGCCATCTTCCAGGCCAAGATCGCGCTCGACCGGGTGTCTCGACTGTCGGAAGGACTATCTGAAATCTCCACGCCGGTTCGCGCCAGCGGACATGATAGCCTTCGGCCGATGACCACGTTAGCGCTGAAGGATACTGTATATTACTTCGATAGCAGCGAGGGATCCTTCCAGCTCGGTCCCTTGAACCTAACGGTCAATGCGGGTGAAATTCTCTTCATCGTCGGCGAGAACGGAAGCGGGAAAACGACTCTCATCAAAGTTCTGCTTGGCCTCTATGCCGCTCGCAGCGGTGAATTGCTGGTAAATGGCCTGCCGGTGGCCGAGGAAGCGCTGGGGGATCACCGGCAAATGTTCTCCGCGGTATTCTCAGACTATTTTCTGTTTCACGATCTTCTGTCGCTGGACAGCAATCTGACCGCGAGGGCTATGGCTTACCTCGAAGAGTTGGAGATCGCGCACAAGGTCGACATTCACGACGGTGCTTTCAGTACCATCGATCTCTCGACCGGCCAACGAAAGCGGCTGGCCCTTATTCACGCCTATCTGGAAGACCGCCCGATCATGCTCTTCGATGAGTGGGCGGCCGATCAAGACCCCACCTTCCGCAGGGTCTTCTATGAGCGCATCCTCCCCGATCTGAAGGCTCAAGGCAAAACTCTCATCGTCGTCTCCCATGACGATCGCTTCTTCCATTGCGCCGATCATATCATAACCCTTCGCGAGGGGCGTTTGATCGATGAGAAATTCACGCCAAGTTTCGCACCGGAGCCGATGGCAAGCAAATTATCTGTATGATTACAGGGGTTGCACGGATTCAACTTCATCGAAACCGCCGGTCCTTGCGAGGCTGGAACTCGCATTTTGTAATGCCTGATCATGCCCGTGGGAAATCATTGCGGCAATTTTCATAGTCCATTGGTGTGGTTGGCGTTCGATCCTTAAAAGCATCGCGGGGGTCATGAGATATATTATCCGAAACCAAACGGCCCGCGCAGTTGCCGTCATCGGTCTGATCCTGTTGATCTGGGGCATCGTGAGCGCGTGGCCCACCACAAATGGCGATCTGACAACTGCAACCGTAAGCCGGGGAGACGTGATGGAAACCGTCTCTGCTTTGGGCAAGATTCAGCCTCGGACCTATGTCGATGTCGGCGCACAGGCATCGGGACAATTGCGGCAGCTCATTGTTCAGCCAGGCGATCAGGTGAAAGCGGGGCAGTTGCTCGCCGAGATCGATCCGCAGGTGCAGGCGGCCAAGGTGGAATCGGATCGGGCGGAGAGGGACAGGCTGACTGCTTCGCTGTCCGACATGGAGGCGCAGGCAGTTTTCGCGGCCGGGGAGCTGGCACGGCAGAAGCAGCTCCGGGCGGACAATGCTGCAAGGATCGATGTCTATGATCAGGCTGTACGCGATGCTGCATCGACCGCGGCACGGGTTCGAGCCGTCCGAGCGCAGATCGTGCAGGCAGAGTCCACTCTCAAATCAGACGTGGCCCAGCTCGGTTATACTCGGATCTACGCACCGATGAGCGGCACAGTCGTGTCGGTCGACGTTCGGCAAGGTCAGACGATAAACGCGACCTATTCGACACCGGTTCTCATGCGGATCGCCGACCTCTCCACCATGACGGTCTGGACGCAGGTGTCCGAAGCCGATGTCGGCCACCTTCAGCCTGGCATGAAGCTCTGGTTTACTACTCTCGGTTTCAGCGACCGGCGCTGGAACGCGACCCTGCGCCAGATTCTGCCGGCGCCGCCCAAGCAGCCGGGGGCAGGGGACGCGGGCGGTGACGCTTCTCCATCGTCGTCGGGGGCGTCGGTCAACAATGTCGTGCTCTATACGGCGTTGTTCGACGTGCCCAATGCGGATGGCTTGCTGCGCCCCGAGATGAGCGCGCAGGTCTTCTTCGTCACGGCTGAGGCGAAGAAAGTGCCTCTCGTGCCGATGGTGGCGCTGACGCCCGCCGATGTGCCCGGCCGCTATACGGTTCAAGTCGTGGTGGGTCGCAGGGCTGAGAGCCGCACCGTGACCGTCGGCGCGCACGATCGTTTCACGGCGGAGGTGCGCTCGGGGTTGCGGATCGGCGAGCAAGTCGTCACCGGTCGCAAGCCGGGTGACGGCAAGCCCTCGCTGCTGGCGTTCCGCTGGTGAGCGGGCATCCCCTGATCTCGGTCCGCGAGGTGCGTCGCACCTATGGCGAAGGCGCCGGCGCGGTCGACGTACTGCGCGGCGTCAACCTTGATATCCATGCCGGCGAGTTCGTCGCCATCATGGGCGCCTCCGGCTCAGGCAAGTCCACGCTTATGAACATCCTCGGTCTGCTCGACCGGCCAAGCGGGGGCAGCTATCATTTCGAGGGCCGCTACACCGCGCGCCTGTCACGCGATGCGCTGGCCGCGCTGCGGCGCGAGGCCTTCGGCTTCGTCTTCCAGCAGTACAACCTCATCCCAACCGCGACCGCGCTGGAGAATGTCGAGGCGCCCGCCGTCTATGCCGGTGCGTCACCGGAGGAGCGATCGGCCCGCGCTGCCGCCCTGCTCGACCGGTTGGGGCTTGCCGAGCGTGGGGACCATCGTCCCACCGAGCTGTCAGGCGGGCAACAGCAGCGTGTCTCGATCGCCCGCGCGCTGATCAACGGCGGCCGCGTGATCCTCGCCGACGAGCCGACCGGGGCGCTCGACAGCCGGAGCGGCGCCGAGGTCATGGCCCTGCTCGCCGAGCTGGCCGGACAAGGTCACACGGTCATCCTCATCACCCACGACGCGCAGGTCGCCGAAGCCGCTGATCGCCGGATCGAGATCGCGGACGGCCTGATCGTTGCGGACAGCGGCCGCGCCGCGCCGCGCGGACAGGCTCTTACCGGTACGCCGGCCGACGACCACAACGCCCCGTTGATGGCAGATGTGGGCGAGGCGCTGAAGGCGGCGCGGCGCTCGCTCGCTGCCAGCCCGGCCCGCACCGCGCTCACCTTGCTCGGCATCGTCATCGGCGTCGCTGCGGTGATCGCGCTGCTCGGTATCGGCGAGGGCGCGCGCCAAACCGTCATGGACCAGATGGAGATCTTTGGAACGGCGCGCCTCTATGTCGAGCCGGGCGGCGAGAATCCACGGGGGCCGGGCGGCGTGCTGACCGAGCAGGATGCCGACTATATTCGCGGCCTGCCGAACATCCGTGCGACCATGCCCTATCTGAACGGCCATGTGACCGTGCGCTATGGCAATGTCGATGCGCTGACGACGGCAACGGCGGTCACCACCGACTATCCGCTGATCCTCAACTGGCCGATGGCCGCAGGCCACTTCTTCACCAAGGAAGACGAGCGCGGGCTGGCAGCGGTCGCGGCGATCGGCACCAAGGTCCGCGAAAAGCTGTTTCCGGATGGTTCCGATCCCTTGGGCAAGTTCATCCTGGTCAACAACGTGCCCTTCCAGGTGGTTGGCGTGCTGGCGTCCAAGGGCGCGCTGTCGGGCAATGCCGACGATGACGACACGATCGCCATCCCCTTCTCGACCGGGAGCCAGCGCATCTACGGCACGCCCTATGTGTCGTGGATCTCGGTGCTGATGGACGACGCCTCGAAGTCCGACGAAACGGTGAAGCTCATCGCCAACGTCCTGACCGACAAGCATCACATCCAGGACTTCACCATCTTCAACAAGGCTGCGGCCGTCCTGGCGCAAAGCAAGACCGCCGATACCATGACGCTGCTACTCGGCTTCACCGCTGCCATCTCGCTGCTGGTCGGTGGGATCGGGGTCATGAACATCATGCTCACCACCGTCAGCGAACGCACCCGCGAGATCGGTATCCGCATGGCGACGGGCGCGAGAACCGCCGACATCATGCGCCAGTTCCTTACCGAGGCCGTCCTGCTGGCCGGCATCGGCGGAGTGGCCGGCCTGGTCTTCGGCCATCTTGCCGGTCTGGGCGCGGCATTGATCGGCACCCGAGTCATCTTCACTCTCCACGCAGCGATCATCGCCTTTGCCTCGGCCGCCATCGCGGGGCTCGTGTTCGGCTACATGCCGGCGCGTCGCGCGGCCCGGCTCGATCCCGTCGTGGCGCTGGCGCGGACATGAGCATGCGTAACTCTCCGCCAATCCTGGCCATGCTGGCTCTGGCAGGCTGCGCCCTCGCGCCGGCCTATTCTCCGCCCACCATGCCGCTGCCCACCTCGCTTGGGCAGGACGCCGCGCGTTGGCCGGATGTCGATTGGTGGCGGGGCTTCGGCAATGAGGAGCTGGCGGTCCTTATCGCCGAGGCGCAGGCGAACAACACCGACATTGCCGCCGCCGCCGCTCGGGTCGACCAGGCGGGCGCCGGCTTGCGGATCGCGCGCGCGCCCTTGCTCCCGGCGATCAACCTTTCCGGCAACGCGCTTCACCAAGGCGCGAACAGCAGCAGCGGTGCGTCGAGCGGCAGCTACGCCTATGCCGAGCTGGGCGCATCGTGGGAAGCCGATCTATGGGGCCGGCTGCGCGCGCAGGCGCGCTTGGCGCACGCCGCGCTCGCCGCCAGCCGGTTCGATGCCGAAGCCGTGCGGCTTGGGGTGGCCGCGCAGGTTGCCGAGACCTGGCTCACGGCCGTGGAATTGCGGGAGCGCCATGCCATCGCGGTCGATAATCTGGCGAACGCGCGGACATTGCTGTCGCAGGCCAGTGCCCGCCTGCGGGCCGGCGAGGCTCTGGCTGGCGATGTGGCCGCGCAGCGCGCGGTCGTCGCCGAAGCCGAGGCCCAGATCGCGGCGTTTGATCGCGCCGACGCGGCGGCGCTGGCAAGCCTTGCCATCCTGCTCGGACGGCCCGCGCAAGGGTTCGCGATCGCGGCGGTGAGCCTCGATGCCATCGTCCCTCCAGCGATCGCCCGGCCGGGGCTACCCGCCGAACTGTTGGCGCGGCGACCGGACATCGCCGCGGCAGCCGCGGCGCTGACAGCGGCTGGCGCCGATGTCCAGGCGGCCCGCGCAGCCATGCTGCCGAAAATCAGCTTGAGCGCCACCGGCGGCGGCCAGATCGGCACCGGCCCAAGCGAAGCGCTCTACAATCTGGTCGCCGGCCTGACGCAGCCCCTGTTCGATCACGGCGCGCTTGCCGGCCAGCGTGATCTCGCCATGGGCATCCTGCGTGAGCGCGAGGCCGAGTATCGCAGGGTCGTGCTCGCCGCGCTAAGCGATGTCGAGCGGAGCCTGAAGGCGATAGGCCAGCTCGACCGCGAGGCGGCGGCGCGCGTGATGGCGGCCGATGAGGCTGCACGCGCGCTCGCCGAAGTGCAGGCCCGCTACCGCGCCGGCTCGGAGGACATGGTCGCCGTCCTCGATGCAGAGCGCACCCTGTTTTCCGCGCGCGACGCAAGGGCGGCGATCCGCGCCGAACGGTTGCGCGCATCGGTCGCACTCTACGAGGCGCTGGGAGGTGGATGGGTCGATCCAACCCCTCATGCCGCTGTGTACAATCCATGAGGACACGGACAATGGCTCTTATGACCCGATATCTGCCGCTCGTAGCGCTTCTCATCACCACGATCCCCGCCGTGAGCGCGTCGCCGCTCCCGGCAACGCATCTGTCCGTTCAGCGCACCAGCCACGGTGTGGTGCACGTCCGTGCGGATAATTATGTCGAACTCGGCTTTGGTCTCGGTTTCACCTATGCCGATGACAATCTCTGCCAACTCGCCAGTCAGATCGTCACCGCGCGCGGGCTGAAATCCCAATTTCATGGTGGCGACGCGGAAATCGCAAGCGACACCTTCATGCGCGCTGAATTGTCTGATCGCCGCGTTACCGCGATGTTCGCGACGACCTCGAACGAAGCTCGCGATCTGATCCGCGGCTTTGTCGCCGGCTATAACCGATATCTTTCAAGTACCCCGCCAGCGGCGCGCGATACCGCTTGCGGAACGGCGGAGTGGGTGATGCCCATGCGCGAGACGGACGTCTACCGCATGATTGCCGCCAAGGCCGGCTCAGCGGCACAGTTCATAGCGCCCCTAGTCGACACGAAACCGAGCCTGCCCCAGATTTCGAGCAGCGGTAACGCTCGAGATCGAACACCGCCGGCCGAGGCCAGCAACGGTTGGGCTTTCGGGAAGGACGCCACGGCGAGCGGCCACGGCCTCCTCCTTGCGAACCCACATTTCCCCTGGTCAGGGGAGAACCGCTTCTACCAGGTGCATCTCACCATTCCGGGCAAGCTCGACGTGATGGGTGCGACGATTGCGCCAATCCCGGTGGTGGTCATTGGTTTCAACAGGGACGTGGCGTGGACGCATACCGTCTCGCCGGCGGACCGCTTCACGCTTTTCAGGCTCGCCCTCGATCCCAAGGATCCGTGGACATATCACGTCGATGGGAAGCCGCATCGTTTCGTGCGGCGCACCGTCTCTTTCCCCGTCAAAGGAGCCGATGGTCGCCTCCACCGCGAACGCCACAGCGTAACGGAGAGCATTTTTGGGCCTGTAGCCACTTCGGCACAGTTAGGGCTTAGCTGGGGACAGGGGCAGGCTTTTGCCTTGGCCGACGTCAATGCGGACAATGTCGGGCAGATCGACACCTGGCTCGCATATGGCAAGGCCACCTCTGTCGAGGACATCCAGAAGGCGTCGAAAACCAGTGTCGCCATGCCATGGCTGACGACGGAGGCGGCGGATCGGAACGGCCAGGTCCTGTTCGGTGATTTCTCGCGATCGCCCAACGTCGACGCGGCCCTACTGCATGATTGCCAGATCCCGACGGGGAATTCTCCAATGCCTGTCGTTCTGCTCGACGGCAGTCGTTCCCGTTGCGACTGGACCCGACAGCAGGGCAGGTCTGCCTTCGTCGCGGGCGATAGCCTCCCGACGGTGATACGAAGCGACTATGTGGTCAACAGCAATGATAGCTATTGGCTGGTCAACGACACCATTCGCCTACCGCGCAGTGCGCCCTTGATGGGCTCATACGCCAGTGAGCGAAACTATCGCACCCGCGCCGGCCTGGCCGAGATCCGAGGCCAGCTCGATGCCGGGGGATCGCGTCCAAAGCCTCCATTTACACCCGATCTCGTGCAGGACATTCTCTTGGCGAACCGGAACTATGTCGCGCTCCAGTTTATCGATGACATCCTGTCCATGTGTCGGAACGAGTCCGGCGGCGACGCGAAACTCGCCCGCGCATGCAGCGTACTCTCGGCGTGGGACCGTCGAAACGCGGTCACCAGCAGCGGTGCCGTGCTCTTCCGCGAGTTCTGGGACGCCGCAGCGGAAATCCCAAACCTCTTCACGATTCCCTTCTCCCCGGACGATCCCGCCAACACGCCGCGAGGGTTGCGCGTAAATGACGCCGAGGTCAGCACAAAACTGCGCAACGCACTCGAAGGTGCGGTTGATAAGCTCGACAGCAACGGCATCCCGCTCGATCGTCCGCTCGGCGAGGTCCAGGGCATAGTCCTCAAAGGCGAGAGGATCCCGGTGCCCGGCGGACCGTCAAATGAAGGTGTGCTGAACTCGATGCAGACGACACCTGTTGCCAAAGACGGGTACACGCCTGTGCTGGGCACGAGTTATATCCAGATCGTCGGGTTCGACGATTCCGGGCCGGTCGCCCGCGGCCTGCTCGCTTATGGTCAATCGACGGATCCCCGATCGGCTTGGGTTTCGGATCAGACTCGATTGTTCGCAAAAGGTGAACTCTACCATTTTCCCTTCTTACCCGCTGAGATCGTCGCCGATCCCGGCTACAAAGAGGTGACCGTGCCCGATGATCCAATTCTTCGCCGATGAAAGCTCAGATTCCGCTGCAACTCGACCTTTATTGACCGACGTTTAGCAGATATCGGCGCCTTCCGTCAGCCCGTCGACGAATCCGTGAAAAAGCCTGACTACATTGTCGCGTGAGCTTGCATCCTCAAAATCTTCAGGATGAACGAAGTCATCACGGAACCAAGGATAGCGCTCGCCTGAGAAACTATCCTGGAGACGCTGGGTGGCGATGCGAACTGCCTCGATTTCGAGGCTGTCGGAATTGATGACGCAGAACACCTCGCGCTTGAGCCGTACGTTCAGGTCAATCGGACGGACTCGTCGACTGATCGCTCGAGCATATGTGGGGAGAAAGCCGATCCCGCGACCGCGCGCCACCGCCCGGAAGTGCGCGACCGAGCTGTTCGTGGTGAAACGGATCAGTTGTCCCACGTCGGTCGTGCCGGTGTAGTACGGCAGGATGTCAGCAGCGATTTGCTCTCCTTTTTGCCAAACCAATTTATGATCACGCCAATCGTCCACGGATCGAGGAATACCGGCTTGGCGGAGATATTGGTCAGAGGCGAACGGTATCAGGTGCAAGGTGGCTATCCTATTGCAGATAACGTTGCGCGCTTCCGGCTTTACTATTTGAAATGCAAGATCGAACTCTCCACCGGCAACGTCTTGCAGTTCCATATCGCAGTGCAGATCGATGACGAGATCGGGATGCGCCTCTTGAAGTTCATCAAGTTGAGGGCCCAGCCAATAGGCTCCGAGACCCTCTGTTACCGCAATGCGTATTGTGTTGGCCGGACGGTTCCGCACCACGGTACGCGTCGCATCTTCCCAAGACGCTCGTGCATCAGCTGCCAGTTTCAGCACGCTCTCGCCGGTTGGCGTGAGCAAGAAGCCTTTCTTCTCGCGCCTGGTAATCAGGTCGCCGAGCTTATATTCAAGCTGGCTCATATGCGCTCTGATAGTTGTGATCGAGTGCCCACTTTTCTTATGTGCTTGGGCGTAACTTCCGGACTCTACCAAGAGGAGGAACAGTTCGAGATCGCGTGTACGAACCTCTTTTAGTCGTGCTTGCAGAGTACGATCGCTCCAGCGTCGCGATTGCTTCGGCCCGGATGAAACGTCATCATTCGGCCGCAAAATCGGTTCAGACCTAGATTTCATCAGCAGGGCCGCGGTAATGATCGCCTATTGGCGAGCCAGGGCGCAACTGAAGGGTCCGCGCGCTAACCGCTTTCGCATACCCGGATGTGGCACGAGTTCGGAGCATCGCACTATGCATCCCTTCCGATCGCATGTCTCTCTATCTGAAAAGGCGAACGGCCCAACTGTTTGCCTACCCTCGAACGCTAGATTTTTGATCCACAATGGAATGTTGGCAACGGTCCGTCTGGTGCTGGCCATCCGTACCGAACAGAAATAGTTCGGTAGCGGCCAGTTTCTGGGTCGTGTTGATCGGCCCCCGCTAACATAAATGAAGACCCCTTCGCAGCACGAGGGGTTCAATGTACCAAGCACCAATCCGGGCGGTCGAGATCGACGGCTACGCAACCATGGCCTTTTCAGATCGCATCCGGCGCCTTTGCGCGACCGGGCGAGGGCCCGCCGCAATCACACGTCCCGCCAGCGTCGAAGAGGCGCTCACCGCCATCGCCTATGCGCGAACGAAGCTTGAAGGGCTCGTTTCTGACGACATCGTGACGGCAGCGATGCATCATAACCCGGACGTCTTCCAGCTGATCGAGGGCGCCGGGATAAGTGAGGACAATCTCACATTTCTCGCGTATCTGCCGCTCAACTCGGCCGGTGCCAATGCTCTCGTCAATGGCGAATTCCGTGGCGGTGACCCGGATCTCTCGATGGTGTGCCGGCCCGGTGAGCTGCCGATAGCAATTTATGTCTGGCTCATCTTCACGCCCCATAGCTTCGGACCAGCGGTACGTGCTCTCTCACCCTTTCTGGGAAGCCTCTCCCCAGGTGGATGCCCGATATTCACGAGAGCCGTAACCGGTCACGCCGAGCGCCTGTTTCCTGCCATGGGCTTCGTTCCAGCACATGAGGCCTATCCCCACGCTCCCCGCGACCTGCTCGGGCTTCCACCACTCAATGGCTTCCCAAAGCTGCCGAAAAAGCAGGCGGCCGCGGAGAACAACATTCGTATTCGCGTCGCCAGAACGATGGAAGATATTCTCAAAGCCTTCATGGTCCGCGCGGCCACTTACATCTCCGAGCAGGAATGCCCGTTCGGAGAAGAGTATGATGGCAACGATTTTTGCGCGACGCATCTGCTCGGCGAAATCGGCGGCGAGCCGGCCGGATGCGTCCGCATTCGCTACTTTGCGGACTTCGTGAAAATCGAACGACTTGCCGTCCGAAAGGAGTTTCGCTCATCACGGTTGTCGTTCCAACTCGCACGCGAAGCGATCCGATATGCGGCGCAGAAGGGATACCGCCGCGCCTATGGGCACTCACGGAAGGACCTTACGCGGTTTTGGGGGATATTCGGCTTCAAGCCGATCGCCGATCGACCAACCTTCGCGTTCTCCGATGTCGAATATGTTGAACTGGAGGCCGCGATTGCCCCGGTAGAGCAGCACATAACCATTGGGGCTGACCCCTATATCATGATCCGCCCAGAGGGCGATTGGGACAAGCCGGGACCTCTCGATCAGTCCGCTGCTCGCTTCACTAATGATGCCGCTGCACGGATCGCCAGCCATTTCCGCACCATCCGTAACCCAGGTCACCGTGTTTTCGCGGGCTCGCCTTGATCGGGCGCGGAGGGGTGCCATGCGACAGGAGTTCCGTAAACCGACGGGCAATGATGTGCCCAATGATCCGGAACCATCCGAGGCCGAACCCGCCTCCGAAGACGGTGCCAGCGGGCGTGACGGAAGCGACGTGCCCGGCTTTGACATCGCCAACTGGTGGCTCAACGCTAGGCGGCTGCGGGAGTCCGTGTTCGGCGCCGAAGTCTTCAAAGAACCCGATTGGGCGATCATGCTGGATCTCTACGCGACCGGTGCAAGCGGCAAGAGGATCCAGGTCACCGACGTCCCGATCATGACGGGACTGTCGCGAACGACGGCGAGGCGCCACCTAGGCGAGCTCGAAGAAGCCGGATGGATCACTCATGTCGAAGATGCCGGTGACCATCGCCGGACGCTCGTCAGTCTGAGCGATAAGGGCTGGGTCATGATGACCCTCTATTTCCGGGAGTTGATCGAAAAAATGGATCGGCCGTTGCCCGGCAAATTTTGATCGAGTTTGGTCGGCGGGGGCTAATAACAGGGCCCGCCACGTCCGTTCGTCAGGACCCTCGTCGACCAACCACTGCGAGACCAACTCGTTTTTGCTCGGCGAGCTGGAGTCTTCGCCGCAAAATCATGGATCGGCTTAAGTTCACCACACTGTTGGTTGCGCGCACGCTTTCACGCAATTCTTTCTTCGCGCGAGTGAGGGCACGTTCGAGATATGCGGCTGGATCGAGATCGCCTTCATCGATCTCGTCGAGCAATGCCATCGCCTGCTCCATGTGGCGGATCGACATCAGCTTCTTTCTCTGTCTGGCGCAATTCATTCGCGGGCCTTTTCTTCAATCTTCTAAGACGAACGGCGAAGAGCGTCGATCCGTTTGGAAAAACATTCTTCGATGCTGGAAAATGCACGGATGCTCTCAGCGGCCAACTGCCCCGATGGCTCCCGCGTTGCACGCGGGAGCCGGGGCTGGTAACATGGCAAAGAACACATGCGCCTGCGCTTTTAGCCGCAAGCGACCTGGACATGTGCGCAGGCACCCCGGCGGAAATCTCCACCGCGGGCCATCGTTCTTTGCGGGATTACCAGTCCCGGCGCCGCGCCTTCGCAGCACGTTCAAGCACCTATCACATGCCCTCATTTCGGCAAAGCCTTCTTGCGAAAGCCGCCGGTCCCTGCCGATACGGCCAGCGGCTGCGAATGGTCTGCACAACGGACCAAATGGGAGGGGCGCTCACCTGCGATGGGTCGAAGCCTCGCGGAACAGCGACACGCAATGCAAAAATTCGACATGGCGGGGCAATCCGGCCGGGTCGCAGCTGCAATATTGCGATGGCAAAGCGTGGCCACGTTATACAACTCCTCACACATGCTCTTGATTGGGCGAAACAGATGCAGAATTATCCTCTCCGACAGCGCCCCGCGTGCTGTGCTTCGCCCGCTTACAATTGGAAGGAACAATAATGAACAACAACGACATCGCTGACCAACTGGCTTCCGAACAGGGCCTGTCCAAGGCCGATGCCCGCAAGCTCGTGACCGCGGTTTTCGCGGCGATTGGCGATGCAGCTGCGAAGGGTGATGAAATCTCCTTGAACGGCTTCGGCAAGTTCAAGGTGAAGGCCAATCCCGAACGCGAGGGCCGCAATCCCGCTACGGGCGAGGCGATGACGATCAAGGCCTCCAAGAAGCTCTCCTTCACGCCGGCCAAAGCGGTCAAGGACAAGCTCAACCAATAGTCGGCCCGCCAGCTCGCTCTATGCTGCAAAGCAGGACCCAAGCATGACCGAACCCGCCGCCCAACATCGTGATCAGATCGAGAAGGTCGGTGGTCATTTCGCCGTTGCCGGCATGCTGGCTGTTCGCGATCTGACACGGCAGGCTGTGGAGGAAATCGCTCAACGCATTGAGCCGGGTATGACCGAAGAGGAGGGCGTCTCGGTCGCAAAGCGCACCCTCAAAGATCTGGGGCTCCTCCGCGGCTGGCATCGCACCTATGTCCGGTTTGGGCGGAACACCGTTAAGGAGTATGGGAACCCGTCCGAACCTGGCGTCGTGCTCGGCGCCAACGATATCTTCTTTGTCGATATCGGTCCTCTTCTCGGAAATCACGAAGGAGATGGGGGAGCCACATATGTGGTGGGCTCGGACGAGGAAATGCTCCGCGCCAGGCGAGACGTCGTCGTGCTGTGGGATCGCGTTCACGAGGCATGGAGGTTCGAACGATGGACAGGCCGCGCCCTGTATCAGTTCGCCGAAGCCGAAGCCTCGGCGATGGGCTGGGACCTCAACCTCAAGCGAATGTCCGGGCATCGCATTGGCGACTTCCCGCACAAGCACCGCTTCGAAGGACTTCTTAGCGATGTCGACATCGTCCCAAGCCCTCACGTGTGGGTTTTGGAAATGCATATCCGGCACCCGTCGCGACCCTTCGGCGCATTCTATGAGGATCTCATGCTAGCCTGAGCGCTGCGAACGAAACGGGCAAATGGCCGGCTCGACAGCGAAATGACGGCCACATAGATGCGCGAGAACATATTCCGACCGTGCCAGCTTGATGGATCGCGAGGCCAGATTGGAGTTCAAGGCGTCAACGAATTCCGCAGCCCTTTCCGCGCGAGCCCGATGCTTTCGACGATGAAGCTGTGAGCTGGAGGCGTGATCAGAAGATCCGCTTCCGGGATCGTCGCATCGAGCCAGTCCATGACCTGGCGCCGCTGGATGATTGCGCCCTGGCGTTGCTGATAGCGGGCCACCTCGGAATTGGCGGGGACGGTGATGATGCGAAATGCGAGCGGCCATCCACCAATCGCAGGCTCCCAGATCCCGGCGAGATAGAAGAAATTACCGTCCTCGCGGTTCACCCGGTAGCGCTTGTCACCGACCTTCATCTGAAACTCTGATGCCAGGATCAGGCAGCGCCGGCTTGGGAAGGACTTACCCTCGGCCTGGACAAACCGATAGGAGATGCCGTCGCTGAAGCGTGGATCGGTGCCCCAGGCGGCCTCGATCATTTCCTTTTCTCGCGCGTTATCCGGATTGTAGCGGATGATCGGCCGAAGCGCGCCCTTCGGCGCGTCGGAGTCGAAAGGCTTGGCACTCGCACTCATGCGTGTGAACATAATGGGAACGAAGATGAGCCGCAAGACGAAGGAGATGAGCGCACGGCATGTGTAACGACTATCGCCTGGAGGTTGAGATTGCTTCGATCTTGGAGGATTTCGATGACCTCCAGATCAAGATCAAGACGCCCGAAGGGGTGCCGAACGTCGCCGCCCGCGCGGATATCAATATCACCGACATCGCCCCCATCGTGAAGGGCGTGGAGGGCGGCCGTGGCGTCGGCGAACTGGTCACCCGGCGCTGGAGCTGGCCCAGTCCAAAGGGCAAGCCGGTCTATAACTATGTATCCGAGAAACGGACGTTCGACTCGCACCGCTGCCTGATCCTGGCTGACGGCTTCTACGAGTTCACCGATCCCGAAGACCCCAAACAGAAACGGCTCGACAAGTGGCTGTTCACGATGGAGGGTCACCGCTGGTTTTGCATCGCGGGCATCTGGCGCGCGGACGCGACCGTCGGTGAAGCCTTCACGATGCTGACCATGGACGCTGGCGAGGACATCAAGCCCTATCACCACCGCCAGATCATCCCGCTCACGCGCGATCAATGGGCCGATTGGCTCGACGCTACGGTTTCTGCGGGGGATGTCCTCAAATCTCTGCCGGCGGGCAGTTTGCCTGCGACGCGGGTCTATCCGCCGACACCCGAGCCGAAGCAACCGACGCTCGCGATTTAGCGCGCCAAGTGATTCCAGCGCTTGACGAATCCGTCCACTGACGGGAACATAAAGGGAACAACTGAGTCGATGTTGATTGATGCCCGCCACGCCGTTTCCTGTCGATCGGACTCGATCCGAGCACCTCGCCGCGCTTCGCGCCGAGTTGGAGAGCGCGCGGGCACAGCGCGGGCCGGCGCTGCCGTTCGGCGTCGCGATGCTCGACGACCGGCTGGCGGACGGCGGCCTCGATGGGGCCGGACTGCATGAGATCGCGGCGGCTTCGGCCAGTCTGAACGATGACGCTGCGGCCACGCTGTTCGCCGCCGGCATCGCCGCCCGCTTCGCAGCCGGGTCCGGCTTTACGGTGCTATGGGCGCTCAGCAAGTTCGACCTCTACGCGCCCGGGATCGAGCAAGCCGGGCTCGGGCCCGCCAAGATCCTCTATGCGCAGGGGCGCAAGGATGCCGACGTGCTGGCGCTCGCCGAGGACGGCCTACGCGACGGGTCGCTGGCCTGCATCATCGCCGAGGTAAAAGCGGCCGACCAGACGGCAACCCGCCGCCTGCAACTCGCCGCCTCGGACGGCAGGACCCCGATGCTGCTCTATCGGCGCCACCGATCGCGTGAGCGGTGCCCGCTCGACACGCCCTCGTCCGCGATGACTCGCTGGCGCATCGGCTGCGCGCCATCGATGCCGCTGCCCCATACGGGCGTCGGCCGATCGCGCTGGTCGGTCGAGCTTGCCCGCCAGCGGGGCGGCAATCCCTTTTCCCTCGAACTGGAGGCGTGCGATGCCACGGGTCGCCTCGCTCTACCTGCCGCAGCTGCCGATCGAGCGGTTGCGGCGGTCAGAGCGACCAGTCACGCCGCCTGATCAAGGCGCGATCACGATCGCGGCGCGTTTCCCGATGGCTGTCGACGACGATCCGGGCGCTTGCTCGGTGCCGCTTGGCGGCGGCTGGCGTCCCGGTGCCCGCTGGGCGCGGGATGGAACCCTCGCCCCCCGGCCGGACGCCGCCGCGATCGACGCTCTCCCGGCGCACCAGCGCCCGACGATGCGGGAAATGGGCCGGCGCAGCGAGCCGGCCGAGCATCCCTTCAAGGCGATGCCGCCTGACGAGGCGATGCCCGGCACGACGCCGATCGCCGCGTCTACCCGGTCGTCGGCATGGGGACGGCCTACCGTGCTCATCGCGCGGACAGGCCAGCGTGAGGTTGTCACCGCGGCCTGTCCGCTCGCGCTTGAGTTGGGATTGCGCCCCGGCATGGCCGCTGCCCATGCCCGCGCCCTCGTCGGCGACCTCGACGTGCGGGAGGCCGAGCCTGAGAAGGATGAGGGCTTTCTCGACCAGCTCGCGCTGCATGCGGTCGCCCGCTGGACCCCGGCCGCGAGCGTCGCCTCACCCGACGGACTGTGGCTCGACCTTTCGGGAACGACACATCTTTTCGGGGGCGAGGCGCGGTTCTGTCGGCGGCTGCTGACCTTCATGCGCCGGCTGGGCTTCACCGCGACGGTCGCGATCGCCGGCACGCCCGGCGCGGCTCACGCGCTGGCGCGCCACGGCGGCGAGGCGATCACGATCCTGCCGCCGGGTTCCGAGGGCGAAGCGATCGCCGACCTCCCGCTGGCGGCGCTGCGGCTGCAGCCGGACGCGCTCGCCGCCGCCGGCCGGTTCGGGCTCGAGCGCATCGCCGATCTCTATCCAATGCCGCGCGGGCCGCTCGCTAAGCGGCTCGGTCTCGCGGCCGTCGAGCGGCTCGACCAGGCGCGCGGCGCTCTTGCCGAGCCGATTGTGCCGGTCATCCCGTTCGAGGCGCCGGAGGCGGAGCGGCGGCTGCTCGAGCCGATCGGCACGGCCGACGCGATCAACCAGGTCATCGGCGATCTGATCGACGATCTCGTCAGCCAGTTGCAGGCACGCGGGCTCGGTCTGCGCACCGCGATCCTGACCTGCCTCGTGGTAGATGGCGCTGAGCAGCGGATCGCGATCGGGACGGCTTGCGCGACCCGCGACGCCAGGCATCTCACGCGCATGCTGGCGATGCGCGTCGAGCGCATCGACCCAGGGCTTGGCATCGAGGCGATGATGCTGGTGACGCCGCGGGTCGAGCCGCTGCAGCCGCAGGCGCTCGACGCGTGCCTCGGCGGGGAGAGCCGCGCCCCCGATCTCGCACCGCTCGTCGACCAGCTCGGCGGCCGGGTCGGCGAGGACGCGCTGTTCCGCCTGGCGGCGGTCGAGAGCGACGTTCCTGAGCGGGGCTTTTGCCGGGCCAATCCGCTGGCGACGCCGGACGGCTGGCCGGCCTGGACACGGCCGGCGCGCTTGCTGCGCCGCCCCGAACGGCTCGCCAACGTGATCGCGCTGCTGCCCGACCATCCGCCGCGCCGGTTCAGCTGGCGGGGGACCGCCTACCGGGTCGTCGCCGGCGATGGGCCCGAGCGCATCCATGGCGAATGGTGGCGCACGCCGCGCGAGATGTGGGCGGTGCGCGATTATTTCCGGGTCGAGGCCGGGGGCGGCAACCGCTTCTGGATCTTCCGCCGCGGTGACGGGGTCGAGGCCCCGACCGGCGATTTCAGCTGGTACATGCACGGGCTGTTCGGCTGATGGCGACCGGCGCAACCACCTACGTCGAGCTCCAGCTGACGAGCCACTTCTCCTTCCTGCGCGGTGCCTCGTCGCCCGAGGAGCTGTTCGCCGCCGGGGCGCTGCTCGGCCATAGCACCCTTGGCCTCGCCGATCGTGGCAGCGTCGCCGGCGTCGTGCGCGGCTGGGACGGGCAGAAGACGACCGGCGTGCGCATGATCCCCGGTGCGCGCGTCGATCTCGCCGATGGCCGGGCGCTGCTGCTTTATCCGACCGACCGGCCGGCCTGGAGCCGGCTGACCCGGCTGCTGTCGATTGGCAAGGCGCGCGGCGGCAAGGGGTTCTGCATCCTCGAATGGAGCGACGTCGCGGCGCATGCCGAGGGGCTGGTCGCGATCCTCCTGCCGGACTCGCCCGATTCCAACACGGCCGCCTGGCTTGCCGAATTGCGCGCGCTGTTCGGCGGCCGCGGCTATTGTGCGCTGTCGCTGCGGCGGCGTCCCGACGACATGGCCCGGCTGCATGCGCTCGATGCGCTCGCCCGCGCGGCGGGCGTGCGCAGCGTCGCCACCGGCGATGTCCTCTATCATGCTCCCGAGCGCCGGCCACTGCAGGACGTGCTGACCGCGATCCGCGAAAAGACCACGATCGACGTGCTTGGCTTTCGGCGCGAGCGATTCATGGACCGCAACCTCAAGTCTCCGCAAGAGATGGAGCGCCGCTTCCGCGACTTCCCCGATGCGATCCGCGCGAGTGCGGATATCGCTTGGGCCTGCCGCTTCGATCTCGGTGAGATCCAGTACCAATATCCCTATGAGCAGGTGATGGCGGGGTGCACCGCCCATCAGGCGCTCGCCGAACTCACCCGCGCGGCGGCCGCGGCGAAATTCCCGGCCGGCGTGCCTGCGCGCTATGCTGCGCAGATCGATCATGAGCTGACGCTGATCGACCAGCTCGGCTACGCGCCCTATTTCCTGACCGTGAATGCGATCGTCGCCGAAAGCCGGCGGCGCGGCATCCTCTGCCAGGGCCGCGGCT
>Ga0105248_10002653_pt1 | contig 19858 bp, 15 predicted proteins | sample KBSS34metaG_FD_81524 | JGI IMG/M metagenome (GOLD analysis project Ga0105248, IMG submission 81524) | Switchgrass rhizosphere microbial communities from Kellogg Biological Station, Michigan, USA - KBS S3-4 metaG | ecosystem: Host-associated > Plants > Roots > Rhizosphere > Soil | place...
ACGTGGGGCGCGAAGCCGTACGCCGGCCAGGTGTTCAAGGAAGACGCGACCGTCGTCAAGAAGCTCGAGAAAGCGGGCGGCATCCTCATCGGCAAACTCGCGATGGTCGAACTCGCCGGAGGTCCCAGCTATCGTTATGCCTCCGCATCGTTGACCGGCCCCGGCCTGAATCCGTGGGATCGGACGCGGTGGACCGGAGGCTCGAGTTCCGGCTCGGGAGCCGCGGTTGCCGCGGGCCTTTCGACATTTGCCATCGGATCGGAAACCTCGGGCTCGATTCTCACGCCCGCGGCGTACTGCGGAGTCACCGGACTGCGGCCGACCTACGGCCTGGTTTCGCGCCACGGAGCGATGGCGCTTTCGTGGACCATGGACAAGCTCGGGCCGATGTGCCGTTCCGCGGAAGACTGCGGGTTGGTCCTGTCCGCGATCGCGGGCGCGGATCCGTTGGACCCCGGCTCGGCCGGCAAGAGCTTCTACTTCGCGCCGCAGTTCCGTCGCGCCGCGAAGGATATTGTGGTCGGCTACGCGTCCGCGGACTTCGACGAATGGCCGGAAGCGAGCGCGCGCGACGCCTTTCAGAAGGCCTTCGAAACCGTGAAAGCCGAAGGCTACCAGATGAAAGACGTGAAGCTGCCCTCGTTTCCATATAGTGCAATCACGTCGACGGTCATCGGCGCGGAAGCGGCTTCGATCTTCGAGGAATTGATTACATCCGGCAAGGTCGACGAACTGGCGGACAAGCGCCAGATTGCGAATCTGAAAGCGGCGCTCGATATTCCCGCGAAAGAGTACTTGAAGGCCATGCGGCTGCGCACGCAGATCCAGGCCGAGTTCCGCGAGTTGCTCGCCGGCATCGACGTACTGTTTGCGCCCGCGCGCTACAACGTCGCAACCCCGATTCGCGATCCGCTCGACAAGTCGCCCTTCGGCGACCGGCCGACGCCGCAGCGTACCGGCTTAAACGGCCTGATTCCGGCAGGAAACCTTGCGGGTCTGCCTGCGATCTCCGTGCCCTGCGGTTTTGCCAATGGCATGCCCGTCGGCATTCAATTCTGCTCGCGGCCCTTTTCGGAGAACATCATCATCGGAGTCGCCGCCGCGTACCAGAAGCAAACCGACTGGCACCGGCGGCGTCCCCCGATCGGATAGTTCTACGGCACCGCCACGTACGGCACCTTCGCCGCATTCATCGCTTCATTGAAGCGGACCACTTCCGCTCGCAGCTTGTCCATCTTCTGCTGCGCGTCCGTCAGCGCGGATTTCGTCAGCGTGACCTGCTCCATCTGGCTTTGGCTCGGAACCGCCGAGTACGTCTCGAACGCCGACACCAACTGCTGCACGCGCTGCGGCAGCGACGGCAACACGAAGTCCGGCTCGGGCTTCGCGAGTTCTGCTTTGCGTTCTTCCGGAGTCGCCTGCTGGAAAAAGTTCCGGCCCGCGAACAACGGACGCATATCGTCCAGCGACTTCTTGAGCGCTTCGGCCTGCGCCTTTACCGCGTCCGAAACCTTCGCGGCGTCGGGCCGCTTCCAGGCCGCCTGGAGCGCCGTCAGCGATGAATCCGCCGCCGTGAACTTTTTGCGAAGTCCGTCGGCCTGCTTGGTCATTTCGACCAAATCATTAATCGCCGAGCGCCGCTTGGTTCGATCGGCCGCCGAGAACCACGTCACGCGCGGATCCTCTTCGAGCTTGAATTTCTTCGACACTTTGTTTCCGGCGATTGAAATTTCGACCGTGAAATCGCCTGGATCCACCAGCGGACCACCGAACTGCGGAGGCTCGCCGCCGGCCGCCGCCATGCGCTCGGCCTGACGGATTTCCTGCTCGGTCGGAGGAACGACGCGATCGGTGCGCATGTTCCACACCACGCGATTGACGCCTGCCACCAGCGGCGACGGCTTGATCGTCGCGATCGCCTTGCCGGACGCATCGAGAATCGAGATCTTGACGTCCTTCATGTCGGGCTTGGCTTTCGTCCAGAAATCGATGATGGTGCCGCGCGGCGGATTCGCCCCGAGGAAGAAATCGTGGCCGTCGAAATCGCGCGTCCGCGCCATGCGCCACATGATCGTCGGACGCACGTCGAAGGCCTGCAGCGCACTATCGGCGACCGCGCCGGTCATCTGTTCGAGCGACGAGATGCTGTCCATGATCCACACCGAGCGTCCGTGCGTGGCGAGAATCAGATCGTTATCGCGAGGGTGAATCTGGATGTCGTCCACCGGCACGCGCGGCAGGTTGTTCTTCAATTCCTGCCAGTGATCGCCGCGATCGAACGAAACGTAGAGGCCGAATTCCCCGCCCGCGAACAACAGGTTCGCGTTTTTCGGATGCTCGCGCACGACGTGGATGGTTCCCTGATTTTGCGGGATGCCTTCCGTGATCGACTTGAACGTCGCTCCGAAATCCGTCGTCCGGTAGAGGTAAATTTTGAAATCATCCGAGCGGTGTCCGTCGAACGCGACGTACGCCGTCGCCGGATCGAACGCCGACGCCAGCGCCCGGCTGACGTAGGTTCCCTTGGGCACGCCCGGAACATTTTCGATCACGCTCTTCCACGTTTCGCCGTCGCGCGACACCTTCAGATTCCCATCGTCCGTACCAGCCCACAGAATACCGGCGCGCGACGGAGACTCGGTCAACGTCGTGATCGTCGGGAACGATCCGACACCGTCATTGCGCGACAGCATCTTGCGGTCTTCGACTTTCATGCCCATGATGCTGAGTGTTTTTCGATCGACGCCAGAGGTGACATCCGGCGAAATGCGCTTCCAGTTGTCGCCCTGGTCGGTCGACTTGAATACGAAGTTTCCGCCGTAATACAGCGTTTTTCGATCGTGCTTCGATTGCACGACGGGCGAGTTCCACTGGAAGCGGTAGCGCGCCATCTTGTCGTCGTCTTCGCGCGGCCGGATGCTGCGGACCTCGTGCGTTCGCAAATCGCGCCGCGCCAGATTGCCGTCCTGGGACTCCGCGTACACGATCCACGGCTCCAGCGGATCGATTTGCGCGTAGAACCCGTCGCCGCCCTGCACGGTGATCCAATCTTCGTTCGTGATGCCGCGCTCGTTGGTCGTCGCGCTCGGTCCGCACCACGTGTTGTTGTCCTGCAGTCCGCCGCACAGGCGATACGGCTTCTGCATGTCGTACGCAATTTCGTAGAACTGCGCGATCGCGATGTTCTCGCGCGCATCCCACGAGCGGCCGGCGTCGCGGCTGAAGTGAATGCCGCCGTCGCAGCCCACGATCATGTTGTCGGAATTCGAGGGATCGATCCAAATCGCGTGGAAATCCACATGAATCCTGGTAATTCGGTTCTGGGAAAACGTCTTGCCCCCGTCCTCGGAATACGCCATGTTCACGCCCGCCACCCAGATTCGCTGATCGTTGTTCGGATCGATGCGCACCTGGCTGAAGTACATCGGCCGCGGATTCGTGTTGCTCATGCGGACCCAGTTCTCGCCCTTATCGTCGCTGCGATAGATGCCGGGGTCTTCGCTTTCGACCAGCGCGTACACGATGTTTCCGTTGCGCCGATACACGTCCAGGCCGATGCGCCCGAGCTCGCCTTTCGGCAGGCCGTTGGTCATCTTCTTCCACGTCACGCCGCCATCCGTCGTGCGATAGATCGCGCTCCCAGGGCCGCCGCCATTCATGCCGAACGCCGTGCGGCGTCGCTGATACGCGGCCGCGTAGAGCGTATCCGGATTCTGCGGATCCATCACCAGGTCGGTGACGCCCGTGTCGGCATTGATGAACAACACCTTGTTCCACGTGCGGCCGCCGTCGGTGGTCTTGAAAACGCCGCGTTCGTCGTTCGGACCCCACAGGTGTCCTTGCGCCGCCACGTACACGACATGCGAATTGGACGGATGAATGACGATGCGCGGTATATGATGCGTGTCCTTCAGCCCCATGTGAGCCCAGGTCTTGCCGCCGTCCGCCGATTTGTAGACGCCATTGCCCCACGACGAACTCTGGCGGTTGTTCGCCTCGCCGGTGCCGACCCAAACCACGTCGGGCTCGGATTGCGAGACGGTCACGTCGCCGATCGTCGAAACCGGCTGATCGTCGAAAATCGGCTTCCACGAAATGCCGCTATTCACGCTCTTAAATACGCCGCCCGATGCGGTCGCGGCGTACACAATATTCGGATTGCTCTCGACCACGGCGAAGTCGTCGACGCGTCCGCCCATGCTGGCGGGCCCGATTTCACGAAACTTTAAAGAGGAGAGAGCATCGATTTTCGGCCCGTTCTGGGCGCACAGCATAGCGCTCGAGAGCGCCGCGAACACAAGGAAACGTTTCATAGGCGTAGGTGATTGCTTGACCGTTTAGTGTAGTACGAGATCGCGTAGTTGGTTTCGAGCGGGAATGAAATTCGCCCGTGCGGAGATACACTGAAGGTGAATATGCGTAATAAAAAGTCGCCCGCCTGGCTCGCCGTATTTTGCGGTGCGCTGTTTGTCTTAGGAGGTTGCAGCATGCTGCATGCGAGCGGGGAGCTTCCCGATCCGGCGATCGACATCAAGCCCGACGGCAAGAAACATTCGGTCGTTCTCGCCGGCGGCTGCTTCTGGTGTACCGAAGCGGTCTTTCAAATTGTCGAGGGCGTCGACGGCGTGATCTCCGGTTACTCCGGCGGCACCAAAGAAACCGCGAAGTACGACATCGTATCCACCGGACGCACCGGCCACGCGGAATCGATCCTCGTCAATTACGACCCCGCGAAAATTTCGTACGGCCAGCTGTTGAAAATCTTCTTCAGCGTCGCGCACGACCCCACCACACTGAACCGCCAGGGCAACGACGTCGGACCGCAGTATCGCAGCGCGATCTTCTACGCCGACAACGAACAGAAGCGCGTCGCCGAAGCCTACATCAAGCAGATCAATGACGCCCACGTTTTGAACGGCCCCATCGTCACGCAGGTGGTTCCGCTCGACAAGTTCTACACGGCGGAAGCCTATCACCAGAATTACGCCGCGCAGAATCGCTCGAATCCCTACATCGTTCACGTGTCGGATCCGAAAGTCGAAAAACTGAAGAAGATGTTCCCCGGCTGCGTCCGCAAGAAGAAATGACGCTGTGACCACGAGCGGGACGGCTATACTGCCTTCAGCAGTGATCCAACACAAGCAGCCTTGGCTTTACTCGCCCGGGGCAGACTCCGTCTTTATCCTTGCGCCGGCGTTTCTGGTGACGGCCGCAGTGCTTGCGTTTCCAGGATTCTTCGAGGCCCCCGTTTCTCCGCTGGCGTGGTTCGTATTGGTCGTCGGCGTGGACGTCGCGCACGTCTACTCCACTCTGTACCGCACCTACTTCGATCCCGAAGAGCGCAAGCGCTACGCGACGCTGCTGTACATGATTCCCGCGCTCTGCTGGGTCGCCGGAGCCATGCTCTACACCGCGGGCTCCATGGTTTTCTGGCGCACGCTCGCGTACGTCGCCGTGTATCACTTCGTGCGGCAGCAGTATGGATTCCTGCGCCTGTATTCGCGGAAGGACGGTCTGCCAGCCTGGAAGCGCCGCCTCGACGCGGTCGCGATCTATTCGGCGGCCACCTATCCGCTGATCTATTGGCACACGCACGGACGCGCGTTTCATTGGTTCGTGGCCGGCGATTTTTTCAACTTCGGACTTCCTGAACTCGAGCCGCCGTTTCGCTTCGCTTACATCGCGATTCTCGTTGCGTATGTCGTTTCGGAAATTCGAATGAAGCGCTGGAACCTGCCCAAGAACGTCATCCTCGCGGGCACCGCCATCTCCTGGTACACCGGCATCGTGCTGTTCAACGGCGACCTGTCGTTCACCTTCACGAACGTCGTCGCCCACGGAATTCCGTACATGGCACTGGTCTGGATGCACGAGCGGAAGCAGGTGTCGAAGCCGGCCGGCATCGAGAAGCAGCGCTACTTAGCGCGCTGGTTTATTCCCGCGATGATTCCCGCCTTCGTCGGACTGCTGTTCCTGCTCGCGTACCTCGAAGAGGCGTTGTGGAACATGATGGTCTGGCAGGAACACACGCAGTTCTTTCAGTGGTTCGCGTTCCTGCCCACCGTGTCCGATCAAACCCTGCTCGCCGTTCTGGTACCGCTGCTCGCGTTGCCGCAAGCGACGCACTATGTGCTCGATGGATTTATCTGGAGAGTCCGCAGTCTTTCCTACGACGCGGCGTAAGGGCGGGTCCGCGGCGCAGACCCGCCGACGCATTTACTTCTTGCGCGGATCGTCCGCCGGATCGACGTAATTCAGAACGAACGGCCCCATCGCCGTCACCTGCACGACCGTCTCGCCCTTCGCCATCGCGAAATGGCGCATTTCTTTCGGCATCACCGCGTAGGAACCGGCCGGAAAGTCCTTCATCGCCCCGGTGTCCAGTTTGTCGCCCATGCCGGCGGCGAAGACGCCGCGAAGCACCGTGATGTGTTCATCGGTCGGATGCCAGTGGGCCGCGACTTTTCCCCCATCGGGAATCTTGAGGCGCAGCGTGAACATTCCGGTCTTTGAAGGATCCCCCGAAAGAACGGTCATCTGCACGACCGAAGGCATCCCTGTCTCGGCAGGCGCCGGCATCCACTTCATATCCGTCGGAGTCGCCATCACCGGATGACCGTTCCCGTGCATGGCATCCTTCTTGGCGGCGGGCTGAGCCAGCGCGATCGACATCATCGCGGTAGCAAACAATACAGTGAGTCGCATGATCGTAGATCCCCCTATCGGCGAATGAGAATACACCAGTCGAACGCCGAAGTCACCGGATCAGGAGCGACAGTTCAACCGCGCCCAACCAAACCGGTCTCAGCAGCGTTTCTGATTAGTCATGCGTGAACAACCGGCCCATTGATACAGCCGTTCGTCACTTTTTACGATTGCCAGGACGAATTACCGCAAATTTTACTTCTTCGGGCTCTGCTCGACGAAGAACGGACCGCTCTCACCCGCCGAGAAGAAGCGGGACGTGATGGTTTTCTGTCGCGTATAGAACTCAACCGAATCGCTTCCCTGGCAGTGCAAATCGCCGAAGAAGGATTCCTTCCAGCCGCTGAACGGGAACGTGCCGGGCGATGCCGCGACGCCGACATTTACGCCGACCATGCCCACTTCGATGCGCCGCGTGTACTCGCGAATGGCCGCGCCGTTTTCAGTGAAAATCGATGTGCCGTTGCCGCGCGGATCGCTATTCACGAGTTCGATGGCCTCGTCGAGCGAGTCCACGTGAATCACGGAAAGCACCGGCCCAAAGATCTCGTCTTTGGCGACACGCATCGCCGGCGTCACCTGATCCAGAATCGTCGGAGCCACCCAGTTGCCTCCATCCGGCACCTGCTTCGGACGCCGCCCATCAACCAGCAGTGCGGCGCCTTCGGCGATGCCGCTCTCGATGCACTCGTGAACCCGCTCGCAGGACGACCGCGAGATCACAGGTCCGACGTCGACGCCGTGTTGGACGCCTTCGCCGACCACCAACTTCGCGGTTTCTTCCTTGAGGTGCTGCATCAGTTTCTCTCGCCCCTGGCCGACGGTGACCATCACGGACCCGGCCATGCAGCGCTGTCCCGAATTTCCAAAGGCGCTACCGAGAATATTCTGAACCGTTTTTTCAACGACGGCATCCGGCATGACGACCATGTAATTTTTCGCGCCGCCGAAGGCTTGCACGCGTTTGCCGTTTTCCGCCGAGCGGCGATACACGTACTTCGCCGTCGCCACTGAGCCCACAAACGAAATCGCCCGGATCGCGGGGTGATCGAGAATCGCATTCACCGCATCGACGCCGCCGTTCACCAGGTTCACCACGCCCGGAGGCATGCCGATTTCCTGCATCAACTGAAACATCAATTCCGAAGTCAGCGGAACCTGTTCCGACGATTTCAGGATGAACGTGTTGCCGCACGCGATCGAAAACGGCAGGAACCACATCGGGACCATGCAGGGAAAATTGAACGGAGTGATCGCCGCGCAGACACCCACCGGCTGCCGCAGTGTCTCCGTATTGATGCCGCGCGAGACGCCTTCGAGCGTCCGGCCCTGAATCGTCATCGGCGTCGCGCACGCCGATTCAATCACTTCGATGGTGCGCGTCACTTCGGCGCGTGCGTCGGGCAGCGTCTTGCCGCCTTCGCGCGAAACCGACAACGCCAGCTCATCGATACGCGAGCGGAATTTCTCACGTAGCGCGTACAGGAAACCAACCCGCTCGCCGATCGAGCGCGAACGCCAGTCCGGCAGAGCGGCGGCCGCCGCTTGCGCCGCGGCGTCAACGTCGTGATGATTCGACAGTGGCACGCGAGCGAGCACCGCGCCGGTCGCGGGATTGGTGACGTCCAGCGCATCCACGCTCGTGGCGGCGGTCCATTGCCCACCGACGAAATTGACCAATGTACGAGGAAGAGAAAGGAGGGCTTCGGGCGAAGCTCCGTGCGAGGCAACCGGCGTCTGAGCGCTCATAGCGATACTCCTGCGAGAAGATTCGAAGCCTGCACTCTGCCCTGGATCGCCCAGCGTTACGGGAGACGTCCGGCCACAGGTTTCACAGTCAAATGGTACTCCGATCGAGGCCCGCACGAATCCGGCGCGCACCATCGAGACGCGCACCATCGAGACGCACACCATCGAGGCGCGCACGAAGCGAGGCGAAGCCGAGCGCAGTAAGCGTCCTTCGAAGTCCACGAAGGAAACGCGCCATCGAGACGCGCACGAAGCGGCACGAATGTGCCGCGCAGTAAGCGCTTATCTAATCACCCCCACGAAGCCCGCAGCGACAGTGATATCCTCCGGTCGTGATCCGGAAGATACTTCGCGCGATCTTTTTCCTGGCGTTGGTGTACCTCTTGCCAGGCTTAGCTGCACTCGTCCTCTCCGGCGGAGGCCGCGAATTTCTTCTCGCCCGCCTCAGCCAGGCGGCCAAGGTGAAGGTGTCCGCCAAAAACGTCGCCTTCGACTTTCCCGCCTATTTGCGCTTCCAGCCCGCGCTCGCCGTTGAGGAAGCCACCATCGCGAATCCCCCCGGTTTTCGCTCGCCGACCGCACTCACGGCCGGAAAACTCCGCGCGCAGGTGAAGCTCTTCAGCCTCTTCGGAAAGGAGCCCCACGTCACCTCGATCGAAATCGACCATCCGACCATCACCGTCGAGCAGAACGCACAAGGCGAAACCAATATCGAGGCGCTGTTAAAGCTGGTCTCGAGTTCCGAGCCCGCGCCGGACGGTCCGCCCAAAACCGCCAACGGAATCGAAATCGATCGCATCGCAATCACTGCGGGCGAAGTCAGCCTGGTGGGCTTTCCGGAAGCGACCAACGGCTCCATCCTCCGCCAGATCGATATGACGGTGCGCGGCATCGCGCCTGGAAAACCGTTTCAGTTGGAGACATCCGCCCGTCTCTACAAAGGCGACCGCTCGCGCTTTCAGTTCGCCGGATCCGCCGGGCCGAGCGCTCCCGCAGCGCTGCCCGTCGATGGAAAAGTCACCATCGAGATCGCGCCCAACGATATTCCCGCGGAGGTAAGGAAGCGCGAAATCGGCGAGTTCCTCAACGTCCCTGGCGCGAAATCGATGGTTCGCGTCGAGAGCCAACTCAAGGGCGACCTCTACGGTATGCTGAACGGCTCGGCCGAACTGACCATCGCCGACCTGTTCCTCGGCAAAGACGAAAAGCACAAATTGGCCTGGAGCAGCAAAGCGCCCGCGACGTTCCAGGTGAATCACGCGCTCGGCCGTCCGGAACTGACGCTGGATATCCGCAACGGCACCGCCAAGGCAGGCTCCGGCGCATGGGCCGGCAACTTTCGCGTGCAATCCGCGAAAGGCGTCCTGAGCGGATCGAGCAGCGGCTCCATCCGCGGCGTCGATTCGAACGAATTCCTCTCCGCGTTCTCGACCGCGACCGACAAGGTCAGTGGCGAGCTATCGCTTCCGCGCTACGAATTTCAGTTCGCCGGAAAGGACTCGGTGGCTCTCAGAAATTCGCTCGCAGCCACCGGAAAAGTCGAAGTATCGAAGGGACGCATCTCTGCCCTGAACATTTTGAACTCCATCGAAAATGAGCTCAGCGGAAAACCTCTGCACGGCGCCGCGACCGAATTTACGACCCTCAAATCGGATCTCCACATCGCCGGCCAGAATCTGCGGCTCGAGAATATCGATGTGGAAGGCCCGGAACTTCGCGTCCGCGGCGCCGGAACCGTGAGCTTCAATCACGCGCTCGATTTCAAGTTGGACGCCACGATCACCGGCGCGATCGCGGGCCTGATTCCCGGACGCCAGGCGAGCTCCGGACCCGCGCAGGCTACCATTCCGGTCACCGTCACGGGCACCGTCGAGGATCCCTCGGTGAAACCCAACGTCGGCAAACTCGCCGGCGATGTCGCGAAAAAAGCGATCGGCGGCTTCCTGGACAAGCTGCTGAAGAAGTAAGCAGCTACTTCTTAGCCGCTTCCATGCGACGCAGCAGCTCCGCCATCGCCGTCTCGCGGACCTTCCGATCCGCCTCTCCAAATTCCAAAAACAGCGGACGCTGCTCCCAATCGAATGCCTCCGGAGCCCCTCCCGCAAGATAAAGAGCCAGCGCCGCCGCATGGACCCGCAAATCTTCCCGCCCGTCCATCGCGCACCACAGCAGCGCTTCGCGCACTACCGGCGAATCGAACTGCTCCGCGAGCCTTGTAAGCAGATCGATGCCGGTCTCCGCGTTCGGACGCTTCAAGAGGCCCGCGATGTCCTGCTCCACGGCTTCCTTCTGTTCCTTCGACAAGCCGGAATCCGCATCGTCTTCTTCGGCAAGGTACTCCGCCGCGTGCAAGCGGATCGTCGCGTTCGAATTCCGGAGAGCAGCGATCAGCGCGGCCCGAGCCTCCGGAGTTCCGATCCGGTACAGCGCTTCGAGATCGTACCAGTCGCCCTTCGCACCATCGATGCGGCCGATCAATAGCTGAACCACCTCCGCCGTCTCATGCGCGTCGAGTGCGTCCAACGCCTCGAGGTCGTAACCGATTCCGTCGTGCCACTTCTCCCAGTCCATCACCATGCTTGAAAGGAAGCGGCTCATCTCCGGCGACGGCGTCTTCACGGCTGGTCTGTTGCTGGCGGGCATAGGTTCATTCTCTCCACTGAAAGGGGCGAAAGATCGCGCGAAAACCGATCAGCACGCCTTCGTTTTTCAGCTGTTCTTAAGGCTGGTCTGCGAAACTTGACTTCACGATGCCCGGGCCGTCAGCGACCATCCCGAACGAAACTGGAGGCCGCTTTCGCTACTTCACCCCCGACGCCTGCATCCTCTTCGCCACGCGCTTCGTGCGCCTGTTCGCCTATGGAGCCCTTTCCGTCGTCCTCGTTTTCTACCTCACCAGTCTCGGCCTTCGTGAGTCGCAGGTCGGGCTTCTCTTCACCCTGACGCTCGCCGGAGACACCGTCGTCTCGCTCGCGCTGACCATCGTAGCTGACCGCGTGGGTCGCCGCCGCGTGCTCGTTATTGGCTCTCTCCTCATGTTGGGTGCGGGCCTCGCGTTTGCCTTCACGCGGAACTTCTGGTTCCTCATCGTAGCCGCCACTATCGGCGTCATCAGTCCCAGCGGCAACGAAGTCGGCCCGTTCCTTTCGATCGAGCAGGCCGCTCTCTCGCATATCCTTCCCGATCGCGCGCGAACATCAACGTTCGCCTGGTACTCCCTGATCGGCTCTCTCGCCACCGCCGTCGGATCGCTCTGCGGCGGTCTGCTCCCCGACGTTGTCCGGACCACCGGCATGCCCGACCTCGACGGCTACCGCTCGGTCGTCATCCTCTACGCCGCCATCGGACTCCTGCTTGCCCTGCTCTTCAGCCGCCTAACTCCGGCGACAGAAGTGCAAACCGCCGCCGCACCCGGTTCCCGCTGGAGTCTCGGCGTCGGGCACTCGCGCCACGTCGTGCTCAAGCTCTCCGCGCTGTTCGCGCTCGACGCCTTCGGAGGCGGCTTCGTCGTCCAAAGCCTGGCCGCCTACTGGTTTTATCTGCGCTTCGGAGTGCAACCCGCGGAACTCGGCGCCATCTTCTTCGGCGCGAACCTTCTCGCCGGCATGTCGGCGCTGCTCGCCTCGCGTCTCGCCAGCCGCTTCGGCCTCGTGCGGACCATGGTCTTCACCCATCTGCCCTCGAACATCCTGTTGATCGCGGTGCCCCTGATGCCTTCGCTCTCATTGGCGATCGTCGTTCTCTTCGTTCGCTTCAGCATCAGCCAGATGGACGTTCCGACACGCCAATCCTATGTGATGGCGGTGGTGCTTCCCGAGGAACGCTCCGCCGCGGCGGGAATCACCGGAGTCGCGCGAACCATCGGCGCTTCCATCGCGCCCTGGTTCGTAGGCCTGATGTTCGCCCAGCCCTCGCTCATCAACTTTCCCTTTTTCATCGCCGGCGCCTTGAAGATCGTCTACGATCTGCTGCTCTACCGCGAATTTGTGGCCCTCCCCGCCCCCGAAGAAAAACCGTAGTGCCCTGCAATTTTGTGCTTGACTGTATTAGTCAACTAGTACACTATAATTCCAGATGGCTGATACACGGACCCCACCCACGCCGTTTGCATTCCGGCTGGACCTCCACAGCGGAGTTCCCGTTTACCGCCAAATTATCGACCAGGTAATGGGCGGCATCGCGTCGGAAACGCTGACGCCCGGCGACCAGCTGCCGACCGTCCGCGCCGTCGCTGTGGACCTGGCCATCAATCCGAACACCGTTTCGCGCGCGTACCGCGAACTGGAAATCCGCGGCGTGCTCGAGACGCAGCAAGGCACCGGCACCTTTATCGGAAACCAGAAAGTGAAGCGCGACCAGGTCGAGCACCGGCGCCAGCTCGATCGCCTGGTGGGAGAATTCGTGGCCCGCGCCGGCGCCGCCGGATTCTCAGTACGCGATTTGATCGACGAATTGAAAGAACTGCAAAGTGATCAGCAGACCAGGAGAAAGTAGACCCATGGGATACCAAGGTCCGACTCGAATCAGTGGTGTGGCGATGGCATTGTTCGCCATCTCCGTGGCGGCAGGTGCCGTGTTGACAGTAGCCACGGAGTGGAAGCCTGCGTTGTTCGCAGGCCTCGCACTCGGCTTGTATTTTCTGTTTTCCATCAAGGTCGCGGACCAATGGGAAAAGGTTGCTGTCCTTCGCCTCGGCCACTACGCCGGACTTCGCGGACCCGGCGCGTTCCACGTCATTCCCATCGTCGACACGCTGACACGTTATGTCGATCAGCGCGTCCGCGTCGCCAGCGTCACCGCTGAATCCACCCTGACGCGCGACACCGTGCCCGTCAGCGTGGATGCCATCGTGTTCTGGCTGGTCTGGAACGCCGAGAAGTCCATCCTCGAAGTCGAGGACTACGTGCAGGCCATCAACATGGCTTCGCAAACCGCACTCCGCGAATCCATCGGCCGCCACGAACTCGCTCAAATGATCACCGAGCGCGAATCGATGGGACGCGAACTGCAAAAGATTCTCGACGAAAAGACCAATCCCTGGGGCATCACGGTGCAATCCGTCGAGATTCGCGACGTTCGCATCCCGCAGCCTCTAGAGGACGCGATGTCCCGCCAGGCGCAAGCGGAACGCGAGCGACAGGCGCGAAACATTCTCGGCAAAGCGGAAACCGAAGTCGCCGAAAAATTCGCCGAAGCGGCCGCCTTCTACGAAAACAATCCCACGGCTCTTCATCTCCGCGCCATGAACATGCTGTACGAAGCCATCAAGGAAAAAGGCGCGATGGTCATTGTCCCCTCCTCGGCAGTCGAAACGATGGGACTTGGTGGAACGCTCGCAACCGCTTCGCTCGCAGGCGCGAAGCCGAGGTAAGGAGATCCTATGAAACTCGCATCGCTCGTATTGCTTCTCGCCGGAGCGGCGTTCGCCGCCGACTCCCCGCTCGTCGGAACCTGGGAGGGCGAAGTGAACGGCCACGCCGCCGTCCGCATCACGATTCAACAGAACGGCGACACGCTCAGCGGCCGCATCGCATTCGTCTTTCAGGAACGCGGACCCGACGGAGCCTGGCAGGTGAAGGATCCGAATCCGGAAGCCGGCGGCATGCTCGCCGTGAAAGTGAACGGCAAAAGCATCCGCTTTGAAGTGCAGCACCACAAGCAGCATGGCGGCACGGAATTCGGTCCGAACGTTCCGTTTCGCGTCGACGTGACCGGCGAGAACGAGGCGCGGCTTTTCAAGTTGGACGAAGGGGATCCGGGCCAGGGTCTCAAACTAACGCGTCGTAAGTAGTGCAACTTCTGCCGCGTGAAGTTTCGCTGAAAATCTGTCGATGTCTCCGACGGACTCAAGCAAATTGGCCTTGAGGTTCGGGAGGAAAAAAGTGCATTTGCCAGACGACGTCCTGCAGCGATTTGTGCTCAGGCAGACGCCCAGGCACGAGGTTCCCGGCATCGAAGCGCATCTCCGGGACTGCGAAGAATGCCAGCGAGCGGTCCTCCGCCGCGCACCGGAACGAACCACCTGGGCTGGCGAAGAGCGCCGCAAGGAGCCACGCGTTCCGTTCGATACGCCGGCGAAAGTGAAGTTGCTCGACCCCGTTACGTCCACCGATCCCGCCTCGCATTGCCGCGTCCTCGACATCTCGTGGAATGGGATGCGGTTGCGAGCCAAGCGATTCGTGTGTGCCGGATCGCTTGTTCAGGTTCGTTTGAGCGACCGCGTGGTACTCGGCGAAGTTCGATACTGCGATCCCGACGGCGAGGAGTTCTTCATCGGCATCCGCCTGGTGGAATCCATCTCGATGGGCTGAACCCTCGAACCGCAAGGTCGCCCGAGGGGCAGCCGTCAGGTCGCGCGTACCCGAGCCGCGACCGTCAGGCAGCGCGTTCCCCCGAGGCGCGACCGTCAGGTCGCGCTCAATAACCCCGGGCGTCAGCCCGGGGAAACTAACCATCTCTCAATAACCCCGGGCGTCAGCCCGGGGAAACTAACCATCTCTCTCCAGCCCCGGGCGTCAGCCCGGGGATTTTTACCTTCCACCGAACCGCGACCATAAGGGAGCGGACTCTACCTTTCCGCAAAACGGAGTCGCGATTTTCGCACAGCCTCCACCGCACAAGAACCCGACCGTAGGGAGGCCGCGTGCGCCCAATTCCCGCGTCACTCGTGCCGCAGAGCGATCATCGGATCGATCGCGGCGGCACGCAGAGCGGGCAGCGTTCCGGCTAGCAGCACCGCCGAACCGAATACCAGCGTCGCCGTCAACAGCACCACTGGATCCGCCGGCCGGATTCCAAATAACAACGTCTGCAGCGCCGTCAGTGTAGCGATCGATCCCGCGAGGCCCGCAGCCAATCCGCCGCCCAGCATCGCGAACAGATCTTTCCAAACCAGACCCAAAATCGAGGATCGCCCCGCGCCGAGCGCGCTGCGGATTCCGATCTCCTTTGTCCGTCGCGCGACCGAATAGTTCAGCAAGCCGAACAAACCGATCGCCGCGAGCAGCAACCCCAGCGCGGCAAAAACGCCTCCAATTCCGGCCAGCAGCTTCTCCTTCAGAATCGTGTTGCCCACCAGCGTCTCCAGCGGCGTCACGTCGCGAACCCGGACTCCCGGAGCAATTGCCTTGGCTTCCCGTTCTACCGTGGAAACGACGGATGGCAGATCCAGGGCCGATCGCACATAAAGCCGAATGCTCCCCCCGCCGTCAATCGGCAGGTAGATCATCGGCTCCGGACCGCTACGAAGGTCGCCATACTTTGCATTGCCGGCGATTCCGACGATTTCGTGCCGGATGGCCGTCGAACCTTTCGGACGCTCGAACGTTTTCCCAACCGGATTCTCCGCGCCGAAGTATCGGCGGGCAAACGCCAGGTTCACAATCGTAGGCACGGCTGCCTTCGTTTTTGGATCCTCGCGGTCGCCCACCTGAAAGTCGCGGCCGCCGAGCAAAGGCGTCCGAAGCGCGGCGAAATATCCCGGCGAGACGCGATAGAAAAGTTCCTCGCGTTCCGAAGGCGCCTTGCCGGGCAGCACAATCTGCTCGGTCCAAAAATTGTTTTCGAAGATTCCCCAGGGGGCGGTCGCCGTTCCTTGAACCCCGGGCAGCGCCGCAACCTGCGTCCGCAGCTGATTCATAAAGTCCCGGCGGCGGTGCGACTCCCCCGCCGGCCACTCATCGGCGATCTGAATCAACGACACACGGCGCGAGTCGAAACCAGTGTCAACGAGAAACAAATTGCGCAGGCTATACAGGAAACCGGCGCCCGTGATCACCAGGCAGAAAGCGAACGCCACTTGCACCGATACGAAAAACCGCCCCAGTCGCAATCTGCCCGCCGATCCCTGCGCTCCGCGAAGCGCCAACATCGGCCGTGCGCCGGAAGCCTGCCACGCCGGCAGCAGGCCGAAGAACATCGCGGCCAGCGTCGATATCGCCGCGCAGAACAAGAGGACGCGCGTGTCCATCGAAAGCGCAAATTGGACTGGATCGTTTTCGCTCGAAAGCATCGCGACCAGCACCGGCGCAGCCATGCGCGCCATCAGCCATGCTGCCGCGCCGGCCACTAGCGAGAGCAACAGGTTTTCGGTCAGCAATTGACGCACGAGCCGGGCGCGTCCGGCGCCCAACGAAATCCGCATCGCCATTTCGGAAGATCGCGCGGTCGCTCGCGCCAGCAGGAGACTTGCGACGTTGGCGCACGCGATCAGTAGAATTCCAGCCGCGATGGCGAGCACGATCCACAGCGGCTTGGCGAACGTCTGGCGAAATTCGGAGACGCCTTGTTCCGCCGGCCGGACGCGAAGCGCCATCTCGCGAAGCTGTTTCCGGATTCCTTCCGGCATCGTCGGATTCCGTTTCACGGTGTCTTCCATGAACGTATGAAAGACGGGCTGTAAACGCGCCTGAATCTGTTCGCGCGTCGCATCCGGAGCGAGTCGTCCGACAATCCGGAACCATGACCAACCAGCATTGGTCAAACTCGCCTTACCCGACATCGCAGCCGTCAGCCAGACATCCACGAATTTCCCCGGCTCCACCCCCGTAAAGCCCTCTCGCGCGACCCCGACCACGACATACGAACCGGTGCCAAGTCGAAGTCGTTGTCCGACCACGGCCGCATCGCCGTGGAACCGGCGGCGCCAGTATTCGTGACTGATGACGGCGACCGGGTGGCCGCCCGGTGTGCGGTCGTCCTCTTGCGAGAACACGCGTCCCACCGCAGGGGGGACATTCAAAATCTCAAACGCATCGCCGGAGACGATTTGCCGCGTCGCTGTTTCGATCGGTGCCGAGCGATCCGGAATCTGCACCTCGACGACACTGGCCCAGGTGAACAGGCCCAGGCGCGCGGAGCCTCCTGCCGCGGTCCGGAATTCCTGGTACATCGGATAGCTGAAGGATTCGTTCGCGCGCTCGCCGGTTGTATCCGCGCCCGCTCGTTGAACGTCGGGCGAGGTCAGCGCAAACAATTTCCCCGGCTCCGGAACCGGCAGAGGCCTCAAAATCGCCGCCTCGACAATCGAGTAGATCGCCGTGTTGGCTCCAATCGCGAGACTCAACGATAAGATCGCCGTCAACGTGAACGCCGGACTCTTCCGCATCCCGCGCACCGCGTAGCGCAGGTCCTGCAGCGTTCCTTCGACGGCGGACCACAGCCGAATCTCGCGGCTTCTCTCCTGAATGCGCGTCATGTTTCCGAATGCCACTGCGGCGCGCCGCGCTGCTTCTTCCGGCTCCAGCCCCTCGGCGATCCACTGCGCTTTGCGGCGCTCCATGTGATCCCGCGCCTCTTCGGCAATGTCCTCGTCGAGACGGCGCGGATGCAAAGAGTGGCGGAGTCTGGAAAACAGGGACATCGCGGTCCTTTCTACGCAAGACGCAGCACGCGGGCCACGCCGTTTGAATAGTCGCTCCAACGCTGGGTTTCGGAAGCCAGTTGCTTCTTTCCGGCGCGCGTTATCTGGTACATCCGAGCGCGCCGCTTGTTTTCCGTAATGGTCCATTCGGCCGCAATCCAACCGGTTTCTTCCATGCGATGCAGCGCGGGATACAGCGAGCCTTCTTCGATGTGCAGGGCCTCTTCCGATAGCTCCTGAATCGAGTTGGCGATCGCGTAACCGTGCAGCGGGCCTCGCCGTCCCAGGATGGTGAGGACCAACAGGTCGAGTGCGGATTGAGTCGAATTAGGCGATGGCATGCTTCACTCAGATGACTAGGGTAGCCACCTAAGTATTGAGCGATCTTTGTTTCGCTGTCAAGCCTTGATTTTGAGCCGGGGGATCCGCCTCTAATTCAGCTGGAACGAATCGCCCCGCGCGGGTTGTTCGACCCTCAAATTCGGATACACCGCCTGGATCGCCGCCTTCAGCGCCGTGCTCTGCAGCATTTCGCCGTGCACCAGGAAAATCCCCTTCAGCTTCGGCGCGCCGCCCCCCAGCAGCGGCCGGATCCACTCGATCAGCTCGTGCTGATCCGCATGTCCGCTCAGCTCGTTGATCCGCGCCACTTCGGCGCGCAAGCGCATCGGTTCGCCGAAGATCGGAACCTCCAACTGCTTCTCGACAATCTTGCGACCGAGCGTATTCTCTGCTTGAAAACCAGTAATTAAAACCGTGTTCCGCGGATCCTCAATCGAGTTCCGCAGATGATGCAGAATGCGCCCGCCTTCGCACATGCCCGAAGCGGAAATCACCAGGAACGGACCATGCAGATCGTTGAGCGCTTTCGATTCATTGACGTCGCGGATGTAACGCATGCGCTTGAAGCCGAACGGATCCACGCCGTCATCCAGAAACTTCCCTGCCCCCTCGTCGTACAGCTCCGTGTGCTTCCGGAAAATTTCTGTGGCGCTCACCGCCAGCGGGCTGTCGACGAACATGGGGATCGGAGGGATGCGCTTCTCGAGGATCAGTTCGTGCAGCAGCAACACCAGTTGCTGCGCCCGTCCGACGGCAAACGACGGCACGACAATCCTTCCGCCGCGTTCGCACGTCCGTTTCACGATCTCCGCCAGCCGTTCTTTCACCGGTCCGACCGCCTGATGCAGCCGGTCGCCATAGGTGCTTTCGAGGATCAGGTAATCCACCGGCGGCAGCGATTCCGGATCGCGAATGATCGGCAGTCCGGCTCGCCCCACATCCCCGGAGAAGCCGAGCTTCACGCCTTCTGCCTCCACCACGACCGACGTCGAACCCAGCATATGGCCCGCGTTGTAAGCGGTGTACCGGATCCCCGCGCCGATCTCTTTCGGCGTATGCATCTCCACCGCGCGGAAATGCTGCTGCGCCTTCTTCGCGTCTTCGACGGTATAAAGAGGACCGATCGGCGGCGGCTGGTCCACACCAATCGAGCGGCGCCGCGAGCGCCGTTTCTCCAGGAACTCTGCGTCCTTTTCCTGCAGAAACGCCGAGTCCGCCAGCATCGCCTCGCACAAATCGATCGTCGCCGCGCTCGTATAGATCGGCCCCGAGTAGCCCTGCCGCACGATCGTCGGTAAGTTGCCGCTATGGTCGATGTGCGCATGCGACAGCACAATCGAATCGATCGAATCCGGAGAAAAAGGAAACTGGCTGTTGCGCTCGAACGCTTCCTTGCGGCGCCCCTGGAATACACCGCAATCGAGCAGATAGCGGCGGCCTCCCGTCTCGATGTGGTGCATCGAACCGGTCACTGTGCGGGCGGCTCCGTAAAAAGTTAGCTTCATGTCGGTCGGCTTCGTTTCCTCGCGCGCTTGGCGCGCAACATACCTGTAGCGGCCATTGAGGCCTGTGCTGGCGGCGTTCTCTAGACTACAATTTCAGTGACTATGCGCGCTATTGCCGTTCTGATTTTTGCTTTCACTCTGTGTGCCGCGAAAAAACCCGTCACGCTGGCCGACCTTCCCGCAGGCGGTGGACGCG
>Ga0105248_10002655_pt1 | contig 19851 bp, 17 predicted proteins | sample KBSS34metaG_FD_81524 | JGI IMG/M metagenome (GOLD analysis project Ga0105248, IMG submission 81524) | Switchgrass rhizosphere microbial communities from Kellogg Biological Station, Michigan, USA - KBS S3-4 metaG | ecosystem: Host-associated > Plants > Roots > Rhizosphere > Soil | place...
ATGTCTTTCACGTCGAACTCGACGGAAGGTGCAGAACTCATTTTTGATTATTCCTTTGGTTAAATTATCAATCTTCTCGTGCGTCTTTGCGTGCTTTGCGCGAAAGTTTTGTTTCACGCAGAGGACGCAAAGATTACGCAGAGATCGCAAAGCAATCCCTAAATGCCGGCACTCGCGCGAAGGGCTTCAGCCTTGTCTGTCTTCTCCCAGGTGAAGCCTTCCTCGTTACGTCCAAAATGGCCGTAGGCCGCAGTGGCCTTATATATAGGCCGGCGCAGATTCAAACTCTCAATAATGCCGCGCGGCGTCAGTTCGAAATGATCGCGCACGAGTTTCGACAAAGCCGACTCGCTGATGCGTCCGGTGCCTTCGGTGTTTACAAACACAGAAACCGGATCGGCCACGCCGATCGCGTAAGCAAGTTGGACCGTGCAGCGATCGGCGAGTCCCGCAGCGACGATATTCTTCGCTACATAACGCGCCATGTAAGCCGCGGAACGATCGACCTTCGTCGGATCTTTTCCGGAGAACGCGCCGCCACCGTGAGGCGCATAACCACCGTAAGTATCGACGATGATCTTTCGCCCGGTGACGCCAGCGTCGCCTTGTGGTCCACCAGTAACGAAACGACCGGTCGGATTGATGTGATACTTCGTATCTTTATCGAGTAACTCGCCCGCCACCGTGTGCTCGATAACCTTTTGCTGAATCTCCGCTCGCAACTGTTCGTTCGTGACGTCGTCGGCGTGTTGGGACGAGATAACTACAGCCTCGAGCCGAAACGGACGCCCATCACGATACTCAACTGTTACCTGAGATTTTCCGTCAGGACGAAGATAGGGAAGCTCGCCTGACTTGCGTACTTCCGAAAGGCGACGCGCGAGCAAGTGGGCCAACTGAATCGGCAGCGGCATCAGCTCAGGCGTTTCATTACATGCGTAACCGAACATCAATCCCTGGTCGCCTGCGCCACCAGTGTCGACGCCCATAGCAATATCAGGCGATTGCCGGTCGAGTGCTGAGAGCACCGCACAGGTATCGCAATCAAAACCATACTTCGCTCTCGTGTAACCAATCTGACGAATAGCTTCGCGAGCCACTCTGGAGTAGTCGATTACAGCGTTAGTTGTAATTTCGCCGGCTACAACTACGAGACCAGTAGTGACCAGAGTTTCGCAAGCTACGCGCGCGGTGGGGTCAACGCTCAATGCGGCATCCAGAACAGCGTCGGAGATTTGATCGGAGATTTTGTCAGGATGACCTTCAGTGACGGACTCAGAGGTAAACAGATAACCGGATTCGCTAATCAAAACAGCTCCTTTATGTGTACATAGACTTGAATTCAGTGCAGAAAAAGACGCCAACTTTAGCAGTCTGAGTTTCGCAGTGTCAAGGCGACGGACCGTGTGCTGTTCTAAATGAAGACGATCAGAACTGGGGAAATTTTCCGCATCGAAAGCCCTGCGGCGTACATCTAAACACTACACGAAGTAATGCTCAACGTTGAGCAACGCACAATGCCTTCCCCCCACGGCACTTAGACTCATTAGTCTCTCATTTCGTAATGAATCACCCACTATGTTACAGCTATATCCTCTCACAGTTACTCGAACTATTTTCGATTATGCTCAAGGTGCTGAGTTTAGTTTTGGTGAAGATACCGCGCTGGTGGCAGTACAGCACATGCTGCTCCAGACTGTTGATCTTTTTCAAACGATCGGCGCGATGGGAGTCAACCTCAAAAACATTTTCGCGCTGGGAAAGGTCTATTCAAATAGTCCTCCCATAATTCAAACACTGCGAGATATGGGCGTCACTGTCGTAGACAGCACCATGCCCGAACCAGGCGAGTTTCGTTCTTATTTTCAGCGAGACGTGGAAAGGCTCTGGCAAGTCGTCGCCGAAACACTGAACCACCGCAACATCAAACGCATTTTGGTTCTCGACGATGGAGGAATTTGCATAACGAGCGTACCGCCCGAAGTTTTGCAGCGTTATACGTTATGCGGTGTCGAACAGACTTCCGTGGGGATATTCCTGTTTGAAGAGAAGCCGCCGCCTTTCGCGGTGATGTCATGGGCCCGAGCAGCGGTTAAATTGGAAATTGGTAGTCCAATCTTCGCGCAATGCTTTCTCGACAGCTTGCATAGGGAATTCCTTCACGGCCGAAATCTGCAACGACAGCAACTCGGCGTGATTGGAATGGGAAGCATTGGCCGGGCCGTCGCTAACTTCGCAGTGAGGCAAGGCAGCGAACTGTTTTATTATGACCCCAATACAGATCTGCATCTTAGTTCACCTCTGGATGACATTGTCACTCGCGTGGATTCAGTCTCAGATCTGATGGTCCATTGCGACTACGTTCTGGGCTGTTCCGGACGCAACCCGTTCAAAGATAAGTGGCCGCTGAGGCACAGACCCGGCATAAAACTTCTCAGTGCGTCCAGTGGCGACCAGGAGTTTGGTCCAGTCATACAAGATCTAAAACAGACTCCTGATTTCAAGATAGAGTCCGATACCTGGGACATCATTTCCGAGCATGGACCATCCGGCCCGATTCATATTGCTTACCTGGGATTTCCGTATACGTTCGTATCGCGAGGGATCGAAGCCGCCCCAACACAGATCGTCCAGTTCGATACCGGCGGCTTGCTGATCGCGCTGGTCCAGGCACGGCTTTTTCTGACACACTGTGAAACCGGCCTCGAGCAGAACAGGGGCATCCATCGCGTGTCGCCTAAAGCACAGCGGTTTGTTTACGAGAGATGGGTCAGTGCGATGAAGGACCGGATGATCGACGTTATGAATCGCTTCGACTATGATCCAGACTTGCTAAGGGCAGCCGAGCATGACGATTGGTTTATTAAAAACACCGAGCCCCATCAAAGTGAGGATTACAAACCGGTAAAGCCCGTTGAGGAGCTGATGGACCAGTTCGTTTGCCGGGGCCGCTTTGTCAGGGCTCAAGGTTAAGCCGAAATCGCACTTCGGTGCCTTCGGAGATTACCGAATCTATCTCGATATTGCCGCCTGCGGCATGTGCTCGTTCCTGCATACTGATGAGTCCAAGAGTCGCGGCGCGCGGCGCGCGTTTCCGCAGACTCTCAACATCAAAGCCCAGACCGTTGTCCTTTACAGACAAAAGCAAATCGTTTTCGTTTTTCACGAGTTGCAACAGTACGTGGCTGGCCTGTGCGTGACGCACGATGTTGGTCAGCGCTTCCTGTGCTATTCGGAAGCATGCCGTTTCGAGCTCGCGAAAGAAACGTTCATTCTCGTCGGGCAATTCGATAACCATGTCCACTTCCAAACCGGTGCGCTTTGTATAACGATCTACATACCAGCGCAGGGCCGTAACCAGCCCAAAATCGTCGAGCACGGGCGGACGCAGATCAACAGAAAGATCGCGAACCAAACGGAGCGCTTCATCAACAGCTTCGATATTGTCTTTGATGTAGCAAGATACCTCTGAAGCTTGGGAACCCCGCTGCGAGGTATGAAGATTCATCTTGATCGCGGTCAGGACTTGGCCGATCTGATCGTGCAACTCGCGCGCGATTCGACGCCGCTCATCTTCCTGAGCCTTGATAAGCTGGCGTGAAAACATTTGCAGCGCATTCTGTGCAAGTTTGTGTTCCGTGATATCGCGGGCTGTGCTTTGAACTGCAACCATTACGCCGTTTTCATAGATCGCACGGCTGCGTACTTCAACGGGCACGCGGCGGCCGTCCTTTGTTATAACGTCGACTTCGTAAGTGGTTTCACCTTGTTCCGCCACCTTTGCACGGAAACTTTCACGCACATCCCTGGCGTTTGTTGCCGGCACGAAGTCAATCAAGTTATGCCCGACAATTTCTTCACGTTTGTATCCGGTAAGGGTTTCGGTAGCGCGGTTTACCCTGATGTATTTTCCTTCGAGATCGTGAACGTAAATAGCGTCCCTCGCGTTCTCAAACAACTCGCGATAACGCTCTTCACTCTCGCGCAGTGCCACTTCTGCGCGCTTGCGTTCGGCAATGCGTTCCTCGAGTTCCGCTACATGATGCTGGCTTTGTTCAAACAACTGAGCATTTCGAATGGCACTCGCCGCGCGCGCCGCCAGCGTCTCAGCCAGGCGTACATGCTCGGCCTGAAAGAAAAATGGTTCCGCCTTGTCCAGCGAATAAAGACCAATAACGTTGCCTGAAGTAACCAGCGGCACGCCGATCCAATTACGAACGTGCCCGGCCCCGTTGACCCATTGCCAACCAGGTTCTCGGTGGGTATCCGCCACGAGCACACTCTGTTTAGTCAAACAGATGCGCTGCAAAAGAGGATTGCTCTTGATGTCCAACGCAATGAATCGAAATGCCTCAACATCCTGATATGCTTCATAATGCCTGACTGTGCTGACAACGAATTCCGAGTTTCCACTTCGCAACATCACATTGGCGCTGTCGTAAGGAACTAACTGGCCGAGAAAATCGAGGAGCGTTTCGACAACTCTTTCGAGACTGAGGTCCTCTGTCAGGGCGATATCGGCATCGCGCAGGATTTCAGTCTCGTGGCGGATGGCCTGTTCGCGAGCCAATAGTCCAGCTAATTCAGAGGCACTAGTCTTCATATGAACGACAGCGTTCCGATGCCGGGAAGCAACGCACGATTAGAAAGAGATTTCAGTTGACTGGCTAACGTGAGGCTTACGCCGGAACGTGCCAAGTACACGGACCAGATCGACGTGGGTGGAGATCTACTGGAACCGCATCAGTTCAACTAAGCCGCCAGATTCTAGCACGGCCAGAGAAATAATTTCAGGGGCATACTGGGAGCCGAACTATTTCCCGACTTGTCCACGGCCCTAATCGTAAAGTAGTTGTCACCGAAAGCCGTGCCATAAACGAAATCAAAATCAACGCCGGAGTTGACAGGCAACGGGCTGAGCACGCCGTTAACGTAGATCTCATACTCGATGTTGGCCTCAGATTCCTTATTGTCGGCGGATTCGGTCCAACCGATCCACACCTCCGCGCAACTGTTATCTTGAACGAGATGCAGGTTGGTCGGAACCGAAGGCGGAATCGTGTCGCTGGTCGGTGGCGTGATGACATCACGAACATTACTGGTAACCGCATTGCCACCGGAGAAGTCGGAAGCAGTGACACTGAAGGAGTAACCTGTGCCTGGCTGTAGATGGCGAATGACTGCCGACGTCTGGGTCAGCCAGTTGATGTTTTGCGTGATACGGGCGCCGTTCAGGTTGATGCCATAGTTACAACAGTTACTCGGTATGTTGTCCGTTGATCTGGTCCAGGTTAGTTGCACCTGAGAAGGGCTGAGCACCGCAGCGTCGAGCACAGGGCCTGTCGGTGCGGTCGTATCCGCGAGCGTGTGTGCGCTGGCGATATTACTGTCCGCGGACTTATTGCCGCTGTCATCAACGGCGTACACTGAAAATGTGTAATTGCTGTCTCGCGTCAGGTATTTGGCGGTGTAAGTCGTTTGGCTCTGACTGACTGTCGCCAGCGAGTTGTATGCAGAGTTGTTCAGGTTAGTGATCTTAACCCTGTAAGAGAGTTTTCCGGAGTTGTCTGTGGACGATTGCCACGACAGGCTAACGGTCCAATCAGTGATGGCCGTGACCATAAGATTACCCGGCGCCGTCGGAGCCGAACGGTCGCCCTTGCCGGCTGAAACTGTTGGTCCACTAAAAAGCAGCACCGCCACAAACGCGAGTGCTGCCGTAAAGATGATCAGATGTGAGAACTGTCGTGTAGTCATGATGGGCCTCCTCATCCGGACGAAGTCGTTTTCAGATTAGCGCCACAAAGAATTCATCGTCACCGTTCGGACACAGTGGTCCGTTACCCACGCTGGACGACGAAATTTCTACAACGTACGAGGGAAAGGGAAGTGCAAGATTACCAGAACTTCGTACACTTAACTATTATTATTGTGACGTAAGTTCGTTGAATTTCTGTGACGCTGGTCTATTTCTCCTCTCCGAATTCGCTCATGTCAGTGGGTGGGATTACGAGGGCAGGGAACTTCGGGTACGCTGCCAAATTGATCTGATCTGATTATTGACAACGTAGTTTCCGAAGTGTATATGCTTGCCGAGCTATAACAATCCCATGCGTTAGTTCTCGGTCTCACCCCCATGACCTGAGCCGGCCCGAACAAGGAGGATAATCCATGAAACGAAAGTTGAATATTCGAACAGCGGTTTGGACTACCGTCGCTGCACTCACATTACTGAGTTTGAGTGGCGGCGCGGGTGCAGTACAAGGTGACAAAAAGATCCGGTTGCTTGACGACTGCGAGCCCACTTCATTCAACGCAGTACTCCCGCCTGGCACTTGTGTCGGTAACGGACACACGACCTTTGATGAATTCATCGCCGAATTGGCAGCAACTCAGGACGTACACAAGTGGCGCAACCAGCCGAGTCAAATGCAACTCAATATTGGACGACCCACACTCGTTGAAAATCGTGGCGGTGAAGATCACACCTTCACTGAAGTAGCAGAGTTTGGTGGTGGCGCTGTTGACGCGCTCAATGGCATTTCCGGTAATCCAGTCCCGGCGCCTGAGTGCCTTGGTCCACTGGATCTCATTCACCCGGGTACTGTTGTGGAAGGTCCTACCGCCGGGAGTTTAGACTTGCCGGTTGGCATGCACCGATTTCAGTGTTGCATTCATCCCTGGATGCGTACTGTGATCGATGTCTCAGACAATAAGACCCAAGGTGGACCACCTGCGGCTCCATCCGCTGGTCATCATCACTGAGTCACTCCTATCTCGATTGTTTACGAAGACGTGCAGTCGCAAAGCTGCACGTCTTTTTAACCATAGCCGGCCTTGGTGTTCACCTAAATGCTCAATATATCTATAAAAATGGACGAGCACGGAGAACTATCACGACGTTCAGTATTCCAAATTCATGGATAATCTTTAGCAGCATGGATTTAGGCTGGTAGAAATAGAGAAATAGTGGTCTAGAAAGCCTTAGTAAAAGCGGTGTATTCCGATGGAATGAAGGTTGCCTACTAAAAAATGTCCTGAACTACGTGTCCCGCGAAGGTCAGTCTGTACTCACAAGTTGTGAACACCCGGTTCTGACCAGGCACTTCAGGATGTAATTCAATGTTGGAAACTTAGCCCAGAAAGTGAGGCCAACCGCCTCTCGATGCAAGTTGGTTTCCTAATTATTAACCGCAGTCGACCTGAACAGAATCGGTCAATCTCCCCGGATCCGATCGAAAACACTCAGTCAGTTTTGAAAAGGAGAAGCATATGCTTAATAGATTGGCGCGGGCTTTCTTTTGCCTTACGATAATCATCAGCGCCACAGGTTATTGTTTTGCTCAGGCCACAGGGAATATCAAAGGCACAGTAGTGGATCCCAATGGTGGCCTGGTGGCCGGCGCTACGGTCGAAGCCGTCAGCAATCAGACCGGCGACAAGCGCACCACCACGACCTCTGATTCCGGTAGTTACAACATCACCAACCTTCCCGTAGGCATCTATACGATAACGGCGACGCAAACAGGCTTCGGTCCGGGCACCGCTAAAGACGTACAGGTGTCGGTGGCGTTCACTACCGAAGCAAACATCTCACTGCCAGTCGGCGGAGCGACTGCTACTGTCGTCGTTACCACCGCCACGGATGTTTCAACACAGCTCAATACCAACGACCAGCAACTCTCGACCTTGATCGACAACAAGAAGATCATGGATCTCCCGTTGCTAAGTCGTGACCCAAACGGTCTGATATTGCTGGCGCCTGGCGTAACTCAGACGCAGACCGCGCTCGGCGGCTTCAGCGTCAACGGCCAGCGCGAACGTAACAACAATTTTTTGGTTGACGGAATCGATAACAACGACGCGGACGTCCCCGGCATCGCGGGCGGCGCTGCCACACCGAATATTGATGCGACTCAGGAATTTCGTGTTCTGACCAGCAACTTCAACGCGGAGTATGGACGTAATACCGGCGCGATCATCAACGTAGCCACGAAGAATGGTACGAATGATTTCCACGGTGGCGCGTACATATACTATCGCTCGCAGAGATTCGCGGCTCGCAATTTCTTCGACGCCGAGAGGGCACCGCTTCAGCGTAAGCAATTCGGTGGCTCAATTGGCGGACCAATCAAGCGAGACAGAGCGTTCTTTTTCTTCAACTATGAAGGTGACCGCTCGCTGAGCTCGACCACGGAGACTCGTACCGTCCCATCCGCGCAGGCACGTCTCGGCATTTTCCCGAACACTCCATTCGGCACACTCAACGTAACGAAGACCGGAGCGAACAATCGCAGCCAGCTCGGTATTTGCAATGTGTTTGGAGTCGCCGGCCAGGGAACCTGCAACCTGATTCTCCCAGGTGGTAACCTTGGAATTAACCCCGGCATGCAACAGTTCCTTAACCTGTTTCCGCTGGGGAACGTCCCGGGTCAGGGAACACTCCCGGGCGTTTTTGACTTGTTCAGGTTCACAGCTCCGAACAGATTCGAGGTCGACACAACTGCTTCACGTGTTGACTGGAAGCTGACTGAGAAACACAGCCTGACGGGAAGCTTCAATACCAGCAATGGTGAGTTCGATTTTATCCCCGAAACATTTCCAGGTTTGGGAGATTCAGCCCGCACTCCGCAAAAGAGCTACGTGCTCAGCTTGAACCTTACCTCGAATCTGACACCCAACATCGTTAACGAACTACGCTTTGGCGGCAATCGTATCGAGGCTATCTTCAATGGCCCTGGTGACGGTGGTGCCGGTCGAGCCCCTTTCGATGCGATATTGGCTGCGTTTAAAACCGGCGGAATCGATACTAACATTCAGCCATTCGGCGGTCCAAACGGTGAGCTTGTCAGCCTGGTGGGCGGCACGGTTAGCGGCTTCGGTGCGTTTGATACCCAGTTTCGTTTTACCGGCACAACCGTTCTCGGTGACAACCTGACCTGGGTAAAGGGTAATCACACGTTCCGCGGCGGCTTTGAGCAGCGCTGGATCTATTCAAATGGCGCCAGCAACTTTGGTCGTAGCGAAACTATCAGTTTCAACACGGCCCAGTTCGGTGGCTCATTCCTGCGCGATAGTTCAGGAAACCCAATCCCGACAACTGGTATCGGCGGCGCTCTGCAGAATTTCGCCAGCCTGCTTTACGGATTCTTCGGTATTCAAAGCCAGTCGCAGTTCTTCAACAAGGACAAGACGCGCGTTGACCAGGATTATCGTGGTTACCGCGTGCGTGAATCCGGAATCTACTTCCAGGATACCTGGCGAGTTAGACCAAACTTCACGTTGAATTACGGCTTACGCTGGGACTACAACGGTGTTCCATATGAAGTGAACGGCCAGATGTCTACCCTCGTTGATCAGAACCCAAGCGGGCCGCAGCCGGCCGCCGGATTCGAATTCAAGCAGGTGGGCAAAAACTCGGCGAACCCGAATCTGAAGCTCTGGGAGAGCGACACGAATAATTTCGCCCCACGCTTCGGTTTCAATTACAGTCCAGGCTGGAGTACGGGCTGGATCTCCAAACTAACAGGTGGTCCAACGAAGATGTCGATTCGCGGTGGCTATGGCGTCTTCTACGATCGCGTGTTTACCAACCTCTTTAGCAACTCGAGCGCGAACCCTCCGTTCCAAAGAGACTTTTCATTCTTCTTTGATTTTCTCGGAGCGAACGGCTTCACCGGAGGTATCTTCGATGAAGGTGGAAACATTCCACGTGTTCCGACACAGGTGACCAGTCCATTTGCACACGATGGCGACGAACTTGTTCCCGTCATCTTCGCGCTGCCTGGGAATAACATATTCCAGAGCAAATTTGCGACGCCGTATACGCAAAGCTGGAATTTCGGAATCCAACGCGAGTTGGGTAATCTCTTCTTGTTTGAAGCCGACTACGTTGGCTCGCATGGCATCAACCAGCTTCGTAACATCAGCGGTGCGCTGCCGAGCGTAATGCGACGTAATCTAATCTGCGCGACGAATCCGTCGCTCGATGCCTGTACCGGTGACCTTGGTGGTACTCCAGGTCAGGCGCAGATTAGTCCCACCAGCACTCGGACTAACTTCCTGAACGGCGTGCTGAACACCGCGTTCAACCCGATCTTCTTGAACCTGGCTATTGGACAGTCAACCTTCAATTCAATGCAATTGAGACTGACCAAGACGCTAACCAACGAACGTTGGGGTACCGGACAGTTTCAAGCCGTCTATGCCTGGAGCCATTCAATTAATGACTCAGCGGACGGTCTGGTACCTGGTGCCGGCCCGGCCGGCGCCAGCGAACGTGGCTTGCCACGCGACTCGTCCGGCTTTGTCGGCGGCTTCAGTACACCGGAAAGAGGTAATTCCGGTTTTGACGTTCGCCAGAGGTTCGTTTTCAACTTCATCTACGATCTGCCGATCCGGTTCAGCAACAAGAACCTTAATCGTTTCCTGGGTGGTTGGACCATGTCTGGCATCGTTCAATCACAAAGTGGTATCCCGTACAGTATTTTCGGCGGTACGGATAGCGCCGGAACCGGTCTGGGCCAACGTGCTGATTTCGCACCTTCCGGCCTCGGCCTTTCTGATCTTCCGGCAGCTACAAACGATCCGCGAACGTACACCGGCCCGGCGAGAAGCCTCTTCAGGAATCCTTGCCCGGCGAACCGTACAAACACCAGCCCGACTGCCTGTAGCGCTGCGGTAGGCGCCGCAGTAGGAAGGCAGGGCAATGTCGGACGTAACCAGTTTTATGGACCGGCGTTCAATAAAGTTGACTTCTCCGTGATCAAGCGTTTCCCGATCACTGAGAACACTCGCTTTACGATTCGCGCCGACTTCTTCAATATCTTCAACACCGTAAACTTTGGCTTGCCGAGTAACGACATCAACAGTGCTCTGTTTGGCCAATCGACTACGGCTGGAGCTCCTCGAATCATCCAGTTTGCCGGAAGATTCGATTTCTAAAACCACGGCTCTTACGTGAACAACTACTTGGGCGTTACCTCACCGGAGGTAGCGCCCAATTTTTTTAGTACAATAGACGACCATGCGATTAATGACTTTACAAAAACTGATTCTGTTTAGTGGTTTGCTGCTGGCGGTTACCACTAACTGCCTTGCACAGGAAACAAAGAAACTTACCGCAGAGGAAGTAATAGCTTCACACCTCGAATCGATCGGGAAACCGGAAGCACGCTCTGCTTTTAAAAGTGTCGTCGCTCAGGGATCAGTGACAGGGACGATCAGAGTTGGAGGTACTGGCACCAGCAAAGGCGGCGCAGTAATGGCGTCACAGGGTCCGATGACTTTGATGGGTTTCATCTTCGGAGTACAGGAACAAGCTAACGAGAAGATGGCTTTCAACGGTCGCAAGCTCACGCTGGGCGAGTTACGTCCCGGCGAGCGCACGCGCTTTGCAGGTTTTCTGCTCACCCACGAGGTCGTTTTCCGTGAGGGGCTATTCGGTGGCACGCTTTCAACCGCCTGGCCTTTTCTTGACATGAACAGCCGGAAACCGAAGTTGCAGTATCTGGGAACGAAAAATATTAAAGACCGAAAAGCTTATGTTCTCGGTTATGAATCACGTGACGGCGGCAACCTCGAGATTAAAATCTACTTCGATGCGGAGACGTTTCAGCACGTTCGCACCGAATACCAACAGGAGTTTGCTGCGCCGACAGTTTCACAGCCGAACCTTGCGGCCATACAGAGGGGAACTCGGTTGAAAATGACTGAAGAGTTTTCAGACTTTCGTCGCGAGTCCAATCTGGTCCTGCCGCACACCTATAAAATCCAGCTCACGTTTGATACGGATCACAATCCGCTGCTACAGGATTGGGTTGTGACTTTGAGTCAGTTCCTCTTTAATAAGACACTCGACGCGAAACAGTTCGACCTCACCGTGCAGTAAGCCGACGGCAAACTTTGCAACGCAACGATCGAGCACCTATCATTTGTAGGAGGATTTGAAGATGGACGGCAAGAAACATCAAACCTTTAGCCTGGGTGACACGGTGCGAATCCTGTCTGGTCCATTTGTCTCGTTCACAGGAAAAATCGAGGGCATCAACCAGTCGAAAGCGCTTCTAAAAGTCAGAGTGGCAATTTATGGTCGAAACAAACCTATACGACTGAATTTTGCAGACGTAGAAGTCGTACCGGCTTCATGAGCCTGGGACTGTAGCGTGGCCTGAATCGCATAAGAAAAATTCACTTAGAGCATCAAATAGTTACGGGCAGCCGCGTTCATTCAGCGACTGCCCGTTTTGGCTTCTTGGACCTGGATTGAGACGAACCTGGTCGAACCTACCCAACACAGCAAAATGCCTACTCAGCGCTGCGTGGCTAAGTAAGCATGTTTGTGTATCGGCCGTCTTTTCAGGAAACTGCGGCGGACGTTTTCATTTAGTCAGCGGTAACGTGATCTTGTTGTGCCCGAAAGTGTCTTGCCCGCCAACCAGCATGGCCGCATAGTTATCAAGAGGAAAGATCTCACCAAACATAGTCCACTGCCCATTATGATACGGATAGACGCGCACGTCCGTGGGAACGTAACGCATGGCTAACCCCATACGGGGGCGGTCTTTCGAAATGTTGGGTTCCGACGCATGTAAGAGCCGAGAAGTGAACATGACAACTTGTCCGGGCTCCATTTCGAAGTGCAGCGCCTCTGATTCATCAACCTGCCAGTTGGGGTCAATCTTCAATGGCTCCCAGTCATAGCCGTAAAAGCCCGCACCGGTGCCCTTCATTATCGTGTCCGGATTAAAGGAAACTTGCTTCGTCTCATCGTAGTACCAGGTGCGGTGAGTCTTTGGAACAACTTTTAAGCAGGCTGTTTCGCGCTTCGCTTCGGTGAATGCGAACCAGACCGTCAGTTCCCAGGAACCTTCATGAGGTTGCGTTGGTACGAGCTTCGAGTCGCCTTCGAATGTGGCAAAGCTTTCCGTTTGATGCCAGCCTGTAGCTATATCTCCCGGATACTTCGGAAACCACTCGGATCGCCAACAAAGAATGTTTGGTCCCAGAAGGGTTTGGACTCTGCGAACTATTTCGGGATGACTGACAATGTCGCTCAATATTTTAACGTCCAAGTGCCGGTCAATATTCATCTTGCTGTCGCGGTAGACCGCTTTCTTTTTTTTGAACAGAAGCGGGATTCGCACTTCCTTCCAAAGCGCTGCCGTGACCTCGGGTTCGTAAAGCGTGAATGGCGGAAGGTAGCCATTCTCCTTGAAAAACTCCCTTTCCTGATCCGCGGTGACTAAACGGTCAGTCTCGATTTGTGTGGCCGATATCGACATTGCTGTACCTCCAACTTCATATCAGTGACCTAACTGTGGAAGACGCGCTCTCGGCTTCATTTCAATCCGAGAACTCGCCACAAACATTTGGATCGACGTTTGTAAACGGTTCTATCGTTGTTTAGGAGCGCCATTGCCTGATACGCCATCATCCATGATCGCGCAGCGAACATAGACCGGCCAGGTTACGCGCCGCGGTTGCGCTGGATCTCCCCAGGCGGCGGTAAATTCAGGTTCAAGTAGATCCAGCGGATCCACTCCATGGTCCTCTTTATAGAAGAGAGCGGCTGACCACGTGCGAAAGCTCTCCAGAAATTGCATCATGGTCCAGGTCATCTCCATGCGGAACGTCTGTCGCGGCAACTCCTCGAATGGCAGCACAAGCTCTCCATAGGTGTGATCTTCAATGGTGCGCTTGGGCCAGTAGGGGCCAAGCATATCGTCGTGCAGTTTGTGCGTGACGCGGTCGACCTTTTCATCGACCGATTCCAGGCCGTAACACCAAACCGCCATTATCCCGCGCGGTTTGAGCACGCGGTGAACCTCGCGGTAGAACTCCTCGAGTCGAAACCAATGAAGAGCCTGGGCCGCAGTAACCAGATCAAACGACTGGTCAGGCAGGGAACTCTGCTCAGACAAGGCAACTCGATACTGCACGCGCGGGTGCAGACGCGCACTCCGGATCTGTTTTTCGCTGGCATCCGTTGCGATTACTTCGTCAAAGTATTCTGCAAGCCGAACAGCAGCCTGCCCACCGCCGGTTCCGGCATCCCAGGCACGAGTGCGGCCCGGAGCGACATGGGCCAGGTGCTGGAAAAGGTCTTCCGGATATTGCGGGCGATTGTGATAGCGCGGCGCTAACTTTGAGAAGTGATCGGCAAAGACTTGGCTCATATAGCTCCTCCTGTAGTGGGCATCGTCCTCGCAGCGGCACGAAGTGGAATAGCAGCCGCGTTAGCGGATACGAAGCCGCGTTCCGGGTTATAGAGTTCCTGCATCGGATGAAACACGCCGTCCAGTGTCGCCAGGACGGCTTTCGCAACGGAAGGTGACTGGGTGAATCCGCCGGTGTTGTGACCGGTAGTGATAACCATTCGCCCACCGTTAGCGGTCCCCAACACCTCAAAAATGCCGAGACCGGTTGCGGTGAATGGTCGAACACATGCTTTGCGGCTAGTGTTTATGGTTCCATCTGCAATGGCACACGCGAAATTCGCAGGCAGGAACCGGCGCGCGGTCTCCTCCAATGATTTGAAAAGACATTCGACGTCAGGAGACTCGAGATTTAATGCGCCCGTGCCGCAGAAACCGTAACCGGAGCCGAGCAGCAGAATGGGACGATTCTGATCATCCGTCGCCAGCGTGATATTTGAGTCTTCGCCGACGTGGCCTTCACGATGTAATTTGACTGAGAAGCGGAGCAGTGGATCTACATTAGGTAACGTTAGCCACAAGCCGCAGATGCCCTGAACCTTGCCATCGGTACGAGTACCGGCCAGCCAATCCTTGCAATATGCACCTGGTGCAACAACGTAGTGATCCGCGCGAGCAATTCCAGCATCGGTCTTAATCCCCTGGACCATGTCGTCCGGCCCGACGACTATGCGTCGAGCCGCAACGCCCCACGAAAAATGAACTCCGCGAGATTCCAGTGCATCGATCAGGAGAGTCGAGAAGTCATGGATGTTGAGTGTAAACCCCACCACCTCGAGTCCGCCCACTATTTCACCGCTGTTACAAGCGTCTGCGAAAGCAGGATGGCGAGACGCAGTCTCCTCGGCGGTCAGGATTTTTCTGAGTGAACCAAGACGCTCATGTAATCTCGCCGCAGCCTGGAAAGCGTCAGTCTCTGAGTAGATTCGAAGTACGCCTCCGACATAACCAACGCTCTGAAACAGCCACGGCAGCTCTGCTCGCATCTTTCTCCACAATTCCAAGCTCTCGCGATTGAAACCGTAAATGTTCCGCGCGAAGACCTCAGCCATCCAGGGGGGCACGGAGTGAAATCGATCCAACCAAAGTTTTTCACTATCGGAATACTCAGACGAATTGAGTATGAGCCAACCACCCTTAGTGATACGACGCCGCAAAACCGTATCCATGTCGGAGTAGATGCAACTACCCTTCTCGTTGTAATTGTCTGCCTCCGTGAGCGTAAACATGCGGGCGTTACCGCCGCCGTGTGTGGCTCCAAGCAGGCGCCAGTCTGGCCGCCTGCGTGGGTCTGGCCCGGCATCGATCACTTCGAGTTTGTAACCGGCTTGACTCAATTCCCACGCGGTGATCAGATTTACGATCCCGGCGCCTGCTAAAAGCGCCGTCTCTGGCGCACGCTTCGATCTGAGTTTGCCATTCGAAAGACCGGTGGCTTTGAGTTGCGGGGCGAGGTGAGAGTGCATGACGTGGGCTTCGGCAATGGCTAGGGCATCCAGATCGTGTTGGGCCAGGTGGTTCGGTGCGATCCGAAGAGCAATATCATAGTCGGCCACATACGGTAGTTGCCCGCTTTCGTTGGTTCCAATAATGATCAGCTTGCGATCGCCTGATAAGCGGCGCCACGTAGCTAGGGTCAACTCATCAGGTTTTGACTCGCCGATGAGCAGCACGTCAGGGCTGAAATCGGCCAGGGCAGATTGAAACTCCGCACTGGTTGAGAGATGCGGACGATATACAATCAACTCTCCTAATCCGCTATTGACGAGACTATCAGCAATTGGTCGAGCAATGAGGATACTCATGAGCAAAACCTCTCTTCACGCGCGAGTTTCTCCGACTCACGGTTGCGCCAACCCGAAGCGGCTAGAACTCTCCCTGGTCTCCATGACGTGACGCTTGAAGAAAAATCAATTTGTTATTATTAGGAAGAGAAGGGCAGTACGAATCATGCCGGCACCTTTAGCATGCCGTCGTTTGGTCATTAATCTTACGATGATTCAGGAGACGAATGGTGCGATGAGTTTTCCCAGTTGAGAGACGGGCAAGAGGTGCCGTTGGATGGCTTGAAGATTGCGATGCTGACGACTCAGAGCGACCCCAGCAAATCGCCATCAAGCTAACTTAGGCAAGCTACCGCACTAAGTGCGCTTTTACGTGCACTCAGCCGATGGGGGAAGCCATGAATTTGTCAGGAAATAACCCGAGACATTCTTATAAAAAGATGTCTGCGATTCTATGTTGAGGTCACTTATCTGTCAATACAATTGTATAAAAGGCAGAGGCGCAAAGACAGCAAAGGAAGTCGCAAGAAATTGAACTTTTCCTTTTCGATCTCAAATCGAATTCCCAGTTCGGCGAGCCACAGTCCCCTGGATGGTAATGCGATTGAATAGTATCGCCAGCTGTTTAACGAGAAGGTTAAGAACGCCGTGGGTTGTGACCTATGATGAAGCTGCGCTGCAACATAATCTGTTTGAAAATCAGCGGCGAATTGTTTACTGGCTTCACTACACTTCGCAGGATCGTTACGAGGGTAAGGAAGTGATGTATCTCTCCGGTAATCTAGAAGTCCCACGGCTGACAAATCTTCTCACAAACAGGATGCGCGCAATTCACGCTCAATGCCGCCTTCGACTTGCGGCCTGATTGCGCTATCATTGGCCAGCATGAAGAAAGCCCAACCCAAACCCTCAGAGGAATACGCACGCTTCGAGAAACTAGCGAAGCAATTGATCTCAGTACCTAAGAGTGAGATCGATAAACGTGAGGCTGAGTATCAGCGTAACAAGAAGTCACAGAAGAAAAGAAAGACTGCATAATCACACACGCGGCGTCGGTCTCAAGAAAGGTGCCTTCTCAACATACTGGTCGCCCTCACTCGTAGCTAACACGATCCGCGCTAACAGAACCTCAACCGATATGCCAAGATTGTCTGCCCACTCATGCAAGAACTCATAGTGGTCCGGCGTGAACTCTGACTCATCTATTTCCAGCATGAAGGTCTAAGAAGAAAACAAGGGCGTCACGCTTGGCCCCCTCACCAAGGCCCACCATGACGCCCCCGGCCCCACACTCTGGGCGAGGTGTGAGGCATGCCGCAAACTAGTGGCTTTATAACTGCCCTAAAAGTAATCGCGCAACGTTTGATCGGATGGTCTATTTTTCATTTGAAGTGAAAGAAATTTTCACGTTGAGAAGGCACACGTCTGCCCTCTCACCACAACACAAACGGCTCGTTAACTGACAGTCCGAACGAAACTCTTACGGATAAATCAAGCCAAGGATCGTTAGAACGATAGTTGCCGTGGTGCTAGTCGTCAGTGTTGTGCTGCCCGTCGCTGGAGTTGGCGCAGGCGCAGGAGCGCCGGGAGTATCAATATGTCCGGCCAGCACAGAGACATTAAGCGTCAGGCAGAGGATCGTCGCGGCGCATATCAGGCGTAAGGTATTCACTTTTAGGTGCCTCCTAGAGAGATGAAAGAATTTTTCATCACGCTAGACGAGCATCACTTTTCTTGCAAGAGCGTGAGGGACTGCGTAAGATTTGCGCGCAGTTTCTTTCCCTTGCACTCAATCGGAAAAGTTGTGCTCACATGACCTTACGAGCCTCACTACTGCGCGAACTCGAAAATCCAACCCTTAGTGTAGATAGCCGTGCGGAGTTGTGCTGCGAGGTCGCTAAGACACTGGAGTACAAAGGCGAGTATGAAGAAGCGCGCAAAGCGTTGAGCCGTTACTGGCGGCGTATTGGCGAGCATCCGAGAATCGAAGGATTGCAACCGATGATCGCTGCCGAAGTGCTGTTGCGTGCGGGTGTGCTGACGGGAATTATCGGCAGCAAAAATCAGATCACAGATGCGCAGGAAAATGCTAAAGACTTAATCAGTGAAAGCCACGCCATTTTTGAGTCACGGAAGGCCAAGAAAAAGATAGCAGAAGCACAGACGGAACTCGCGCTCTGCTATTGGCGCAGTGGCGAGATCGACGAAGCGCGTGATTGTCTTAAAGAAGCTCTCGCGCTATTACGTATAGATAGCGATCTGAAAGCCAAGGCTATCATCCGACTTGCAATCGTCGAGTTTCGTGCAGCACAGCACGAGAAAGCATTACGTATCCTCACAAGGCACGCTCCACTATTCGACAGGATTCACAATCACACGCTTATAGGTTCATACCATGACACTCTCGGCAATGCGCTTGAAGACCTTTCCGTATTGAAGATGCGCAGGGATTACGTTGACCGTGCTTTGATCGAGTATGCAGCGTCGAGTTACCACTTCGAACAGGCAGAGCATAAGTGTTATCTCGCCTCCGTCGAAAACAATCTCGGAATGCTGTATTTCAGGATCAATCAGTACGACGATGCACACGAGCACCTAGATCGAGCGCGGCGCATTTTTATTAACCTGAAAGACTTTGGCAGTGCAGCGCAAGTCGATGAAACTCGCGCTTGTGTTTTCCTGCAACAGGGACACGTCACAGATGCGGAACGCGTCGCACGTTTGGCAGTGCAGAATCAGGAAAAGACAGGCAGACATGCGTTGCTGGCAGAAGCTCTGATAACACACGGCAGAGCGTTAGCGCGTCTCGAAAACTACGGCGCTGCGCTGATAGCTTTTCGGCGGTCTATGGATTTGTCAGAGCATGCCGGGAATGTAAGGCAGTCAGCAGACGCGGCGCGTGCTGCGTTTCAGGAGATCAGAGAACGGTTAGTTATAGCGGAAGTGAATCAAGTATTTCCGGTCACGGCTGGGGACACGACAAACGAACGATTGAGCGTGACCTTATCAAGCTCGCCTTGGAGCAAGCTAACGGCAGCGTGACGCATGCGGCGCGTAATCTCGGTATTTCCTACCCGGCCTTGAACTACATGCTAAACACGCGATACAAAGACTTGCTCAAGTATCGGACGCCAGTGCGGAAGCGTCCACGGAAACAGTGAAAGGAGTCACCTATGGAATGGCACCCACTTTGGACACCGGATGGATCAACCAAAATCCCGCCACAAAAACAGTACGTGTTGCTCTATATTCCCAATAACCATTGGGACCCTACGTGGCCATACTATTTCGGCTACTGGACGGATTCAGGGAAAAACACAATGGTATGGACGGTCTATCCCCAAAGGCTAATGGATAATCAAGGCCATTTAGTTACTCACTGGGCAGAATTCAGTTCTCCAAACGGGCAGCATATCTCGCAATAAGGAACGACCGATCTGTCCGGTCAGTCAAGTATATTATCCCCAAATGCTTGATGAGCAGCGGCGACCAGGTCTTTAGTTGTTTAGACATGCGCAGCGATATGTGATGATTCTTCGTTCCTCACCACTATAGACGTACAACAGATTTTTTGCAGTCGTCGTGAGAAATGACGAAGGCGGAGTTCTACGCACTGCGCACTAAATCTGTAATTTTTGTTTATAGGAGAAAGAGATGAAAAGGAATTGGAGATTACTAATCGCAGTCTTAATAACGGCGGCAGCTTTGCCATTCATAGCCTGGCACACTAGCGCGCAAAACAACAACAATCAGCAACCACGCGACAACGGCCAATCCGAAAAGTTTCACAGATCGAAGAAGCCTGTTCGCGACAGTTACATCGTGGTTTTGAAAGACGAAACTTCTAAGGA
>Ga0105248_10002657_pt1 | contig 19845 bp, 18 predicted proteins | sample KBSS34metaG_FD_81524 | JGI IMG/M metagenome (GOLD analysis project Ga0105248, IMG submission 81524) | Switchgrass rhizosphere microbial communities from Kellogg Biological Station, Michigan, USA - KBS S3-4 metaG | ecosystem: Host-associated > Plants > Roots > Rhizosphere > Soil | place...
GAGGGCCGCTCAGTATGAGAGGACCGACTCACGACACGGCACCGGCCACAACCGCGACCGCGAGGACACAAAGGAGGCCACAAGAGCTTCCACTGTGTCCAATCGGCGCGCCTACAATCTGGAGACTGGCAGCCGCGTTTGAATGGGTCACCACCCAGGACAAACTCGGCTGTTTTCTTTTTCGCCTTTTATACTACTATATTTAGTATAATCTTAGATCAAGCCCAGCAAAACAGCCCTTTGCTATACTGACGGGGTTCTCAGCCTACCTTTAGCGGTAACTGTCAGCCATGCCATCTTCGCTGCACAATTTCTTTCGCAGGGCTCTGACCACAGGTCTTCTGTCTGTCCATATCTTGTTTTTCACCGGCGCCCCGGCCGAAGCCGTTGACGGAGAAGCCTGGTTATTGAATCAGACCTTTACCGACCGCGGCAAGGCCGACATAATCATCACTAACGATGCAGTTAAGGTGGTGAGCACCGACTGGGGTTATTGCCTCGTCGCCGCTGCCCCCGATTGGACGGTACACTGTTTCCGACCTGAGGAAAAAATAGAGTGGTTTGGCCCTCTCAAGCTATTTTCGGGCCACATGTTATTCAACCCAGTAGCTGTCGCCGAAAAAAATTTGACCAGGCAGATGCCCCTGGGCCACGGTTCACAACACGGCTTAAAATACACTCGCTACGCCCCTTCGCGCTCATCACTCTCATTGATTTACGCGGCCGACGATATCAAAGTTTCGGCCAGCGCTTGCGAGTTTATCAGTCGATTTTATGACTTTCCCGATGTCGGCAAAGTACCGATATTCTGCCGCACAGACCGGGGCTCGGGGCGGGAGATAGGCGACGGCAAAGGAATGTGGCACCACATTGAACTTGGTCGCGATTTGAGAAACGGGCTGATCATCGAGCTGGTCACCAACTCCTGGAAAAAAGTCGCCGCCAAAAGCGTGGACTTCAGCCCACCAAAAGGCTTCACACGCATAGGCGATCTGACTCAGGTGGCCTATTCAAAGAAACAAAAAAAAGACATGAACGAAGCAATGGATCAGTTCGGATTTGTATCGGAACATGATAATGCCGTCAAAAAATTACGGTCGAACAATGCATCTACTTCACAGTCTAGTAAGATTCCGGCAAAAAATTAAGCAGCGAAGACCAAGTCCGGTGGCGGCCGAGATCGTCTTTTGGACGATTTCGACTGTTCACCGGACTCGGCTTGCTGTTTTAGTTTGGGTAGTTCAAGTAAACGCATTTACTTTTTCTGTTGAGCCCGGAATTTGACCAGCTCAGCCTCGAAGAACTCTTTGGCGTCCTTTCCACAGGTGCCGCAGTTGGTCGAGAGCTTGAGCTTACGGGTCAGTTCTTTCCAGGTGGTGACGCCGTCTTCGGTGATAGCCTTGACTATCTGGCCGGTCGTGACAGCGAAACAGCTACACATGTACATGGTCGTACTCCTCTCTGTACAGTGCTCGCCGATCCAATTTGATTTCATTCACGACGGAGGTTTTTTATTCCTTCCAGTGTTTGAGGATTGGTCAGTGAGGGGTGGACCCGGAGGCATCGGCGATGCGCTTCTCCAGTAGTTTCAAGCCTTCGGTCAGTTGCACGTCGCCGGCAGTTTTGCTGCGCGGTTGCGTGACGCCGACATCGGGCGTGATACCACCGGTGGAGACATCAAAGCCCCCAGGTGTGGTGTATTTCAAAGTAGTAATGGTGAGCTCGCCTCCCAGCGGTACATCGATCTGGTCAAAGCCGACGCCCTTGCCGAAGGTGCGGACACCGACGATAAGTGCGCGTTTATTGTCCTTGAGAGCCCCGGTGAAGACTTCGGCGGCGCTGGCCGTCGAGCCGTCCACAAGGGTGACGATGGCAGCGGTGGAGAAAAGCTTGATCATCTTCAACTGACCCACTGACAGCGGCGCCGCCTCGAAAGCGGTAAGCGGCTGGGCGCGGTAGGTTGACGAGGTCTCGAGATTGCCCTCGCGGGTGGTCGACGAAACAACCACCTGACCCGGCAAAAAGAAAGCAGCCATTTTCAGAACCAGCTCAAACTTGCCGCCGGGATTGCCGCGTAAGTCGAGGATCATGCCGCGGGGCGAGCAATTGCACTCGGCCAGCGTTTTGGTCACGGCATTGTAGAAAATGCCCACGTCCTCCGGTCCGTCGCGAAAGCTGGAGAGTCGTGCGTAGAGCACGCCGTTCTTGAGCATACGCGCTTCAGCCAGGGGAGCCGCCGAAGGTACGGCTTTGAAAGAAAGAGTGGTGTCATCAGAGCTCTGAACGGCATCCGCCGGCCTGTAAACGACAGTGACCGCCGAGGTCACCGGCACCGACAGGAGCTCTTCCACTGCGGCCGACGAAAGGCCCTTGAGTGTTTTACCGTTGACGCTTTTGATCACGTCACCGGTCTGCAAGCCGTTATCACGCGCTATCGAGCCGAAGGGCGCGATTTTGACGTGATATTCGCCGCTGGCGGCGTCGACTTTGAGCACCATGCCCAGATCGACCAGACCTCGAACGGCGGCGAAGACCTGAAGCAATTTCTGGTGCGAAGACTCGTAGCCGGTCCAGGTATCACCCAGGCTCTCAGCCATAGCAAGCAGCGCGGCATCAAGGTCCTGCTCGGTCTTGAGCTTACCGTGATATTTGCCGACCCAGTCGCCCCAATGGGTCAACTTGGAGGGATCGACATAGCGCTCGCCCAGCTTGTACCAGGCGTCGACGTACATCTCCTCCAACTGAGCCGGGGTGGGAGGAGCCTTGGCACCACCGAGTAGGCCAATCGAGGCACCACTGGCGGTATCGGTCGCGATGCCGGGCACTTGAGTGACCTGATTGGTCTGAGCCTGGCATTCAACTGAAAGAACAGTCGCACCAAGCGTCAATACGCAGGCGACAATGACAGATGTTATTCGTTTCATGTTATTCGCTCCTATCGGCGGGCCGCCCAAAAAACCAGATCGAGAAGCACCCCCGACAAACTCTGCACGCTTTGTTCAAGCGCAAGCAAAGTTTCAGTGGTGTAGACGAGCTATGTTTGTCGGCGCTTTTATAAGATCAAAATGAGAAGGGAAATTAGATACCCCTAGACGCTACTTAAAGCCGCATCTAAGCTCCTAGCTTCTATCTTGAGATTTACAGCAGTAATATAAGTAGTCTCTAAGAAGGAGAAATTAGCCTGGTATTTTCACCACTGCTATCCGCTGCGGATAATTAGCGCGGTTGTCCAAGCTTTTGATATTTATTGCCCAAGTTAGTCTTGCTTGAGGGCTACCAGCAACGCGTTATAACGCTCAGCCTCGTCAAATTTTTTCTGAAAGCGATAGAGAGTTACCAAACGCGTCAGCGTCTTACGCAACGCCGCCGCAGAATCAGTCGTCCCGCTATCGCCGTAAAGCGCATCAACAGAGGTTTTCATACGATTGACCACAAACTCGGTCAAGACCCCCTTACGTCCCAGGAAAAAATTGGAGACAAAAAGCGATACGGCAAACAAGGCAATGCTGAGGATCGTACTGGCCAGGGGCGGCACTTTCACCTGCCTGGCTTCAATCGCGCTGACCCGCAACTGCATACGATCGGCTTCTTGATTTAGGCCTTGCAGGCGGCAGAGTTTCACCCACTCGCTCAGAGTTTCGGACACTTTGGCGCTGTTGGGGCCAAATTCCTTACTGCGCATTTCGTAGGCAATTTGATACTGTTTTGTGGCCTCGTCATAACGTCCCTGATCTCGTAGACAATCGGCCAGGTGCGTGAAGACGCGGCCCGAGCCTTTATCCCCCATGAGAGCAGTAGAAATAGAGAGCGCCTGACGATAATACTTTTCGGCACGAGCAAGCTGGCCCTGATGCCTGTACAGTTCGCCGAAGTCGCAATAGATTGCGGCCACCTCTTTGTGCACCGGGCCAAATGTTTTGAGGCGCAAATTCATCAATTCATCGTAGAGCGGCTGCGCTTTTTCATATTTGTGGGCCTCGACATAGGCACCGGCAAGTACTTCCAGCGAACCGCCAGGATCCAGACCAAAGGCATGCGAAATAGGATAAGTGCGATAGATATTGAGCGACAAGTCAGTACGCCCGCAAAAAGCCGATACAAAGGCTGCGCCATCCAGAATCAATGAAAAGGCGGCGCAGAGCCAGAAGGCGGTGGTGCACCAGAGTATGGCTCGGCGTAGTTTTTGCACTGCAGTAAATTGCTTGCTCAGTTCGCTGATAACAGCATCACCGGCCTGAGCCGCGGCTCCCTGACGGCGGCGGAAATAAAAAAACAAATACGCGCCGAAGGAAAGCAGCTCGACAAGAATGGCAAAAATCAATTCACCACTGGGATATGCCAGACAGAGCAAGCACAAGTAAATGAGGACCAGAAAGGCACAGACAAACATGCAAATTTTGCGCAGTTGCAGAAGTTTCCCGGCCATTGAACACGCCCCAAGTAGAACCGGCTCAGTTTGATCTGAGACCAAGAAACAGTCTAACCACTTTTGCCCCAGGTTAAGAAGACGGTTTTTACCAGAGTTGGGGCGGAGTTGTAGAATTTTTTGAGGGCGCTTCGGTGCCGCACATCGGGCATTTGAGCGCGCCCTTCAGGACCTCGCCGCAAAAGATACATTCATCGGGACCGGGAGGGACTACCTGCAACTGTTCTTCGGTAGCGATATCGACGACGCGCCAGGTGCCGGTGACAAAATTGCTGGCACAGGCCTGCAGATGTCGGGCTTCATCGTCACGGTGCATTTCTTTCAGGAGATTGGCGTAATCTTGCAAGAGCTTGAGAGTGTCGGGGTGATCCGGTCCCTGTTTTTTGGTGCGGATATTAAGGCAGCGCTTGTAGGCGTTTTCGGCTTCGCCGGGTCGTTTGTTGAGACGGTAGAGCATAGCGATATTGCCAAGACAGGTGGCCACGGTCAAGTCTTCCGGCCCCATCAATTCTTCGTAGATTTTGGTGCATTCCTGAGCCGACTTTTCGGCCGCCTCATAATTGCCATAGTAGTAATGGCAGCGGGCCAGATTATTGGCCGATTCAGCTACGGCCGTGTTGTTGCGACCAAGAATGTTGATTTTGATCTGGTGCACTCTTTCAAAAAGCGGCACAGCCAATTGATGTTTGTCCTGCTTGGCATAAGTTTCGGCCAGCCCTTCAACAGTGCGGCACAGCCTGTCATCAAGGGCGCCGAATGTCTCGGCCAATTCAAGAGCCTGTGTCAGTTTAGCCTGGGCGTCAGTCCAATCCCCCTTGTGCAGGGCTGCGCGAGCCCCTTCGAAGAGCGGCTGCCAGAGACGAAAAGCTTCCTCAGCAGATATTTTTGGTGCCGACGGGGGGACAGGATCATTGGGTTTGAGCGCTTCGAAGCGCCCTGTCTTGCCCCATTGCCTGGCGGTAACAACAGTTGTCGGAGCCATGCCCTGACTTTTGAGTTTACCCAGAACGTCCTTGTAGGTGCCGTCAAGCCTCTGTACGTCTGGATGAGCAGGGCCCAACACTTTGTTTTTGATCGCCAGTGAATCGCGCAGAACCGGCTCGGCTTCAACAAATTTGTTTTGCACAACAAAAAGCAAACCAAGGTTGGCCTGCATACAGGCTGTGTCTATGTGGCCGACACCAAAAACTTTGACATAGATCGAGACCAGTTCTTGGGCCAGGGGAATGGCATCGGTGAACTTTTCCTGAAACCACAAACATTCGCATAGACGCTCAAGCGAAAGCGCTCGCCTGCGGTCGGTAGGCTCAAAATCGACTGTTTCTTCCAGCGCTGTGTACCACAGGCTTTCGGCAAAACCATACTTGCCTTCAGCCTGCGCTTTTTCCGCAGCGTTTCGGGTCTCCTGCCATTTATCGATCATGACGACCTACTAAAAACTAACACCGAAAACTTCGTTGCTTTCTGACCACTGTTTGCAGGATATCAAAAATTAGCCCAATCACACCCAGACATGAAGATCATTGATAGCAATTTTCCCCAATTTCCTTAAACGGCACCAATAAATGGGCCTATATCTCAAAAGCTGCATTTGGCGGGCATTAAGACTGGTTGCGGGGCCGCCGCCTCCTTACAAGCTAGCGCAGTGTCGCCAAGTTCTTGAGTTCAGAAACTGGTCATATAGCTCTAATTTACTCTCATGATGTCAAGACTATATTGCCTGGGCTCATCTAGTTGTTCCAGGGTGAATACCTAAGTCCTTTTCCCACCCCACAAAGTAAACCGTCCAAAAGACAAACCCCGTTTAACTCACCTATCTCTTTCCCCACCGGCCCGCCTCGGAGTGCGTCAAGCCGTGGGTGCTTTATCACGTAAAACTCCAGCAAGGAATACGATATGGCAATACTGTCCACACTCCAACCGCTTCTGGGCATAGCGATGACGCTGTTTGTAGCGTATCTCCTGTCCAACAACAAAAAGGCGATCAAGTGGCGCTCGGCTTTCATCGGCCTGGGCCTGACTTTCGCCGTCTGTTTGCTCGTTTTGAAAGTGCCTTTCACGAGAGAGGTCTTCCAGTTTCTGGGACAGGGCATCAACAAGCTGCTCGACTACGCGGTCGACGGCGCTGCCTTTGTTCTCGGTGACGAGCTCGCCCACGGCAAGTTCATCTTCGCCATTCGCGTCGGCTCCAGCATCATCTTCGTCTCGATGTTGAGCGCGCTTCTGTACTACCTCGGTTTCCTGCAGTTCATCGTCAAGAAAATCGCCTATGTCCTCATGCGCACCATGGGTGTCAGTGGACCGGAAGCCGTTTCCACGGCGGCGGCGATTTTCGTTGGCCAGGTGGAATGCCAGGTACTGATTCGTCCGTACATCAAGAAACTTTCTTCGTCCGAACTCTTCTGCAGCATGTCGGCCGCCATGGCCACTGTCTCAGGTTCGGCGCTGGTGGCCTACACGGCACTCGGCATGCCCGCTCCCCTGCTCATGGCCGCGTCCATCATGTCGGCGGCTGCCGGTCTGGTTCTCGCCAAAATCGTCTGGCCCGAAACCGACAAGCGCGTGCTCTCCGGCGAAGTCGACCTGACCGATGAACACAAGCCCGCCAACGTCTTCGACGCCATGGCCAAAGGTGCCATGACCGGCTGGGACATCTGTGTCCACGTCATGGTTATGGTCATGGCTGCGGTTGCCTTCATTGCGCTGCTCAACGGCGTTCTGGCGGCCACTGTCCACCTGGGCGGCTCCGCCGTTCAAGTGCAGGACATCGCCGGCTACTTCTTCACACCGGTCGCCTGGATGATCGGCGTTCCCTGGCACGAGTGCGTCCATGTCGGACGTCTGATGGCCAGCGAAATCCTGATCAACGAGTATGTCAGCTACGGTGAACTGGCCAAAGTCATGCAAGGCACTGGCTCGTACACACTCTCAGCGCACACGCAGATGATTGCCGTCGTCGCACTTTGCGGCTTCGCCAATCTCGGTTCGATCGGCATCAACATCGGCGGATTGGGAGCTATGGCCCCCGAGCGTCGTGGTGAAATCGCCCGCATGGGCTTGAAAGCGCTGATCACGGCCAACATGGCCACTCATCTCTCGGCCGCTATCGTCGCAATGATCGGTTGATCGCGACGCGCGGCTCGGCGATGGGTTTTAAATTTTCTCTGAAAGGAGCAAGTATGCCAAACAAGAAATTTCCCCTTGCCTGGGTAAATGGCATTCCCTCGCCCTCTCCCGCAGAATTTGAGAGTCGCCGGGAACAACTTTTTTCAACGCTGCCGGACAATTCGGCGGTGGTGCTGTTGGCGGCGCCCGAGCTTCTACGCAACGGCTACGACAATACCTACACCTTCCGCCAGAACTCCGACCTGCTGTATCTGACCGGTTTCCCCGAGGCCAACGCCGCCCTGGTGATGACCAAGAAAAAGGGCAGGCGCAAGTTTGTCCTCTTCGTCAGCCGGCAGGACAAAAACAGCGAACTCTGGCACGGCAAGCGGATCGGCGTCGAAGGCGCAGTCTCGTCCTACGGTGCCGACCAAGCTTTCTCCATCACCACTATTGGTGGCAATCTGCGCCGCCTTTTGCAAGGGGTGGAACACGTTTATTTCAGCGACAGTCCCAGTCCCATGAGCGACCTCACGCTTCAGGGCAAGGTCAAAGACGTCTTCGCACGTCTTACGGTCACGCCCACAGCGTCGGTCGACAGCCTGGTGAGTGAGCTGCGTCTGATCAAGTCGGAAGGCGAAATTGCCATCATGCACCGCTCGGCAGAAATTGCCGCGGCGGCGCACACGACTGCGATGACGCGCTGCAAGCCGGGCATGTTGGAGTCGGAGCTGAAGGCCGTGATTGAGTTCATCTTCACCTCCAACGGCAACGCCTCCCCCAGCTACGACACCATCGTAGCCGGCGGCGCCAACGGCCTGAGCCTGCATCATCCGGCCGCCGCCACCATTCTCGAAGACGGGCACCTGGTGCTCGTCGACGCCGGTTGCGAACTGGCAGGTTATGCCTCGGACATCACGCGCACTTTTCCGGTCAATGGCCGGTTCAGCCAGGCGCAAAAAGAGATTTACGAGGTTGTCCTGGCCGCTCAAATGGCTGCCGTTGCGGCGGTCAAACCGGGCGCAAACATGGGCGACCTGGACAAGATCTGCTCCGACCTGCTCAAGTCCGGGCTCAAGAGCCTGGGCTTCAAGCTGGACGGCAAGGGCAAGAACGCTCTGCGTCTGGGTGATCTCTTCCCGCACGGTCTGGGCCACTGGCTCGGACTGGATGTGCACGATGTCGGCCTCGACCGCATCAAAGGCGCACGCGGCAAGAAAACGGAACGCCCACTGGTACCGGGGATGGTGACAACCATCGAACCGGGCCTCTACCTGTCGCTCACCGACAAGCGCATCCCCGAGCAGTATCGCGGCATCGCCATTCGCATCGAAGACGACGTCCTGGTCACGCACAAAGGTCACTTTGTCTTGAGCGCAGGCGTGGTCAAATCGGTGGCCGAAATCGAAGCCCTGATGGCTCACGCCTGACTCGGTTTTATCTTTCAGGGCAGTTGAATTAATGAATGGGACTCGGAGCCCGTGAATGCAGTCCGTGCAAACGGTCTGTTTCACGGGCTCCCCCATCTTTCAGGCCCTATCAAACCCAAACAACTTCAACCTGCTACGGAGGCAACTCCGAGGAAGAAGGATCCAATGAAAAATATTCTCGTAATCGAAGATTGGCAACCGATGGCAAAGGCGATCATCGCCCTACTGGAAGAAGCCGGTCATCAAGTCACTTGGCTCATCGGAGCCAATTCGTACCAACCAGTCACCGACGCTAACGGCGGCTTCATCCTCTCCGGCCTGACCCCTGACGGTCAGACGCAGGAAGTCGATTGCCGACAGTATCAGGTGGCTTTCGTCGACGGTCAACTGGAAGGCAAGCTTCCGGGCTCCGACATTGTCGAACTACTGGTGGCCAGCAAGGTAGCTTGCTGCGGCATGAGCACCGAGTCCAAAATGAATGTCGAAATGGTTACGCGTGGTGCCAAGATGGCGGCCAAGAAGCCGGTCGTTTTCGTCGCCCTGCTCAGCCGTCGCCTCAGCGTCGAATCAATCGCCCGTCCCACACGCTCGCTCGTCACCATGCTCGGCAATCTCGAAAGCCGATTTATGACGCCCGAGTTTCAGGACCTGCGTCACGAAGCCGACGGCCGCGTCATGGCATTCTTCGACCAGAGTGCGAACTGAATGGGGGTGCTAAACCTACCGCCTGTGATTCAAGTGTCGCATCAAGTTCAGAATTTCCAAGACACTTTTTCTTCAGTAGAAACAAAACCTTAGGTGGGCTGTTAGCCTTCTAAGGTTTTGTTTTTTTTGCAATGTATTACTGCATACAGTATAACATGACTACCTTTCAACTTTTAATCAGCATGCCCATCTTTTGCCCAAGTTGCAGACTTAGAGTCTAAACAAAGGCCATGTCCTAAGCGCGATCCGGTGTCACCGATCGCGCCGTTCGACGTTGGGGTCATAATACCGCCAGTAGTGGCACAGCGCGAGCCGCGCCAGGATAAGTTTCTTGTAGTGATTGCTTAGAGCTAAGGCAGTTTGATACGTATCTATTATCTCTTTCTCTCATCTCCCCCAGTAAATCAAACACAGAACTTTGCTCCTCTCCACTCTCTAGCCTTCTCTTTCAGCTTCTTGGCTGAAACAGGCTGGGCCGGCGTTGTGCAGAAGTACTTGTTGGCTTGATTCAAACCATTTTCGGAAAGGTAATCCAGCAATGTCCGCCGATAACACCATCATCGTCCTGCGCACACCCAGCCCAGGCGCCGAGACCACAACCACAACCCTCTACGACTTCGCCACCTACCGTGTCGCAGTTGTGCAGGCCGCCGAAAACCTGGAGTCCGACAGCCCGCCAGAATACCTGGCCTGGCTCATGGCTGAGTGCTTCGGCAAGAGCACCGTCTACAACTGCGAACAAGACGCCTGGCGCGCGGCGCTGGCGATGGCCGCCGACATGGAAGCCAACGAACAGTATCTCGAATACGGCGTCAAGTCGGTGCGCATGCAGCAAGCCTACCCCGCCGAGACGATCGCAGCCCTGCGCCAGGTCCTGAAGCAGAAGAAAATCTTCCCCTTCGACCGCTGATTTGCAACTTCAACGTTCAGTTTTTCAGGAGAGCCCAACATGACTTTCTCTATATCTGTTCCAACCAGCTCGGTGATTGCACATCTGGACGGTGACCCGCACCAGGTCTGCGTCATCGAGCAATGCCAAAAACACAAAGGTCGACTGACCCTTGTCGGCGGCCGCGTGGAGTTGCCCAAACAAGGCCATCTGCAGTGCGCCCTCGACGAATGGGATCAGGAGGCCGGTGGCCATGGTGCCAAATTGTTGCAGCCGAAGCTGTGGGCGGTGAAGACCGATCCCTACTCGGATGTGCGTCATAGCACGCTGGGCAAACTGAGCCACAACACCTGCCCCGAACACCTGCGCGACACGGCCTGTGTCGGCCACTACGGCGCCCCGGACCACCTGTACCTGGCGGCGGTGAGCGGCACTCCGCATCCCCAGGACGGCGAAGCCAAACGCTGCTTTTACTTCGACGTGCGCCAACTGCAAGTGACCGAGCGCGAGGAGGACAGCCTCTTCGGCGCGCAGCACGACCTGATCCTGGCCGTTTACCGGCTGCATCTCGCCGGGCGGCCGGTGACTAACGACGACTTCAGCGACTTCAAAGCGCTGCGTCAAAAGCTTTTGAAGGACCAAACACAATGAACCGCAATCACGGCGCCCTCGTGGAGGAGCGCATCAACTCTGTCGTCGGCCAGGCGCAACATTTGCAAACCGTCCTGCGCCAGCTGCTAGCGCTGGGCCCACAGGGCACCTGGCTCGGATCCCGCACGCTCGGTCCGGACACCGACGAATACGTCTGGGCTGTGGAAGTGGCTCGCCTCCTGGCCCTCGAAGGCATCGCCGCCAAAACCGGCCGTGGCCCGGGACTGATGATGGCACCGCACCACGGCTGCCACCTGGCCGGACGCGCGGACCTGGTGGTCGGCGTCGCCGCCGCTTTCATCCCCCAGGAAGAAGAGCACCAATACCTGGTCGGCGGCCACATCTTCCCCATGCCGGACTTCAACAGCCGGCACGACGGGCTTTTCTTCAACTCGCTCTTTCACATCGGTCTGCCTGGTCGCCTGGGTACCTGTCACGAAAAGTTTGACCTGCTCAACCGTCTCAAGCACAAACTGCTGCACTCGGCGCCGGTTTATCTGGTCGAGCGCGACGGCTACTATTCGGAGCTGGTCAAGTTTCTCACCGGCAGCATCAACAAGGTCGTCGGTCCGCGCGTCAGTCTGGCTGACTACGAGATGGTCAAGTTCATCAACTTGCTCAAGACCACCCCGGCCGAATTCGCCGCCACCGTGCTGGCCGACATCGGCTGGCAAAGCCACATCTGAAATTTCTACCAACCTCAACTTCAGGAAAAAAATCTTGCACACATACACCACTTTTGCGCTGCTCATGAGCAGCGTCGCCATCTGCCTCGGAGCAGCTTTCGGTTACGTGCTGGGCCGTGGCATGGCGACCTCACTGGACGTGGTCCGCATGCTTTTCATCGGACTGAGCCTGGCCGTCCTGGCCTCCAACCTCGGCGCTCCCTTCGGCGCCGTGGTCACTACGTTTCTCACCACCGCCGGTGGCATGTTCGTCGGTCGAGCTTCGACTGTTCGCTATCGCACGTCGCCCCTACTGGAGAAGCTGCTCTTCCCAGTCTGCGGCGTCATCGCAGTGATGGACGTGGTCGAAATCTTCATCGCCATGCACTGAGGTGACCGGCGCGAATTGATTGGGGACTGACCTCCCCAATCAATTTTTTAGCCGCTATAACTGTATGCAGTAGTATCTACCGAAAAAAGAATGAGGCCGCGAAGCCTCATTCCAGAAGGACGTGGAAGGGGGAGGAAAATTACTTCCTCCCCCTCCCAATTAATTTCAATTCAGCGAGCAAGCAGACTACTTCTTGTCCTTGCCGTTGAAAGCCTTCTCGAAAGTTTCCTTGGCCGAAGCCCAGGCTTCATCGAACTGCTTGGAGACGCTCGCCCAGATGGGAGCGAACGACAGCGAGATCTTGCGATAGACGATCATGAACTGCGTGGCAAACTTGCGCACGAAGCCGAAGAAGAAGTTGTACACCCCTTCCACGACCGGCGTCGCCCATTTGGAGGCGGCGATCAGTTCGAGACCAGCGCGCAGCACGACGTAGGTGACCGGGAAGACAGCCAGACCGAAGACCAGGCCAGCTCCGATGAACGCCGGCACGGCCTTCCAGAGGTTGTGATCGAAGTGCGCGAAGACTTCCACGCCCACGAACGCACCAACACCGATGGCGGCGAGGGAGCCGATCAGAGTCGTCTTGTAGGCAACCAGCAGGCGGCCGACGAAGAGGTAAGACACCGCCGTGAGCAGACCGGGCAGTACGAGCGCCGTCCAGCCGGAGAGGTGAATCAAGTCAACGAGCTGATTGCTCAGCAAGTAGACGGCCACGGCAACGGCCACGTTGACGACATGCGTGAAGAGCGACGCGTAGGGCGTCTTGTCGTCGTAGGTCTTGGAGGCAGCCGAGAAGACCTCGGTCGAGATCTTGCTGTGCATCTCCTTGAGCGGCTGGGCGGACCAGCTGGCGAAGAGCGGATTGGCAATCAGCTTGATCGTCTGATAGACCAGCGGGAAGACGAAGAGGGCGTTGAGCGCCGCAGCGAAAACCGCGAAGACGATCGCACCGAAAACGCCGAAGGGCACGAACACCGGCGCGACGATGAAGGCGAGCACGGCAGCAGCGATTGAGCTGACCACGCCGACGGTCATGTTGCTCCAGTTGCGGAGCGCGAAGCCGGCCAAGATGTAGGCGGCGAGAACGGCGACAGCGGCAGCCGGAGCAGCCAACCAGACGCCATAGCCGAAGGTACCGGCATAGCCGTAGGCGTAGTAGCCGGCGGCACCGGTGAGAGCGAGAGTGGAGAGCTGGCTGAGGAAGGTGAGCCAGTTTTTGTCCGAATCGTTGTAGGTCTTGTCCAGCAGCTTGGTGAAGTACTTGCCCATCCAGCCGAACATGCGGCTGATGATGATGTGGCCGAGCGGGAAGACATAGCCCACCCAGAGCAAGCCCTGCAGCGCCTGTCCGACATGCTTGACGGCGGCGTCATAGCCGAAAGTCGGCACGTAGTGGCTGAGGTCGATGCCGAAGAAGTACGTCAGCGCCGCACCACTCACAACCGCAACCAGGGGCATGCCGGCTTCCCAGAGGGCGCCGGTGAGCAATGCACCAACGCCGAAGCCGACGCAGACACCAATCACGCCACCAAAGAGCCAGGCTGCCTTGTTGTGCCATTCGGTCCAGTCGTGGATGCCGTTTGTCACATTCCAGAAGAGGTAGATGCAACCGCCAACGATGGCGATTTGCGCTACCGCCAGGAGGGCGAAGGTGAACCAGGCGTTCGTCTCGGAGCGGCGATCATCGCGTCCCGGAACGTTTCGCCAGAGGAGTTCGGCAAACTTGTAAGCCCAGCGGCCGACTGCCAGGAAGGCAATGGGCCAGGCATAGTAGTAAATGGCGAAGGGCGCGGCGACGGCCGTCGAGAGCCACCACTGGACAGCGATGCCGTGTTGCCAGCCGAAGTAGCCGGTAGCGATGCTGCCGATGACGGAAAGGAGAATGCCGGCGCCGAAGGCGAAGGAGCTGGCGTTGCTCTTGTTGTATGCCTCACGGGTCAGAGCCTGGGCAGGCTTGACGACGATGGCGGCGAGAAACGCAAACACGTAGATGACGAAGGTGAACAGCGATTTGAGCGGACCACCGGAGGCTTCTCCGGCCGGTTTCTGGTCATTGTCGTTTGAACTCATATAATCTCTTTTAGTGAAGGTCGAGTTTCAGGTTATTCAAGCCAGGCAAGGCCGAGGGCAGGACTTCTGCTCTCAGCCATGTGTTCGCTTGAACGGTTTAACACTCCGTCAAACTCAATAGCAGCGCCACACCCTTGCCTCCTTCGGCAAAGAAAAATGGTGCAGATTGTGAGGGGAATGGGCTGCTGCTGTTTTTGTTTGAGGGGAGTGATAGAAGGTGAGGTCTGCAGCCTAACTATTGCCACACACTCAAAGAAGCAGTAAACAACAATACTTCACTAAAACTCCTCTTAGCAGCCCGGTACAATGCCGCGCCCATAAGGCTTTTCGCCTTAGCGCAGTTGAGCTAGGTAGGCGCCCGATCAGTTTTAAAACAGCATCCAGTGCCCTGTAGTCGCATGCACAGTCAACAGAGCGAGACCTACTAGACCGACTAACGATTTGATTTCAGGGACGTAATGACGACACCAGCCCTTGGACACAAACAAAAGCGCCAGAAGACTTATAGAAAAGCTCGACACCCAAGAAATCGCAGCTACAGACAAAATCGCTTGTACACCCGGTATCAATAAAACTTCCATTTTTCACCCTGAGCTCAAACCGCTCTATTACTCTCGCCCCGCCCAACACTTCGATCCTAGAGCCCGAGATGCACTTCGGTAAATTGGCGAATAGGCATAAGCGAAAACGTGTAAGCGTTCAAAAGTACAAAAGTACAAAAGAACAAAAGTGCCTATATAAGTTGGCGCGTCAATGTGCAGGCGTGGCAAAAGAGTGGCACCTTCAGTGGTGCTTTTCCCATCCGCTAGCAGCGATAGAACAAATCGGGCAAACTACTTGCTACCAGCCGATTTTAACCGTCCACATTCTTGATTAGTGAGCTTCTCTTAATCCAGTATGAAGGTCCATCAATCCCATCCACTTTTTCAAAGGCTCCCAACACCAGAAACTATCCCAGTTATCCCCCTCACTTCTTTCGTTACCTTCACCGGTAATAAGGAGATACACGCCCGTACAAAAACGTCCCCCAAAACCGAACTTACCAATCACCTCAGTCTGAATGATTGAAACCGGAGAACTTTCATCTATGAACCAGCTCATCGCATCCTCTTATCGCCCCGAACTCGGCTTCCACCTGCCCGTCCGTCGTCTCAAGGACGAAGGCTTCAAGGCCCTCAAGGCCCTCGGCATCGTCTTCGACGGCGAAGCCAACGATTATGGTTTCCAGCACTGCACCCTGCCCGAAGGCTGGGCTCCCTCTCCCTCCGAAGAGAGCCCGATGCAGCTGCACCTGAACGACGAACAGGGTCGCCTGCGCCTGCGCGTCTTCTACAAGCCCGGCTCCCAGGGCGGCGGCGGCTCGGTCATGTTCAACCCGCGCTTCAGCGTCACCCTCAAGACCGACGACACCCTTCAGTGGGCCGAAGTCTATGACGGCAAGAAGCTGGTCCACCGCAGCGCCACCGCTCTGCGCGCCGAACGCGACCTCGACCAGTGGGGCCACAACTCGCGCTTCCAGCCCGAGTACCTCGCGGCCGAAAGCTGGTTGGCCGAACGGCATCCCGATCACTCCAATCCGCACGCCTACTGGCACTAAACGCTGGGCGCTGAAGTTCCACAGCAAGTGAGTTAAAAACGTAACTCCCCCGGGTGAGCACATCATCGATTGTGCTCACCCTCACGCACTTTAACGGTCTTGAAAGGACTGAATATGTTGAACCTGATCAAGCGCATTGCCATCACCGCATCCGTTTTCGCCGTCATCGTCGGCATCGGCTCGCAGTTCTCCTACTTCAACGGCTTCGACGCCACCATCCACGGATGGGCCTGGGCCCTCTACATCGTCCTTTTCATCGGCACCGCCGTCGCCCAGGGTGCCATCGGCAGCTTTGCCAGCGGCTTCCTCGCCGGCACCGCACTCGAGCCCAGCCCGGTCGTCGCCAACTTCATCGACGAATTCTGCGATTGGCCGCTCATGGCTCTGGCCTTCCTCGCCACCGCCCACTTCATGCCCGCCGACGCCTCCTGCACCTCGGGCACCGTCCTGATGGTTGTTGCAGCCGGCATCGGTCTGGCCTCCGCCATCAGCGACACACTCAACAATCACTTCGCTCCCCGGAAGCCGAAGTCCGAGTAATCCCAATGGCTCACTCACTAACTCCCGAATAGGGGAGCTGCTGTGTCAGCCAATTAAGCCGAGAAGGTTGGCACTAAATGTGCCAACCTTCTTTGGGTTTCTCTACTTTGATTTTTTGACCAAATTTATTACTTGCTATAGTATTAAAAGCTCAAAAAGAATCGCTGGAAGAGAAAGCGGGAGTCCTGGTCATGGGATAGAAATTCCCATGTACCAAGACCCCCGCCTCTTCAACTAGCGAGTCCTTCCACTAACGAGCCCTTGACCTGGCGTGAAAGAATTGCCAATTCATATTGCAGATTGACGCGGGCACGCTCTTCAAAGCGCTTGTAACCGCGTGGCGAATGAAATAGACACTTAGCTTGGCCTTGAGCCAGGAAGGCCTTGAGAAAGCCCGCCCGCCCCCGCGCAAATTGCTCCGGAGCAAGATGACCATACTCCAGCGCAATAGCCCGGCAATAGGTCTTATAGGCGGCTCTAGAGGCGGCCAATATGGACAGGTCACTGTCGAGAAACTGGGCGATGTGCAGACGCTTGAGCCGGACTGAACCAGCGCGGGCGGCCGCGACTTTTTCCATCGCTTTGTCGATGTTGTGGCCGGCGGTGGCCATGATCAAACAATCAACAGCGGCACCGTATCTACGGTAAAGACCGACTGCCCGCAGAAACTCCGCCGCCAGTTCGGCTGAACGGGCTTCGTTGTCCTGCCTTTGCGGATCATAGATGGCGTCATGGAAGAAGACCGCCAGAAGCTGCTCGGGGCGCGGACGCAGCGGCGCACAGAGAGACTCAAGAGTGATGACGAAATGTCCGATGTGTCGCAGGTGGTGGTAGTAGCGATGCTTTTCGCGGTAGCGCCTTTCAAGGTCGCTCCAGAAAGGCCGCCACAACTTCGGCGCAACACCCAGCTCCTGCATCAGAGCCACCCAGTAGGTTTTTGCGATGCTCATAGTAGGGCCTCACGGTTAGTTGAGTGCAAGCCATTTTAGCCCAAGGAAGGAGAGGACCGTGGACGATCCCCTCCTTAATCGCCGCGGTAGTGCTATCGCTTAGCGGCGACGGCTACCACCCGAAGGACGGCTGGGCTTGAACGTGCTCTTGTTGAAGAGACCACCGGGACGTTCCTGCAGCGACTGCGCCGGACGGTTGAACGTCTTGGTCGGAGCAGCAGTCTTGCTGGGCGTCACCGAGGTCGGCGGTGCCGTGTTGGGCCGATTGAAGGTTGTCGTCGGCGCGACGGCCTTACCCGGAGTGACCGTAGCCGGAGCAACACCGGGCTTGACCGTGTGCGGCGTCATGCCTGGACGGACCGTGACGGGAGCACCGTGGTAGGTCTGGCTGTAGTAGTGCTGCGTGGCAGCGCGCTGTTGCACATAAGCCGGCGTGGCGCGGAAGGAAGAACGGTAGCTGTGGATTACCACCACGCGCGCAGGCGCCGTGTAATACCCGCCCCAGGGGTGGATCAGCGAGTGCACGATCCAGGCCGTCAGGAAGGGGTTGTGGTAGTAGCCGCTGTAATACGCAGGATAGCCGCCGTACGTGTAGTACGTCATGCGATAGGGCGCATCGTTGTTCGTCACCGCGCCGGTCTGGGCGATGCTGAAGATCTGATCGTCGCCGCTGTGATAGCCCTGCTGGCCGGAGCGCGAGATGTAGCCGATGATCTGCAGGTTGTTGGAGGCGTCGGTGTGCGCGTCGATGGAGACGACGTCGTCACCTTCGTAGATCTCGTTGACGCGCTTTTCGAAGTCCTGCAGCCAGTTCTGCGGGTCGCTCTGTTGCACTTGCGACAGCGCTTGCTGGACCAGTTGAACGTTGATGCGCGGAGCGTCACTGGGAAGACTGTCGAAGCCAGTACCGCCGGTGCCGGTGCCGGTACCGGAAATGCCGGATTGGTTGACGGCCACGGTTGTCTGCTGAGTCGTCTGGCTGGCGGGTTGCCTGTTGCAGCCCGTGAGCAAGCTCAGGGAAAGAATGGCCGCCGCGGCCAGAGGAAATGCGAAGTACTTGCGATTCATGGTGTGAAATTCCTTGAAGTAAGGCGCTTAATGCGACGTTGGAATTGTCTTCATTCACCAATGGAAAAGTAGGCCCCTGGAGCCAGCCAGCCACTCCTCGAATTGATTCGAGAACAAGAGGCGGGTTGTGCGGCTACATGTGGGGCTAACTAAACCAGAGAGAGAAGAAGGGAGAAAAGATTACAGACTGAACCTACATTTGGTACAAATGCCAAGACAAGATAGTGTTCGGCTTTAAGAAGAAATCTCAAAGATCAGTTACATTTTGCTCGCACCATTTGATCAGGTAGCGCGAACTTAGCGCAGCATTTTTGCTTAGTAATATCCCCACTAAAGCACATTCAAAATTTTGCCATGATTTTGCTCAGCACCACTGACGATACCAGCGATCTCGTCTTACTCTCATGAACCTGACACAACTTTGCCATCATTAGCGGGCCGTATTTAATTGCGGTTTATACTAAATGTATTAGTATAAACCGAGAAAAAACAATGAAACAGGTCCGGGCCCCCCGACAAGCTTTTGGCTTGAACAGGGGACCCGGACAGAAGTCTCATTGAATTAGTAAGTCGACGGACTTATCCGATTGGCTTTATCAGCCTAGCGGATTACTTGCCGTTCTTGTCGGTCTTGTCCTTGGCGGCGCTGTCGTCGGTCTTGGCGCTCTTGTCCTTGTTGAACCAGGAATAGATCTGGTACACCGAGGTGCCACCATAGATGATGTAGAGCACGCCGACGAACTCGCGGAAACCGAGCGCGGTCGGGATCAGGAAGGGCGACACCATCAGCAGGACCGAGACGGCCACGACGATGAAGGAGACCTTCTTGATGTGGCGCTCTTCCGTCTGATGGAAGGGCTTGCTGAGCAGATGGGTGATACCCATCCAAACCTTGTAGGCGCCCAGCAGGATGACGGCCAGGAGGAGCATGGAGAAGGCGGAGCTGAAAATAAGCATGGTTGTTCCTTTGGAGTTGACGAGTTGATTGAGGAAACGAAGACGTTACAGTCCGACGCTCGACAGGAGCGAAGGAATGAAGCCTGGATTGAGTAGAGTCCAGGCCAGCGTGCCGGCCACCGCGAGGTAGACCAGCGCGTGCTTCACCTTGGTCGCCGGTGACGTGCTGAAGTAGCTCGCCCACGACTGGTATTGCACGGTGCGTTGCTGATAGAGCTGGTAGGCCTGATAGCCGATGAAGGCTGTGAAGATCAGGTTGAAGCCCTGCAGACCGCCCATGGCAAAGGCGAAGTACGCAAACGCAAGAACCCCGGGCACCACAGTCCAGCGTCCGAAGACCTGGGCTATGCCACCACCGTCAAAGGGATCCAGCGGTATCAAGTTGAGCAGATTGAGGA
>Ga0105248_10002663_pt1 | contig 19837 bp, 21 predicted proteins | sample KBSS34metaG_FD_81524 | JGI IMG/M metagenome (GOLD analysis project Ga0105248, IMG submission 81524) | Switchgrass rhizosphere microbial communities from Kellogg Biological Station, Michigan, USA - KBS S3-4 metaG | ecosystem: Host-associated > Plants > Roots > Rhizosphere > Soil | place...
ACTGATTTTATCCAGAAACACATATTCCCCGGTTCGCTTTTGATTTCGATGCGCCACATAACAGAGAGTTTATGCCAGGGCTCGGAGTTGTCGTTGCATGAATGCGAAGACATGGGCATGAGCTACGCAAAGACTCTTGAGATGTGGCGCTGTAATTTTGAGGCACAGTTGCAGAATGTTGTCGAGCTTGGCTTTGACCAGACATTTATCCGCAAATGGCGCTATTATTTTGGCTATTGCGCGGCCGCTTTTGCTATGCGCAACATCTCGGTAGTACAAGTGGTTTACACCCGGCCAAACAATCTGCACCTGAGCAGTAGCGAATGGCTAAATCGGTTTTCCTCGGATAAGTAAAAAATGCCCGCAGATCAAGTTTCGCAAGCAGTGCCGCAGAGTCAAATCGATGATGCCGCAAGACTTTTAAAAGAAGGCAAGCTGGTTGCTTTCCCGACCGAGACTGTCTACGGTCTCGGTGCCGATGCCTCAAGTGTTGAAGCTCTGAAGCGCCTTTATCAGGTCAAGGGCCGGCCCACGGATCATCCGGTGATAGTGCATCTGGCCGATGTGGCTGAGCTCAGTCAGTGGGCAAGCACCGTGCCCGAGGTCGCCTACAAACTGGCTGAAGCCTTCTGGCCCGGTCCGATGACGCTGATTTTGCCCAAGGCTGATCATGTGCTGCCTCAAGTTACCGGTGGACAAAACTCGGTTGGATTGCGCATCCCCAATCATCCACTGGCGCTGCGTTTGCTGCAAACTTTTGGTGGCGGTGTGGCCGCTCCTTCGGCCAATCGATTTGGTCGTCTCAGTCCCACCAGTGCCGAGGCCGTGCGCGAAGGGCTGGGCGAAGATGTCGATCTGGTACTAGATGGTGGACCCTGTGAAGTTGGCATTGAGTCGACCATTATTTCGCTTTTGGAAGAGAAGCCCGTGATTCTTCGTCCGGGTATGATTGACTCCAGTCAGATAGAGAAAGTTCTGGGGATTTCTTTGGCCGTGCCGGAGCCCAAGCACGCTGAACCAGAGTCCGTTAGAGTACCCGGAGCTTTGCCCAGCCATTACGCGCCCCACACCCCGATGGCCGTCACCAGCAGTGAAAATCTGATAGAACTCTTTGCCGAAGGCATGGCCATTGGTCGCAGTCAGGGCATTCTGGCCTTTGCCTCCACAATCGAGAGCATGAAGAGTAATTTTGGCTCGTCTTTTTACAGCGCTTTAGCCTATGAGGCATTTATTACCGCACCTGAAAGTGCCGACCAGTATGCGCAAAAACTCTATGACAGCCTGCGCAAATTGGATTCACTGGCTCTGCACAAAATACTGGTGGAGGCTGTACCCGGCGGCTCTCAGTGGGATGGTGTGCGAGACAGATTGGCGCGGGCCAGCGCGGAGCAGCAATGATTATTTCATTTGGTCTGGGCAGCCCCTTTTCACTTTTATATGTCGGCTTTGCCATAACAATGACCATGATGTTCATAGTCTGGCTCATCGCCGAGAAAATTAAGAACGGCGGTATCGTTGACGTGTTCTGGGGCCTGGGTTTTACAGTCGTTGCCGCTGTCTATTTTTTGCTGTGTAGCTATCCTATTGGCTGGATGCCGCGCAAAATAGCGGTACTGCTTATGGTGGCAATTTGGAGTTTGCGGCTGGCATTTTTTCTGGGACAGAGATTTAAAAGACACTATCCGGAAGAGGATGGCCGCTACGCATCTTTTCGCCAGGCCTGGGGCAAAAACGCCAGCTGGGGTATGCTTGGAGCCTTTGAACTGCAGGCGGTTTTGCTCGCTTCCCTTACGATGCCTTTTGCGATTTCGATGTTCTATGGCGGTCGAAATTTTGAGCCTTGCGAAATCGCGGCCATGTTGATCTGGTTTGTTTCACTAATTGGTGAGAGTGTTGCCGACCATCAACTAGATACCTTTAAAAAAAATCCTGACAATAAGGGCAAAGTTTGCCAGGTCGGTCTCTGGAACTATTCCCGCCATCCTAACTATTTCTTTGAATGGCTCACCTGGGTGGCCTTCTGCCTCTTTTCCTTAACCACTCCAATGGGCCTGTACACGATTTACTGTCCGGTCATTATGTATTATTTTCTGACTCAGGTGACTGGAGTAAGAGCTACTGAGGAGCAAGCCTTGCGCACCAAGGGTGATGCTTATGCTCAGTATCAAAAAAGCACTAACGCATTTTTCCCCTGGTTTAAGAAGCAGGCATAGGATCTATTTATGACCAGCGAAATTGATGAAGAGGCTCTTCTTAAGGGCATCGGTGAGTCTTACAAGCCTCCACGTCGTGAAGCTTTTATTTACGAGCTGATTGCCACTGGTACAGTTCCCGATTTTATTTTACGCGCCGGCATCACGATGATGCTGGGGCAGAAAATTGCCGAAGAAAGCAAACCTTCTTTTTCCGAACAACAGGCCCACACTATGGCCATGGTCAAAGAGCTGAAAGGCTTACCTATAGCCATTGAAACAGATGCCGCCAATGAGCAACACTATCAGGTGCACACCGATTTTTTCAAACTTTGTCTGGGCAAGCGCATGAAATACAGCTGCGCGTACTACGCCAACGAAAGTGTTGAACTGGATCAGGCTGAGGAGGATATGTTGGCGCTCACTGTCAGTCGCGCTTCCATTGAGAATGGTCAGAAAATACTGGAGCTGGGCTGTGGCTGGGGTTCTCTCACGCTCTATCTGGCCGAAAGATTTCCAGACTGCGAAATTGTCGCTGTGTCAAATTCCTCGACACAACGCACGTATATCGAAGGTGAGTGTGCTCAGCGCCAGCTCAAAAATGTCAAAGTGATTACAGCTGATATGAACACTTTTGAGTATGACGAGCAGTTTGACCGCGTCGTGTCGGTCGAAATGTTTGAGCATATGAAAAACTATCAGCTGCTGATGAAGAAAATTGCTCTCTGGTTGAAGCCGGGTGGACTTTTGTTTGTCCATATCTTCACCCATAAGACTCTTTGCTATCACTATCAGGACAAAGACGGCACAGATTGGATGACTCGCAATTTCTTCGCTGGCGGGATAATGCCAAGCAATGACCTGCTTCTCTATTTCCAGGACGATCTCAAGATAGTTGAACAATGGGTCGTTAGCGGTGAGCATTACCAGCGTACAGCCAATCACTGGTTGAAAAACATGGACCGCAACCAGGAAAAAATAATGCCCGTCCTGGCTTGCTCATACGGGAGCGCTAGTAGCCTGCGCTGGTGGGCTTTCTGGCGACTTTTCTTCATCGCCTGCGCCGAGTTGTGGGGCTATGAGAACGGCCAGGAGTGGATGGTGTCTCATTATCTTTTCAAAAGGCCTTAATAACCGCCCTGATGGGTTAGAATCCTCAGTCTGATTACCTGGACATGAGGGCCTCTGCTTTGGAACTTAACGTAATGGACGCTTTGCGCGAGTCCACCAAGGACATGCACAACGACACCGAAGGTCATGAGTTTCAACGCTCGCTCGGTGGCGGGACGCTCGACAAGGCTCGCTATGTCACTTATCTCGAACAGCTTTATCTCATGCACAAACACCTGGCAGAAAAGCTCGGTCAATGTGCCCTTAAGAACCCCGCGATTGACGCGGTCGTTCAGGATTATCACCACGATCATTCAGCTGTTTTGAACGATCTCAAATACTTCGGGGCCGACGGCAGCAACGCCAAACCTCTTGACGCTACTAAAAAAATCTGCGCCCAAATGGATCAGTATGCCGAGTCTACTGCGATCGGATTGCTCGGTTATCTCTACGTACTGGAAGGCTCCACCAATGGTGCCAAGTTTATGGCCAAAAATATCATCATCGGCATGGGTCTGCCCCAGGATCAGGGCGCTTCTTACTTCGACCGCTACGGTGACAAGCAGCGTGAGCGCTGGACGGCATTTAAAGAACGTATGAATGCCAATAACTTCAGTCAAGCCGATATTGATTTGATAGTCGCCGCCGGCAAAGAGATGTTTATTGCTTTCTTTGAAATAGGCGATGAGCTGTCAAAAGCTCCTCGTTAGGTTTCAAAAGATCGCTTCTCAGAGCTTGTCTATAGCGCTGTCTGTAGAGCCATGTGCATAGCTCTGTGCATGCTGTCTGTGGAGCCAGTGCGTACAGCCTGTAAGCCTGGTCCCATGCGCCTGTAGCCCGCTTTTTCATTTTTGCGGAAAGCCCCACTGAACTCGGAAGAAAGCGCTTGCCATTGGCTTTGCATTGACTGATAATCGTCAATCCGAAGCGAAGATTTCTCGACCGTTTTAATTGTGTTGGCTGGAGAGGCTGGTTACCTCCCGGTGGGCCACGGGTGTGATTTTTCGCGTCGTGATTTGGGGAATTAAATGTGTTTGCTTTTTATGTTCTAGTATCGAATCTGGTGCCCTGCGATGAATATAAAACTAAAGAACAAAGCCACTCTCAAACTACTTGCCCGAGTGTGTTTCGTTGCCGCTCTTTTGCTTGCCGCTGCTATATTTGGGGGATTATTTCAACCTGCCGATGCGCAGGGATTGGTCGGTGCCCCGGTTCCAACCTGTTTTGGCAGGCATGTGCCTGAACCCTGCGTAGATATGACTGCATATTACATGGATTTTTTGTTGCGCAGTTTCTTTAGCGGTGTCTTTGCGCTTTTCACCGTTACTGCATTGCCTTCCGCAAAATGGCTTGACTGGGGAGTCGGTCGTAAATTCTGTTTTCTTTTTCTCTCGACGGCAGTGCCGGCTACGATTTTTCTGGTACTGATGGCTATCTATCCTCAACCGCTTCTCTTATATCGTGGAGGTTTATGAGCTTCCACATTTAATCTAATAGCTGTCAGCTTATGCGGGAATTGCGATAGTCAAGCTTGTCGGTCGATGGCACTATGGTCAAACAGACAGGCGAGGGCTACCAGTGGGTTCAGGCGACAGGCATGCGACGAGTGATGGACACGGCAAGGGCTTGGAGCTCGGCGCCGGTACGCACCTTCCGGCTTTTGACCCGATGATGCTCTTTCACCGCCCGGTGCCGATAAAAACTGCCGCTGAAGTAGTTATGCAACCGACCCCTGCACCCAGGTCTTGTCCGGCTAACCCGGAATATGAGGCCTTGATTGATGCCGCCGCCCGCAACATCTACGAGCCCAAGACCCTGGGCGACGTAAATACTCTGAAACACATCCATGACTGTGACATTGCCAGCCGCGACGACGTTTATAAATTTGTCGATCTGTCACTGTCTATAAGCGGCGATCGGTATGGCCATGCGATGCAGCCGGCTGAAGCCAGACAATTTGAAAAGGTCACCAATGGCGGCTATACCGGCATTGGCCTGGAAATCATCCCGGCTCAAAAGGCAGGCGTTCCTAACGCACCCGCTACGACGCTGGTCCAGCGCCCCGTTCCTGGTAGGTCTGCCGAAAAGGCCGATTTCCAGCCCGGGGATGCTATCCTCACCGTTGACGGCAAAGATGTCCACAGGCTTCCTCCCGAGGATATCGCTGATTTAATCACTGCCGGCAAACCCGGCAGCCATGTCGAAATTGTCGTTGACAGGCATGGCGAAAAGTTGAAAAAAGATGTCACTCGTGAAGCCATCGTTGCCCCACCTGTAGTCCATGACAGCGATCTGGGCGATGGAATTGCCTATATCAAGATAGATAATTTCGCTAATTCCACCGAAGCTCAGCAATTAGAAGCGGCTATGGACAGACATAAAGATGCAAAGGCTTTTGTTGTCGACGTCCGCGACAATCCTGGCGGACTGGTTGATCAAAGCATCAAGTCGGCTGAACTTTTTGTCAAAAGTGGCGTGCTAATGACCTTCCGTAGTCGTGTTGATTCCTCACCGGATCGACCCGCTTACAATGACGTGACATTCAAACTGAATGAAACCGGTCGCCAGCAAATTAGCGTCGAGTCTGCTAGTGGCAAATCCTCTGTCACTAACTTTCAGCGCCTGCCTAATAAGGCTGGAGAGAGGCCGGTTGTTGTTCTGACAAACGAAAAATCAGCTTCCGCCGCCGAAATATTTACCGGAGCTGTGCACGATAGCGGACATGACACCACCATTGGTACCACTACTTTTGGCAAAGGCATCGGTCAAAATATCATCAAAAATATAGCTGGCGGAGGCTACCTTAAGGTCACCAGCCTGCGTTATATGACCCCTTCGGGTCAGTGGCCCGGCGACGCAGATACACACAAGTATGGTTTGAAAGCGGACATTCCGGTTCAAAATGCCCCCGGTACCGCTTTTGGTTCGGCGGCTGATGCCCAACTAAACACCGCCGTTGCCAATCTTAAAAGTAGGCTGGAATTGGCCAGACGCCCCGGTCCGTAGGACTTTGGTTCCTGGGTTTGAGTCTGATAATCTGAAAAAATGGCGGCCCGACCGTGTATTTCCCATGGGTGCCGTTATTCAATCGGATCACGGGGAATAATGGAGCGGTAAGGCGTTAACTGTACCGAGTTAGACATCGTGTGTCTATGGCTGTAGGTACAGGCTAAAAAGGATGGTGCCCAATGCTCCGGAGATCTGGTCCTCTACCCAAAACACTGCAAAAGCTGCCGGCAGCGCCGGGCTTATCGGAGATACATCACTATCTCTCAGTGGCAATGGAGAACCGGGGTAGGCAAGTAGAAATCTGCTGGACATCGCCTGATAAATCAGTAGAATTTACCCTCAATATTCATTGTCCCTGGCGTGGTGGGGATACTGAATGGAAGCTTTTTGTGGGCAAGAATATGCGTCTTGTCTGGGACTATAAAAGCTGCGATGTGTTGCTCGTCTATAACCTTGTTGTTTCCTCCTGTGGTGAGCTGCACCAGAGCGTGCAGGCCGAGGGCGCTCTCTCTGTGAGCGAGGCTTTCAGGGACTCCTCACGGCGCAGAGATACATTATTTATGAACTCTTCCAACATGCAGGAAGAGTCCAATCCATCTAATGTGCAAAAAATCGAAACGACCAATGTCTGGACCCGCTCGACCCTGGCGCCGACCGGGGATCTTTCTCTTGTGGAAATTTCGCGTTTGCTGCAGTCAATCCTGCTTTCTAAAATGACCGGAAGATTGGATATTGATTACGGTAGTTTGCATGCCAAAGTATTCTTCACCGACGGTGAGCCTCAATTGGCCGATGTAGGCGGCGTTATGGGTGATGAAGGCATCCTTGACCTGCTCACCTGGCGTGAAGGCAAGTACAAATTTGAGCCCCGTGTGCGCGTCACTGAGCGCAATGTAGGCCAACCGATTGAGACACTTGTTATAAAAGGTGTGCAACTTGTCGACAAGGTCAGCTTTCTCAAAAACGTTGGGCTTATTCCTGATTCTGTCTTACAGCGCAAGCACACCGAGGTGGTGAGCCAGGATTTTGATGGCATGGCAGCGCGCGACAATACAATCGATCCTGCTTTGCTCAAAAAATTCTACGCAGCTATTGATGACAAAACGACGGTCAAGGCGCAAATCGAAAGAATGCGATTGACTCGCAGTCAATGGATTCCACTTGTGGCTGTGCTGCTCAATATGGACTTGATCACATTCACCAACGATTTCGTGCCTATCAAAGAAGAGAAGGCCATAATTGCGCCCAAGGTGATCGACAAATCCAAAATTCACAGCGTTATGATGGGGCTAAGACGGCCTGAAACTGGCATGTTTACCTATCCTGCTTTTCTGTATTTCCTGGAACAGGAATATTTCCGCGGATATCGATCCGGCTCTCCGCTCTCGGTCATGGTTATGGAAATGCGTGTTGTATCCGGTCCGCCATTTAATCGCGAACCGTTGGATGTGCCTTGTGTAGCCGAAGTTGTAAGACGCGTAAGCCGTCTCAAGCGACACATCGACATGATCGCTCACTACGATCAATACGATTACGCCATGCTTTTGCCCAACACCAAAACAACAGGTGCTAATATTTTTGCCCAGCGTGTCGCTAAGGCATTGTGGAGCGCCCCTCTGGTGAACGGTATAGACAGCGCCAATCTCTCACTGGCCTTTGGTGTGGCTTGCATACCGGAAGATTGCACAGATCTGGGTGTACTCTTAGCCGCGGCCGAAGCGGCCAAATCTGCTGCTCTACGCGCCGCTGTGCCGATCGCACTCTACCGCGATATCAATCCGCAGACTAAGGGATAGGTTCACTGCCATGAATCGAAGTGCACGTTCAATAGGAGTTTGTTTTTTGACTCTGTTTGGGCTGCTCTTTGCGGCATGGTTTTTTGAAGACTTACCAATGGAAATTCATTGCCAAGAGCGGCAGGAGATAGATCCTGAGCACAATCAATATTTCTACCAACAAGGTTTTTTGCACAATATTTTGGATAATGCTCGGTGTAAGCTGACGTGGGTTCCACCGCCACCAGTAGACGCCGTTTACTTTTATGGGCTTTTAAAAGCCAACGGCTAGCGAAGAAATTCGTTCATCTCTAGTGAGGGATTCCAAAATAAGGCTGGAACTGTGTTCTGTTCAAGAGGCTGGCCTATAAGAGGAGATGCCTTATTAGTGACTACTAGCAGAGTAAAAAATCGTCTACCGAGTGCTAGTTGTTCGCGACTGTGATTTTGCGCGATGGACAGTAAGCCTGAGAACCAGCGTGAATCTTCTTCCCAGCCTTTTTCCGAAGCTGTAATTACCAGAACTCTGCCTCCATCTGAGGCCTCCAAATAGGAAAAACCATCGCGCAAGGCATCTAGATTTCGATTGGATGGTTCAAGTGAATAACCGAATTGTCCTTGCCAATCCAAAAGGTTTGCTAGAGCCAGAATTGCGGAATTGAGACCGTCACTGCAATCTAATAAATCAATAGCGTAGCCATATTTTTCAAGCCAGGAAATACAGGCTTTGGAGCGTCGTTCATCGACCGCTGCAAGTCCTGCTGAAGCCACGATTGCACATACGTCGATGCGCGACCAATCAAGCTCTTGAAACGCAGCCATTTATTTAGGCAGTGCGCCGGTGATCAAATTGCTCAGAGCTGTAATCGCTACGTAGAGCAAGAGACATCCGAGCAAGGCAAAACCGGCAACGACTTTGATTGCTTTGCCCATGTAGCCTTTGACGGCCGGATGTTGGGTCAACCTAGTGAGTTGGTCACCCATGGCCGGCATCGGCACTTGATTTAAAGGAGCCGGATTCTGAACTGGGTTTTGAACCGGGTTTTGAGATGCCGGTTCAGCGTTCACTGGAGCGGCCACAGGGGTACTGGTCTCGGGTACCTGATTCGCTTCGTCTGACATACCTGACATACACTTCACCTGAGAGAACTACCGTGCCTTCATTATGCCCGGTTTGCTTCTAATTCAGGTTTACGGGGCAAACGCCGAGGGCTTCGGCATCCCCGGTCAGCACCCTGGCCAGTCCGGCAATAGCTCGGTCGCTTGGGTCAAAAGTCGCCAATGAAACGAAATTTTCGAAGCCAGGCATGAAGGTGATGTCGTAAGGTGAATCGCTAGCCACATGTATGATGGTCGAGTTTACATCGGCATCCTTACACCTGGCTGCCAGGCACAAGCCCAGGGCCTTCTGGCCGTCGTTGATGGCGCTTCTGTAGGTGACGTAGATGATCAGACCCGAACACTGGTCCGCAATGTCTGAGAGCAGCTCAGGCGGCGGATTGACTTGATAACGGATATCGTGAATGTCAATATCTTCAGCCATCAGCCGGCGCAGGTTCGCGTACAAATTCATTGGATAGCGAAAATGGGCTGGGGCTACTATGCTAATTATTTTGGCTGAGCCCACAAGGGCTGCCGCAGATTTTGAATCTTCCGAACTTTTGATTACGGCTATCGCCTGTGCACTCGTGGCGGCGCTTAAGGTTGAATCTATAGAGACCTCACCGGCAAATTTGGAAAGGGCGCTAAAGTCCGACACTTTCAAATAGTCTTGGCGTTCATTGAACAGAGCATCAATCTTGGCATTTGCCTCCAGCAGACGTTCTTTTGTAAGTCGTCCTGAGATGGTTGCTTCAACTAGAGCGTCGACCGATTCCATCGATTGTGCAAATGTACCGCAAATAAGAAGTAGATCTTCCCCTGCTATAACAGCCTGAACACAGGCTTCTCCCAGGCCCATCCCTTCGGTGATGGCCTTCATGATCATATCGTCTGAAACCACCAAACCTTTGAAGCCCATCTTCTCTTGCAGTAGTTCGGTCACTATTTCAGGACAGACGGTCGCCGGCGATTTTTTTGAAACCAGTTGCGGGAGCCAGATGTGGCCGACTAGAATGGCCCGCAACTGATCCTTGAGCTTAGCAAAAGGTACTAGATCCGATGCCTCCAGTGCAGCTTCGCTTTTGTCGACAGTAGCAATGCTGAGATGGCTGTCTTCTGATGTCGAGCCGTGACCGGGGAAATGTTTGCCCACTGCAATCAGGCCCTGGGCTTCGATTTCGGTAGCTATTCGGCCGCCTATGTCTGCTACGGCCTTTGGGTCGTCGCCATAGGCACGTGTGCAAATAATTGGATTTTTTGGATTGGTTTGCAAGTCCAAGGTAGGGCTGAGGAGCATATTGAAACCAAGTGTTTTCAATTGTCTTGCACTGATGGCTGTAATTTTCTCTACGATCTTTTTGTCAGGATTTTTTTCTGACTTATTTAGGGCGGCCAGTGCCATTGGTGATGGCAGGGGAGAGATAGCATGGTCGAAACGCTGTACTGCTCCGCCTTCCTGGTCGACGGTTAGTACCGGAATATGATGCGAAGCCTCGATAATTTCGCCGCATACTCGGGCCAATTGTTCGAGATCCGAAACATTGTCTTTGAATAGAGTGATGCCGCCAATGGTGCCTTCTTGCAGGGCCTGCTTGTGGTCATCATCAAGTTCCAGTCCGGGAAGTCGACCGACTACCAGCCTTCCGGCAAGCTGTCGCAGATCGTCAGTACTGCTTTGACGTTGAGCCACTAGCTTGCCCATAAGAGATTTGACATTGTTACGATCAGGCTTATGCAATTGGAGCTATCAGGCGATAGACATCTACCTGTTTTTGTCTGCCCTTGACGCTAAATTGGCCCAGGGACTCAAATTTGAAGTTGCTCTTAGCTAGTTCGTAGGTGGCGGTCTCGACCACGATATCGCCAGGTCGATCGTCGCCGATTAGTTTTTCCAGACGAAAAACAAGATTGGCCGTATCTCCAAGCAGTGCCGGGTTGGAGACCGAACTGCCTAATTTACCTGAGGCAACGGGCCCTGTAGCCAGAGCCATGTCTATCATCAGCGGATGATAGAGGAAGGGCCAGACTTTGCGGTCGCCGGCCATTTTGTTGGTCAGAGTCTTCAGTTTGAGCGCTGTATAGCAAGCCTGACAGGCCGAGAGGCCACCACCTGTTTTGGCGTCGTTACCCTGCCAGTAAGCCATGATGGCGTCGCCGGCGATTTTTTCAAGCTGTCCGTAATTGCGATTGATCTCTTCGTTCAAATTATCAAAAACTTTTTGCGCTGCCTGCATTACCACTTCCGGCTGTCTGGAGTGCTCTTCCATCAGCGAAGTGAATCCTTTGATGTCGCCCACAAGAATTGTGGCGTTCATCATCTGAATGCGGAATTGCGTGCGGTCCTGCGAATCTTCGATGTCGTCGTCGTGATAAGGCTCGTCCGAGGCCGGCGGGAAGCAGGCCAGTTCGTATTGGGCGATTTTGATGCGGTCCCCCGGGCTGACGTGATATTCACGGCCCGGGGTCAGCCTTACACCATTGAGCGTGCTGCCGTTGGTACTGCCTGAGTCGAGCACAAACCAGCCGTCATCCTTGCAGCGTATCTCGGCATGTTGGCCGGATACTTCAGGATATGGCAGGACGAGCTTCTTTAGACCGTCTTTGGCGGGCTTACGTCCTATTTGTAGGACTTCGCCCTCAACCAGATCGACGGTGTAGGCTTCCGGCGTGTCGGGATTGACCGTCAGTGTGCCGGGCTTCATTGCGACTCAGACTCCATTACTCAAGGACCAAGTTAGGCACGCGCTACTTTAGCCAGGGACTTTTTTAGTTCTTCTACCTTATCCAACTTTTCCCACGGTAATTCATACCCCAGATCCGGTCGGCCGAAGTGACCATAAGCGGCAATATTTCTGAAAAATCTGCCGTTGTGATTCTTCGGTTGTTCATTCAAGGCGAAGTTTTTGATGATGGCCGAAGGTCTGAGGTCAAACACTTTGTTGACGATTTCGCAGATTTCTTCGTCGGGCAACTTGCCGGTGCCGAAAGTAGATACATTAACCGAAATGGGGCGGGCTACGCCGATGGCGTAGGCTACCTGCACTTCGCAGTGATCGGCCAGGCCGGCGGCTACTACGTTTTTGGCTACATAGCGAGCTGCGTAGGCGGCCGAACGGTCTACTTTTGTGGGATCTTTACCGGAGAAGGCGCCGCCGCCGTGGCGGGAATAGCCGCCGTAGGTGTCGACGATAATTTTGCGACCGGTTAGACCGGCATCGCCCTGAGGACCGCCGGTGACGAAGCGGCCGGAGGGGTTTACAAGATAACGGGTGTCGTTATCGAGTTTGATATTGAGATCTTTGAAGACCGGCAAGATTACATAGGCTTTGATGTCGTCGGCAATGCGCTGTTGAATCTTTTCGTTGTCTTCGATGCCGTCGATACTGGGATCGTGCTGGGTGGAGACGAGGATGGTGTGCACGCGCACCGGCGTCTTGCCGTTATATTCGATTGTGGCCTGGGTCTTACCGTCGGGTCTGAGGTAAGGCAGGGTGCCGTTCTTGCGCACTTCGGTCAGGCGGCGGGCGAGACGGTGAGCTACGGCGATGGGCATAGGCATCATTTCAGGAGTTTCGTTACAGGCGAAACCGAACATCATGCCCTGGTCGCCGGCGCCGTTCTCGTCCGAAGCGTCGGCCGAACCTTCACTTCTCTGTTCAAGTGCTTGGTTTACGCCGTGGGCTATGTCAGAAGATTGCTTGTTGATTGCGGTCAAAATGGCGCAGGATTCAGCGTCGAAGCCGCCGCCATGTTCTCACCAGTAGCCTATTTCGGTGATAACCGAACGGACCAGCTTCTGAAAGTCGATTGAGGCAGTGGTGGTGATTTCGCCGGTGATCAGAACCAGTCCTGTGGAGACAGCGCATTCGGCGGCGACACGGGCCTTAACGTCTTGAGTAAGAATGGCGTCCAGGACGGCGTCCGAAATCTGGTCGCATACCTTATCGGGGTGTCCTTCAGTGACGGACTCCGATGTGAATAAATAGTTTTTGGACAAGTTCTAAACTCCCGTAAGGCACAAGCCAGAGCTATCGCCGGCGATAGGCCGGACTACCGTTCGTCATCAAAAGCCGTTGGATGGCCGGTTTTAATGGCATTAACATGCTATGCTACCATCTTTTTAAGCAGGGCAAATTTAATCAATAATAAGCGCTCCCAGCCACTCGCGTCCCGGTCCTGCTCAGGCGCTCCCGTGGGGAGGCGGTGCTACCATATTAAGGTTCGTGTATTAGGGACATTTGATGCCAACTGCTTACTCTCAGAAAAGTGACCGAGATTTAGTCCTAGCCTGCCAGCGGCGCGAGCCTCAGGCTTTTGAAGAACTGGTCAAGCGCCATCAGCGCACAGTTTATGCGCTCATATATCAGTTGGCCCCTGATTGGGACGACACTACCGACTTGGCCCAGGAAGTTTTTATCAGGGTCTGGCGATCGATAAATAATTTAAGGAATCCGGCATCCTTCCGGTCCTGGTTGACCCAGATTGTCACGAACCTCTTTTATGACGAGTTGCGCAAGCGCCCGCGCAAGCTGCCGACCGTATCCATGGACGATTCGGCTTCCGACGACGATAGCGAGAACCCCACCCGCGATATCCCCGATTCCTCGGCTATGCCGGAGGAGAAGGTTCTCAATAAGGAAATTTCTGAAGTAATTCGTGAGGCAATGTTGAAATTGCCGGAACAGTTTCGGACCGCCATCGTCCTGAGAGAAGTGGAAGGCTTAAGTTACGAAGAGATTGCGGTAATAACTCAAACGGAAATGGGGACAGTTAAGTCCCGCATTGCCCGAGCGAGGACTAAACTGCAAGAACTTTTGAAGCCTTACATTGAGAATTCCCAGTCGACCGCCGAGGTCCCCCAGTAATGGCTGAATCCTGTCAGAAAGTTAAATCAGAGCTATCGGCGCTCATTGACGCCGAAGTATCGGGCGGTCTCAAGACCGAAATCGAAGACCATTTAAATGGATGTCAGGAGTGTACTGCTGACTACGAAGCCCTGAACGGGTTGAAGGGTTATATAGATAAGGCTTTCGACGAGGACAATTTCAACGCCCCTGATATTTGGGCTTCTCTGGCTGAGCGTTTGCCATCTGTTTGCGAAGTCATTCAAGAAGATTTGTCTGCCTATTTGGACGGAGAGCTCTCAGCTCCCGCGCAAGAAGGCGTCAATATCCACTTAAAGGAATGCGAAACTTGCCTCGAGTCGTTTAAAGCGCTAAATGCCACTAACAGACTTCTATCAAAAGCATTCGAGTTGCCTTCCGAGCAAGTGGTTGATCTGTGGAGCGGCGTAAATTCTCGCCTCAACGCTGATTGCGCCTTGATAGACAATGAGCTTTCGGCTTATCTCGATCAGGAAGTCGTAACCCTGAGACACAGGGCCATCACTAAACATTTGACCGATTGTCAAAATTGTCGCGACGAGTTCAGTCACCTGTCCGCCGTCGGCGATTTGATTAGAGAATCCTACAAACCTGATATGCCTGCCGATATGAATCTTTGGCCGGGTATAAAATCCAAAATGGCCGTGGTGCAGTTCACTTCCAAGAACCAGACTCCGGTAGCGGTCGTTGCATCCAAAACTGGTATCAACAGGCGCTATTATATCGGTGCTGCCGTGGCTGCCAGTTTTGCCATGATTTTCGGATTAGGAGCACTGTGGCTGAATACTCCTGAACAATCGACAACCGTTCGCCCCGTTTCGGCGGAGGCGTATTTAATCAATTCATCCCTGTTAGATCCAGCAGACAAAGCTGAGGCGGTCCTTTATGAAGAGTAGTGCACACAATAATCATCATGCGAAGGGTGTATCAAAAGGGGTCGTTTCGGCAGCCCTTTCGATAGCAGCCGGTGTGGCCATGGATGTCTCCCAGAGCAATCCTTGTCTGGCCCAGGATGCAGCCAATCCGCCGTGTTGCATCGATTGGAATAAGCTTTCGTTGACCCCCGCTCAGTCCAATCAAATCAAACAATTGGATCAGCAGTGGTTCAAAGAATCGGGTGAAATAATCCCCCAAATTAGAGAAGAGCAGAGTAAATATCAGAAAGCCCTGGCCGATCACAATGCCGATCCGGTGCAGGTAATGACTTTGCAACAAGCGGTTGCGCGGAAGAAAGAGCAACTCAACAGCATCGCCATGCAAAACTTTTTGGCCAAGAAAAAAGTTCTGGATGATGCCCAGAAGAAACAGCTTGAGGATATGGTGCGCGTAGTGGTGGCCAATCGCAAAAGCCAGATGTATCCAGGCTCCCAAACAGAAGTAATGCCCGATAAGATTCAGAGTCTTATGGAGCGTATGCGAAATATATGGCCGGTTAACAGCGACCACTAATTTAAGGGGTAAATGCAGTTGCTCAACTTGAAAGTGAGTTTGGCCTTCGCGCCTGGTGCCTTGGTCCTCGCTTTGAGTTTTAGCTCAACTGTTCTACCGTCCTATTCTGCTCCAGCTTTTGCCCCCGATTCGGCTCTCGCTTTTAGACTTGATTCTGGCAGGCCGCTTCTGGCGCAAAACCCTGTCGCCTCCTCAGCGCCCGTGCCCGTGCCTGCACCTGCACCCGAGCCAAAGGTTGAAATTGACCCAAAGGTTGAAATTGACCCGGCTAAAAAAGCGGCGATCAAAGAACTTTTGCAAGTCACTAAGATGGGCGAGAACGTCAATGCCATGCGTGATTTGATGATGTCACAAGTGCGTCGCATGATAGACACCGTTGTGCAGAAACAAATTGCCTCGGACACTCAGTTGAGCGATGAGCGCAAAAAAGAAATGCTCAACCATTTATCCGAATCATCCGACCGCATCATAAACAGATACAAACAACTGTCGGACGAGCGTATAAACATGCCTCTTCTGATGGAGCAGGTCGCATATAAGGTGTATGACGAGAGCTTTACTACAGGCGAGATTCAGGACATCATAACTTTCTACCGCACGCCGACCGGGCAAAAGGCCCTGCGTGAATTGCCTCAGATTATGCAACGCAGCCTGATCATGACCTCGCAGGCGCTGCAATCGAAAGTAGTGGATATCGTCAAGGAAGTAACGTCCGAAGAGTTTGCCCGTCTTAAAAGCAGCGGCCAAGGCGACGAAAAACAGCCTGATAAGCCGGTTGACAAAAAAACCTCTCAGTAATTCTCTAGCGCAATTTACTTCGCTATATGCTTCTGCATCATATGTAGTGGCATGTCTTTTTCGTCGGCTCTCGTACTTATATATAGGTATAAATTTGCCGGTTGCGTCTTTCCCAAAGGCCGGCTTTATGTTCTTCCTTTAATGAGACGCAGCATATATTGCGAAAGTAAAAGATCTATTGAAAAGCGCATTATGAGCCATGCTTCATCGTTGTGAACACTCTTGTAATCGTGATTTGAGGCGCTTTGTTCCACTTCGATCATTGCCGCATATACACGTTATGTCCAGACAGCTCTGAATCAAATCTTTATGTAGATCTTTTGCTTGCAATGAGTCGTTTCATTGAACCGAGTATATCTATAAAATGTATGCTCAAGGCTTATTCCAGGGCCTAGAGCCGATGTGCAAAGTATTCGTGTTTTATCGGTGATCACCATCTGTGGTGGCGAGGATTAAAAGTGATCTCCACCCCTGATCAACCTGCAACTAATCTCGTATAATGATTCACTGTTAATAGGACGCGCGAGAGCTAACACCCGTCCTTAGAAGATATATCCAATAAGCCATTTGCTGTGTCGGCAAATGCGAGAGTTCTTCACGCTTTGAAGGACCTGGACCACACAAGGAAATTTGGAATGACCATCGTCAACGCACAAATCGCACCCACCACTCTCTACACTGCCAATGACAATGTTTTGTCCATTACACCCTGGCCTTATTCCGCTCCAGCAGTTCTCCCCGAGAGCGAAGCGACCCCAATCGATGAAGCAAAGTATCGCAAGCTAATCAGTCTGGCTGTGCGCTTTGACGCTCGTTTCCAGGCTTTGAAGCGCAGAGAAATCAAGGGACGGTTCTTCGAGTGGTGCTTAATCAACGAAGCTTCTTTCGGCTCGACAACAATCGGCGACACCATGGAGTCGTTCTGGCGCAATAAGAATCTCTATGTCCGTCGTATATCTAGACGCGATAAACTCGACTCCTGCTTCGTGCCGGAGCAAACGCAGATTGCTTGCCTCTTTACTGGTGGCGCTCGTTTGCTGCTGACGATCGAAGAAAAGAATCAGAAAGCTCGCTTCGAAGTGATCGAAGAAGATCAGCTGAGCGGCTATTGTCTCGATGGTCTCGATTACGACCTGGCTCTCAGTCAGGTTTTCAGCCTGCTCAAAGAAATTGAAGGTTCGAGTGAGGATGCAGTATAGATTTACTGCCTGTCTCCTACTTGCCCTTAGAGATGTGACCGCGGGACATTGATCCCGCGGTCTTACTTTTTAGGTCTTTTTGTTGGCCTTTACTTACAGGCTTCTTGGCCGGTGTAGGCTTGTCTTCATCATCTACAAGGGACTGCTTGAGTGCTTTGATCGTATGGCTGAGATCATCCAGGTCTTTCAGGCATTCACCAATTTCAGCGTCGGTCATAACGGCTCTGCGTGAGCTTCCTGCCGCTCTTTCATTGCGTATGGCGATCAGTGCCTGACGAACGTTTTCGACATCGGTCTGACTCTTGGCCAGAGAATCCGTCACCTTTTTTTCCACCACATAGCTTCTGTCAATTGTGTCTTTGAAGCGCTTCTGTAGTGCGTCCAGAGACGCTTTGGTCACCCTTGTCGGCTTCTCCTTTTCTACCCTGGCCAGTTCGTCATTGAGCTGGTCAAGGGCCTTGGATATTTCAGACAGCTCACTGGAGCTGTGCGACACTTCGGCGGAAATCTGTGATAACTTGCCCACCGGATCTATGACTGTGGGATCTAGCGCCACCGCCGCCGATTCGGCATATGCCAAAGGTGCTTGAGCAAGGGCGAAGGCAAGGGCATAAACAAGAGGGATTACCAGTGCGCTTCGTTTTTTTAAATGCATGACTGATTTTCCCTCAAGCGCAACATATAAATCATAGACATGCTTTTACCTTCAGTCACTATTACTTGGAGATAAGCAGTTGATAATGACCAATACCCCAGCCCGGTAGAATATCCTTTGTGTCCACTTGGATCCTCAGCCTGTCGGCTATCCAGCCTGTTGGGCGGCACCGGTGGGTGGCGCCGGCCGGATTTTTGAGGTTTACTTCTGTAAATGATCAAGGAAAAACTAGCCGCTCTAATAGGCGACGCCCTCAAGCAAGCTCGGGCTGAGGGAGATCTTGATTTGGACCTGAATATACAATTGGACGCCAATCTGACAGGCGATAAGGGGGTCCTGCTGGAGCGACCACGCGACCCCGAACATGGAGATCTCTCCTGCGCACTGCCTCTACAGATAGCGGCACTGGCGGGGCTTAGCGCTGGCAGCAGTGGCGGCGCCGCCGAGAAGCTGGCCCAGAGCATTGCCTCGCACATGTGCTCGGGACCAGGTTTGTATCTGGCGGCGGTGTCCGTTCGCGCTCCCGGTTTTATCAATTTTAAATTGAGCGCCGTGGCCCTTGCCGAAGTACTTTCTGATATCGTTCGGCAACAATCTAGATACGGTTTCCCTGCGGAAAAAATCGCCGCCGATGATGCCGTTAACTGGGCAAGTCGTACAAATTGCGCGCCCGATGCCGATATATATCGGACGTATGTGTATTGCCGCAGCGTATTGCGACAGGCACAGGAGCCTCGCATCAATATATTGAGCGGCCTGCTGGAAGAGCCTTTGCTCTCGCCTCAGCAGTGGAGAGATTTTCTATGTGAAATGAAAGATGGGCCTGCAATATTCCTTGATTTATTTTCGGACGGTGGCCGATTGGCTTGCGATTTGATATTGGAATTGGATGACTTTCCCCGTCAGGTTAGAGCCGCGGGTGAGTTTAATGAAAGTGCTCGCCTGCGGCGTTATACGAGGGCTATGGCCCAGGATTTACGCCGATTTTGCGGGCGATTTAATCTGGGTGAGGGTCTCTTTTGTTCTCAATTATCGGTCCTAAAAGCAAGACTAGGACTAATTTTTGCGACCAAGCAGGTATTGGGCAACGCACTGGGCATAATAGAATTGTCGGCCCCTGAGCGAATCTAGTTTTGCAGGTCATAAGCGACTTTAGTGCCTCACGGAAGAGCCTTTTTTATAGGGCTCTTTGTTTAGGCTCTTCCCGGTCTTGGCAACCGGTGCTAGGCTATAGCTATGGCCCTTGGAGATCCAGGTCAAGGAGTATGCGATGCAGGATAAAGACAGAGAACATGAGTTGAGCCAGAAATTCACTGTCGAATTCACCAAAGAAGAAGCAATGCTACTTTTGACCAGCGCTCGTCTCCTGGACAAACTGGTTGCAGGCGTTACTATTCACGCCCGCGAGCGCGACGAAATCATTAAGGACATTATTCTAAAATTGTCCCAGTCGGTGTCAACGGATGTGGCTCATGTGGCCAACGAATTAGCTGATGCGATCGTTGATTCGGTGCTTGGCTGCGATGAGCTTGACGACGACTACGCCTTCATTTCAGACGCTCTGGCTATGTCCTTATCCGACGACGATTATTTGACATTGCGGCGCGATATAACAGATGAGCTTCTCGGGGATCGCAATAAGGATCTCTCCGACCGCGACTTTTTC
>Ga0105248_10002666_pt1 | contig 19823 bp, 19 predicted proteins | sample KBSS34metaG_FD_81524 | JGI IMG/M metagenome (GOLD analysis project Ga0105248, IMG submission 81524) | Switchgrass rhizosphere microbial communities from Kellogg Biological Station, Michigan, USA - KBS S3-4 metaG | ecosystem: Host-associated > Plants > Roots > Rhizosphere > Soil | place...
CAATCCATGCCCTGCTATGGGTCGTGGGGATCTGAGGTTTGCCCAGCTTTGCCTCGACAGCCTGCGTGACCAGGTCGTCGCCGCGATTGCACACCTCACAAGCCACGCCGTACCGCTTTTCCGACACCCACTTGATCACGTACCAGAGGTGGCTGACCTTGTAGCGCAGCATCAGGCGGAAGCTGCGCTCCTTTTCGCAAGTCGGACAGTGCTTGCTCCCTTGCGGACCGAGGTCCGTGATTCCGACTTTCGAGCCCCATACGAGCATCTCATCTCCTCCTGTTCGATTACTTGTATAAGTAGTTCAACGTCCGGCGCGCGCACGCTTCAGCGCATCGGCGCTTGCCTGATCCCGCTGGCCGCGCCGGCGCTGCGCTCGCCGGCCGCACCAGCCTGGCCACGGCGTGCGTCTCGGGCGAATCGGCGGCGCCGTGCCCGGTGTCTTTCGCCGGCGGGTACGTGAGCTTCTTGTCGCGCGGATCCACACTGTCATCGACGATGATGCGCAGCCGGGTGCCGAGGGCGACCAGGCGGTCGACGACCTCGCGCTCATTGAGGTCGTAGGCAATGACATCCACGGTGGCGTCTGGGGTGGCGATGGCCTCATCGAGCACCTTCAGGATCGCGTACCGGGCGCCGAACCCCATCCACGCCAGGGCGCCCTTCTTCGTGGGGTCGGTGGTGGTCGTGAAGGTGAGCGGGTCATCCGCCGGCCCCGGCAGGATGCCGTCAGGGTCGACGAAGTTGCGCACGAAGGCCTGGGATGACAGAAAGCCGCGGGTGTAGGTCACGTCGAGCTGCCCCGGGTAGGTCTCGCCGCCGAGGACGATGTCCACCGACTGCGTGTCGCCATCGCGCAACGTGTTGTCGGCATTCATGTGCCGCGCGGTCACCCGGTAGGAGCACGCGCCGTCGTCGAAAAACGTCTTCGGAAAGTGCACCCACCGAAACCGCTGGAACGGCGAGTGCGTGCTCTGGGGCTGGTGCTCGGGATCCACCGCGTCGGGAAAGGTGAGCAGGTTGTCGAGCGCCGCGAAGCTCGTGCCCTTGGGCGACTTGTAGGTGATCGCAAACCCGACGAAGTCGGCCGGCGGTTCGGGCGCGCGCCAGTTCATCGCGAGCAGCACCATGCCGTCGCCGCGGTATGCGGTGAGGGAGAAGGATGCGGCGGCGTTGGAGCCGGTTGCCTTGTAGTCGGGGGTCATCGAGGGCTCCTCTGGGTCGGCACTGTTACTGCGACGGATCGGGTTGCTCGGGTGGGGCCATTGTGGCCCTGGTCGGTGGCCGTGTCGATGGCTCGAGCTGCGCTTGCGAAGCATTGGTCCAGCGCGGGCCCAGAAGTGCCAGGATCGTGCGATGAGCATCCCGAGCCTCGATCAACATCGTTTTCGGATCGCTCAGGAGGCTTATGCCCTCATTGAAGGCGAAGTTCGACCCTTCATCACCGCGGGCGGTCGATTGTGGTCCAAGGGTTCTCAGGGATACCCGCGCAGGCTCCGTCAGATACTTCAAGGGCTCGACCGCGCTCACACCGTCACGTTCGCGACGAAGGATGCGCTTCTCATTGACCTCAAACAGCGAAAGGTTGAGCACGTTGTTCCGATGAAGCGGATTGTGATCGAGATTGTCGACCCTGGTCAGGCCGACACTCGCTCCAACTCGAATGCCGACCCAATCGCAGGTGGTCCAGCGGTTTCTCCGGAAGACCTGATCTCAATCTTCGATCGGCTCCTAGTGAAGTGCTGGGTCACTGGCGATGAGCACGACCGATTGAATCGTGCAGGCCGCAGCTTTCAGTGGGACGCCCCCGACGGTGACGGATGGGCACGATACAGGCAGGCAGGCGTCATTGCGTACCCGCTCGCGGCGAACGGCAACTTCGAAAAGCCAGATACCTCCTCCAGGCTCACGCCGCGATCACCTTCCGCGAACTCAGCCTCTGTAGCTCAACGGAAGGTATTTCACCCCTATGACAGTCGGGGACGCGATGCTTGTGCCATGACTCCACTACGGCAGCTATGGTGCGCCTCGTCAAGACGGCCCTCGTGATGGTCGATTGGACTGCTGTCGCTGCAATCGCGGCATCTCTCGCCGTGGCAGTGACCCTGATCCTGTTCACCGTTGAAAGCAGGCGGCGGGCAGCTGCGGATCGGGCGCGCGTGAGGAAGGACGCGACCGCCCGGCTCTTGAAAACGATGGACGGATCGATCAGACGGAACCAGGGCGTGCTCTCGTCCTTGAGGTTCTGGGCGCACCCTGACCTTGAGTACACGCTGGCCATGCCTAGACTGCTTCACGATCTGGGCCCCGGTGACCTGCACATCAGTAGCTGGTCGATGCAGCAAGTCCAGCAAATGCTGGCTGCCCAGTCTGACCGTCAAGCGCAACAGATTGGCCTTCTCATGGCGATGAAAGTAGTCGACTGGGAACAGGGGCGCGTTCCCGATGATTGGTTTCGAGAGGAACTGAGGCGCGTTCCACTCGCGAAGGACTTCAAAGTGCCCCTTGGCGCTCGTACACTCCGAGGCGTAGATCGGATGAAGAACTCATTCACTGCGGTTATCGCATTGACCGTTCTTGGAGGCGGGCTCATCGCGTTGGGCCGGCAGCTCGTGAGCGTGACCAGTGGGCTCGTTGAGGCATCCCCCGCGCGAACCGGCTCTTCAGCCAAGTAGCTCGCATCGCATTTCTCGCTCGTGCCGATGGCCCTTTGATTGGGGTGGCGGACGCCTCAAGGGCTGTCTCAGGGCGGTACGTTGAAGCGGTTCCGACTTTCCAGCCGAAGTGAGTTCTATTGACCCCGACCACCCGAGAAGCCCAGCGCGCCGAACTCCATAAGACAATCTGGAAGATCGCCAACGACCTGCGCGGAAGCGTCGACGGCTGGGACTTCAAGAGCTACGTTCTTGGCGTCCTGTTCTACCGCTTCATCTCCGAGAACCTCACCGCCTACCTCAACGAAGCCGAACGTAACGCCGGCGAGCCCGACTTTGACTACACCAAACTCAGCAATGCCCAGGCCGAGCAAGCTCGCAAAGAAACGGTGGAGGAGAAGGGCTTCTACATTCTTCCGAGCGAGCTCTTCGCGAACGTGAGAGCCCGCGCCCCGAAAGACGAGAACCTCAACGAGACCCTCCAGCGAGCGTTCAAGAACATCGAGGGCTCGGCGGTCGGCGCCGACAGCGAGGACGACATCAAAGGGCTCTTCGACGATCTCGACGTCAACTCGCAGAAGCTCGGCCCGACGGTCGCCAAGCGCAACGAGCGCCTGGTCAAGCTGCTCGATGCGATCGGCGACCTCAACCTGGGCGACTTCGCGAGCCACGAGATCGATGCCTTCGGTGACACCTACGAGTACCTCATGCAGATGTACGCGTCCGAGGCGGGCAAGTCCGGCGGCGAGTACTACACGCCGCAGGAGGTCTCTGAGCTTCTCGCCCGCATTACTGTCGTCGGCAAGACCGAGGTAAACAAGGTCTACGACCCAGCAGTCGGATCCGGCTCGCTGTTGCTGAAGTTCCAGAAGGTGCTCGGCCACGACAAGGTGCGGCAGGGGTACTTCGGCCAGGAGATCAACCTCAGCACCTACAACCTCGCCCGCATCAACATGTTTCTTCATGACGTGCCCTACGAGAAGTTCAACTTGGCGCACGGCGACACCCTGACCGATCCGGCGCATTTGGACGACGAGCCGTTCGAGGCGATCGTCTCCAACCCGCCTTACTCGATCAACTGGGAGGGCGACGCCAACCCGCTCCTGATCAACGACCGACGCTTCGCCCCCGCTGGCGTGCTTGCACCGAAGTCAAAGGCAGACCTCGCCTTCACAATGCACATCCTCTCGTCGCTCGCCGTCAATGGCACCGCGGCAATCGTCGAGTTCCCCGGCGTCATGTACCGAGGCGGAGTCGAGCAGAAGATTCGCAAGTACCTGATCGACAACAACTACGTGGATGCGGTCATCCAGCTCCCCGCGGATCTCTTCTTTGGCACGACGATCGCAACGTGCATCCTCGTATTGAAGAAGTCGAAGAACGACAACTCAGTTCTGTTTGTCGACGCGTCGGCTGAGTTCGTGCGGGTGGGTAACAAGAACAAGCTCAGCGAAGCCAATCTGCGGCGAATTCTCGACGCGTTCAGCGTTCGAGAGGAGGTCCTGCATTTCGCTCAGCTCGTTACAAACGCCGAGATCGCGGAGCGTGAGTATGTCATCTCCGTTTCGTCATTCGTTGCCGCTGAGAACACTTTGGAAGTAGTTGACGTTCTTGCCCTCAATGCTGAAATTGCGCGCGTTGTGTCCCGCCAGGCCGAGCTTCGCACCGCCATAGACGCGATCGTGGCGGGCTTGGAAGTAGGGGGAAATGCAGCTTTCTGACCTGCTCTCCAAAGCGCCGGCGCGCGAGGAGTTGAGTGTCGACCGCTTCCTTTTCGGCGCGCGTCGGCTGAGCTGGGGCCAGCACACGACGATCAACGTTGGTCAAGTGGCTCTTACGTTTCGGTGTCGAGCTTGTGGTGTTGTCCGCACCTTTCTCTCGGGCGCGAAGCTTTCATGCCTCGTCGTCGGCGAGCGGTTGGTAAGTATTGATGTCACTCTCAAGTGCACAGCTTGCGTCACGACAGTTGAAGCGTGGTTTCTTGTGGCATCGCAAGATGACTTCTACAGCTCAGCCCCCAAGGTCCGCCTCGACCGCTACACCGAGAACTTACGCGATCGGGCGGACCGAGCCGAATCCAGCACTGGGCCGTTTTCTGACCTCCTGGCGCGTGCTCAGATGGCATACGAACTCGACCTCGGCGCCGGCGCGATGATCTACCTCCGCAAGATCTTCGAACTCATCACTCACGAGGTCGCTGAGATCGCCGACGTGCCAATCGTTACGAGCCGCGGGAAACGTCGTCCCTTCAAGGATGTCCTTCAGGACGTAAATCGGAAGCGAAACATCATTCCCCTCCGATTCTCGGGCAGCGGCTACAAACTATTCGGGGAGTTGAGCGACGTCATCCACGGAAGCTCCGACGAAGTAGTGGCCCTCGCAAAGTACACGCCATGTCGTCAGTTGGTTCTGGGCGTGGTTGATCAAGTTAATAGGGACAACGAGTACGCCCGAGCCATCGAAGAGCTCGGCTGGGCCGCGGAGGACATCGGCCAAATTGCCGCCCAAGGGGTGACCTCATGAGCCAAATTGACGACATGGCCCAAGAGCTTGCTCCCCACAGAGTTCGCTACGCGGCCATCGGAGACGTGGCCGAGGTGTCTTCAGGAGCTACCCCGGCATCTGGCCGCTCGGACTACTGGGAAAACGGAACTATCCCATGGATGAATTCTGGTGAAGTCAATCTGGGGACCGTGTACGGAACTGCAAGGAAGATCACTCAGGCTGGCTATGACTCATGCAGCACGAAGCTGCTGCCGCCGAACACTGTCGTAATGGCTCTTGCCGGCCAGGGGAAGACCCGTGGGCTTGTGGCACGAACGCGCATCGCCCTTTGCACCAACCAGTCTCTGGCGGGGATCCTCCCCAATGGTTCGGTTGATGCGGACTTCCTGTTCTACTTCCTGCAGACGCAGTACCAGAATCTCCGCAGCATTTCCTCTGGGGACGGCACGCGCGGCGGACTAAATCTTCAGATGATCCGCGGCTACCGAATCCCTGTGCCACCGCTCGACGTTCAGCACGAGATCGTGAGGGTGTTGGATCGCTTCGCAGAACTGGAACGAGCACTGGAGTCGGCGTTGGAAGCGGAGATTGAAGCGCGAATCCTTCAGTATGCGCACTACAGGGATTCTTTGATCGCTTCTTCGAGGGCCGGTCCGGTCGAAAGAATCCGCATGGGGGATATCGGGACCTTCGTTCGCGGGCGTCGATTCACAAAGGCTGATGTCGCTCTCAACGGCGTTCCGAGTATTCACTATGGCGAGATCTACACCGCGTACGGCGTCTCAACTGCGACGACTGTATCGAAGGTTCGTATTGAACTCGCTGGTCAGCTCGGCTATGCGCAACCTGGAGACGTCGTCATCGCGGGCGTCGGCGAAACGGTGGAAGATGTTGGCAAGGCGGTGGCGTGGCTCGGTGACGTACCTGTAGCGATCCACGACGACACCTTTCGCTATCGGAGCACGCTCAACCCCACCTACGTGTCGTATTTCCTGCAGACCGCGGATTTTCACCGCCAGAAGGACCGACACGTCGCCCGCGCGAAGGTCAAGCGCCTTTCTGCGGCAGGACTCGCCCAGATTGTCATCCCCGTGCCCCCACTCGTCGAACAAGAGCGGATCGCATCGGTTCTCAATGACTTTCACGCGGCAATCACCGACCTTAGAGTCGGACTTCTCGCGGAACTCAAAACTCGTCGGAAGCAGTATGAGTACTTCCGCGATCTTCTACTAACCTTCGAAGAGGCCACGGTATGAGTGATCCCGGCGCTTACCGCTACGAACCGATCGCCATCAGTCCGGAGAGCACTGTCGTCGCGGAATTCATCGCCGACACGGTCGTCGGTGGCGGATACCAATCAGAGGCAGAGCTCGAGCGTGAGTTCATCGCCCGAATGCAGGACCAGGCGTACGAGTATCTGCCGATTACGAGCGAGGCCCAGCTAGTCGCCAACCTGCGCGCCCAGCTCGAGACACTCAACTCAATCGAATTCTCCGACCGGGAGTGGGACTCGTTTCTCATCGAGCGCATCGCCGGGTCGAACGATACGGCCGTCGAGAAGACAGTCCGTATCCAGGAGGATCATGTCCAGCTCCTAACTCGGGACGACGGGTCGACGAAGAACATCTCGCTGATCGACAAGAAGAACATCCACAACAACCGGCTCCAAGTGATCAACCAGTACGAGGTCGGTCAGGGTGAGGGTAGTGCGGCGCGCTCAAACCGCTACGACGTGACCGTTCTTGTGAACGGCCTGCCGCTCATCCACATCGAGTTGAAGCGTCGGGGCGTGGACATCCGCGAAGCCTTCAACCAGATCGACCGCTACCAGCGCGACAGCTTCTGGGCCGGGTCGGGGCTCTTCGACTACGTGCAGTTGTTCGTCATCAGCAACGGCACGCTGACGAAGTACTACTCGAACACGACCCGACGTCAGCACGTTGAGGATGCCAGGGGTCGCAAGCGAGTTCGAAAGACATCCAACTCGTTCGAGTTCACGTCGTGGTGGGCGGATGCGACAAACAAGCCGATTCAGGATCTCGCCGGCTTCACCCAAACTTTCTTCGCCAAGCACACCCTGCTCGCGATCCTGACGCGCTACTGCGTGCTCACTGCCGACAAGATGCTGCTCGTCATGCGTCCGTACCAGATCGTCGCCACCGAGCGGATCCTTCAGCGGATCGAGGCGGCCACAAACCAGCGGCGGCTCGGACGCGCCGATGCTGGCGGGTACGTCTGGCACACTACCGGGTCGGGCAAGACGCTCACTTCGTTCAAGACGGCCCAGCTCGCCTCCCGCCTGCCGAGCGTCGACAAGGTGCTTTTTGTCGTCGATCGCAAAGACCTCGACTACCAGACGATGCGCGAGTACGACCGCTTCGAGAAGGGTGCCGCCAACTCCAACGGGTCGACCGCAATGCTCAAGAAGCAACTGGAAGACTCGCAGTCGCGGATCATCATCACCACCATCCAGAAGCTGTCGAACTTCATCGGATCTCCGGCGAACAAAAGCCATGCGATCTTCGACGGCCACATCGTCATCATCTTTGATGAGTGTCACCGCTCCCAGTTCGGTGACATGCACACATCGATCACCCGCGCGTTCAACCGGTACAACCTGTTTGGCTTCACAGGCACGCCGATCTTTTCCGCGAACGCGGGGACGGCCGGGAGCCCGAAGCTTCGCACTACGGAGCAGGCCTTTGGCGACGAGCTGCACACTTACACGATCGTTGATGCGATCAGCGACAAGAACGTCCTGCCGTTCCGCATCGACTACGTCAACACGATCAGGATGCCCGAAGGCATCACGGACAAGCAGGTGTCTGCGATCGACACCGAGCGGGCGCTTCTTGCGCCCGAGCGCGTGCGGCAGGTTGTCTCGTATACCCTCGAGCACTTCGACCAGAAGACTCGACGAAGCGAGCACTACGCCTTGCAGGAACGGCGGCTCAACGGATTCAACGCGCTGTTCGCGACCGCCTCGATCGAGGCTGCTCGGATCTACTACAACCAGTTCGCGATCCAGCAGCAAGGCGTCGCCCCCGATCGCCGGTTGAAGGTCGGATTGATCTACTCTTATGCCGCGAACCCCGAGGTCCTCGACGACTATCTCGACGAGGAAGAGTTCGAGACTGAGGCGCTGCCGAGCGACGCGCGAACCTTTCTCGACGACGCGATCCAGGACTACAACGCGATGTTCGGCACGTCCTACGACACCTCGTCAGACCAGTTCCAGAACTACTACAAGGACTTGTCGCTGCGGCTGAAGAACCGCGAGATCGACCTCGTCATCGTGGTGAACATGTTCCTGACCGGCTTCGACGCAACGACGCTGAACACGCTCTGGGTGGACAAGAACCTGCGCTCGCACGGGCTGATTCAGGCCTACTCGCGTACCAACCGCATCCTGAACTCGGTCAAGACCTACGGCAATATCGTCAGCTTCCGCGACCTCGAACAGCAGACCAATGATGCGATTGCGCTCTTCGGCAACAAGGATGCCAAGGGCGTCGTGCTGCTGAAGCCATACGGCGACTACTACGGCGACTACGCCGAGAAGGTGGCGGAGCTTCTCGAGAAGTACCCGCTCGGGATGCTGATCGTGGGGGAGTCGGCGCAGAAGGATTTCATCGGACTGTTCGGCGCGATCTTGCGGCTGCAGAACATCCTGACCTCGTTCGACGAGTTCGAGGGCAACGAGATCCTGACCGATCGCCAGTCGCAGGACTACCGCAGCATCTACCTCGACCTCTACGCCGAGTTCCGCAAGGGCACCGACGCCGAGAAGGAGCTAATCAACGACGACATCGTCTTCGAGATCGAGCTGATCAAGCAGGTCGAGATCAACGTCGACTACATCCTCATGCTCGTAGATCGCTACCGTCGCGAGCGTGGGGACGGCGACGACAAGGAGGTCCGCGCGGAGATCACGAGGGCCATCGACGCGTCTCCGTCGCTGCGCAACAAGAAGGATCTGATCGAGGCGTTCGTCGATCGCGTCTCCGTTGATGGCGCCGTCGACGAGGAGTGGGCGCGGTTCATCGCCAATCGCCGAGAGGCCGAACTCAATCGGATCATCGCCGAAGAGGATCTGCGGCCAGACGAGACTCGGGAGTTTGTCGACCGCGCATTCCGCGACGGCGCGATCCAAATGACCGGCGTCGCGATCACGAAGGTGCTGCCACCAGCGTCCCGGTTCTCGGCCGATGGCGGTCACGGCGACAAGAAGCAGCGAGTGCTTGCGAAGCTCGGGGAGTACTTCGAGCGATTCTTTGGTCTCGTCTAAACTGGCGCCTTATCTGGCCAATCTTGCGCCACACTAACTCGAGACCATCACCGTTCACATTTGCGTCAGGCGGCTGAGTGATTCCTCGATTTGAGTTTGGACACCTAAGTAAGTTCATCGTCTCCGTCGGCTTGGTCCTCGTGGCGGCGAGCATCGCTGGCCCATTCTTCATTCAGCAGAGCCTCGCGGTCCTGCTGGTCACTCGTAAGGAGCTTTCGTCCCTTACCAGCGCTGCACAACGAACCGTCGAACTGCGCCAAGAACGTGTGCTGCTCTTCGAGCAGTTGCTGCCATGGATCGCCATTGCTGTGGGGCTGGTTGGACTCTTACTAGTCATATGGGGGTACGTCGGTTGGCGTAGGCGACAGTTCCGCATAGACCAAGGCGAGGACTATGACGTCGAGTCAAAGAGAGCCCAGTTCGAGCAGTTGACAGCTCGGGAAGTCGACGAGAAATTGGACCGCGAAGCGGGCGATGAAATCTCCCCAAGCGACCTCGCTACGGATGACACGTCTGTGCCGTCCTCTGGCCCGATGCCGCCTCCCACGGATCGGCCCGGCGGCCCCTCGGCGCGCGAAGAATACACGGCTCGCCGTGCGCGGATCGAGTCATCCGAGCGGTTGATCGCAGAACTGGCGCGCGCGGCCTTCAGCGACTCGTTTGACATTCAGTCCAATTTGAGGATCCGAAGTTCCGACTCGTTCGCTCCCATTGTCGACGTCCTGGCTCAGCCGAGAGTAGAGGGCTCAGGCGCGTTCTCCCTCGAACTCAAAGTGGTCACAGGCACGCGCGGAGCATTTCTGCGAGCCGGCCCATCGATGGTCGCTGCCGCGCTGACTGGTCGCCTTTTGCCAAAGGGCCCGATTAGGTTCCGCTCTCGAAGGACGGCGGTGTCAAGCTCGGTAGTCGTCCTGGTCCTCGACGAACCGCTCGAGGGGCGGGCACTAAGCCGGCTTCATGACGAGGTGGCGCGAACAAACGAGATTCTCCGCGTCCCCGTGCCAGTTGTGGTTCTAGTTTCGGACAGCCTAGAGACAATGCCGAGCGCGGTCTTCGGCGACGTCATCAAGTCAGCGCTTGAGAACGGTGACGTCTTTATGCGTCTTGGCTGAATCGCGCGTTTCGTGGCGGATTGGCAATGATGCGGATGATTGAGAGCGGGACGCCGTCAGGGCCGTGAGGCCAGATGCGCCGGCCGACTTGACGCGGCGGTGGGCGTCCGCGTGCTGCATGACCGCCGCATCCCGGGGTCGAAGGCGAACATCGACCACATCGCCATCGGGCCGCGCGGGGTGTTTGTCATCGACGCGAAGCACTACAAGGGCGGTCCGAGCCTGCGCACGAGCGGCGGCCTGTTCTCGCCGCGGGTCGAGAAGCTCATGATCGCGTCTCGTGACCACACCTCGCTGGTCGCTGGCGTCCACAAGCAGGTGCGCCTAGTCGACGTAGGACGTCGACCGGCCTGCACTCGGCAGTAGCCGTGCGTAACGTCGTGCGGCGGGCGGCGCGACTTGGAAGGATCGAAACCATGGCACTCACCACCCTTCCGGTCCTCGACATCTCGCAGCTCGACGGCGGGCCCGACGAGGCGACGGCCTTCCGTGAGCAGCTGCGCCAGGTGACGCATGACGTGGGGTTCTTCTACCTGGTGGGGCACGGCATCCCGCAGCCATTGATCGACGAGGTGCTCGACGTGTCGCGGCGGTTCTTCGCCTTGGCAGAGGGCGACAAGCTCGCCATCGAGAACGTGCACTCGCCGCAGTTCCGCGGATACACCCGCGTCGGCAAGGAGCTGACCAACGGCGAGACCGACTGGCGCGAGCAGATCGACATCGGCGAGGAGCGTGCGGCGCGGTGGGCGCGCGGGCAGAGCCCGGATGCCGCGGAGCCCGACTTCTGGAGGCTCGAGGGTCCCAACCTCTGGCCGGCCGCGCTGCCCGAACTCGAGACGGCGATCACCGAGTGGAGGGCGCAGCTGGGCGCCCTCGCGCTCCGCCTTCTGCGCACCTGGGCGGTCGCGCTCGGAGCGCCCGAGAATGTCTTCGACGACGCCTTCGCCGACCATCCCTTCTCGCTGATCAAGATCGTGCGCTACCCCGGAACCACCGACCCGAATGCCCCGGCTGCCGCTCAGGGGGTTGGCGCTCACCGCGACGGCGGTGTGCTGACGTTGCTGCTCGTCGAACCCGGCAAGGGCGGGCTGCAGGTGGAGCACGACGGCGACTGGATCGACGCGCCATCCATCCCGGGAGCCTTCGTCGTCAACATCGGCGAGATGCTCGAGCTGGCCACCGACGGCTACCTGAAGGCGACCCTGCACCGAGTCGAGTCACCGGCGATCGGCACCGACCGCATCTCGATCCCGTTCTTCTTCAACCCGGCGCTCGATGCCCGGATGCCGCACCTCGAGCTCGACCCCGCACTCGCGCGGGAGCGTCGCGGGGTGTCGGCCGACCCGACCGACGCGCCGATCCTCGAGGTATACGGCGAGAACGCGCTGCGCTACCGGCTGCGGGCGCACCCGAACGTGGCAGCCCTGTGGCACGCGGATCTGCTGGGCGAGTAGCGACTACTAACCTCGAACCATGGCCCCAACCCAGCTGCTCGTGCTGGTGGTCGTGGGCGTCATCCTGGTCATCGGGGTGGTGTCGTTCTTCGCCACGCGTATCGGCGTTGCAGCGCCGCTGGCACTGACCGTCGTCGGCGTCGGGGTGGGCGCCATCCCGGCGGTGCCGCATTTCACGGTGTCGCCCGATCTCGTGCTCACCGTGATCCTGCCGCCGCTGCTGTATGCGGCCGCGCGGCAGGTTCCGTTCGTCGACTTCCGGCGCAATCTGCGGGTGATCGTGTTTCTCGCGATCGCGCTGGTGGTGGTGTCGGCGGCGCTGGTGGGGGTGGCGGTGACGTTGGTGTGGGGCGTGCCGCTCGCGTTGGGCATCGCGCTCGGGGCGGTGGTAGCGCCGCCCGACGCAGTGGCGGCGACCAGTCTCGGCAAGCGGCTGGGGTTGCCGCCGCGGATCGTGACGATCCTCGAGGGCGAGGGGCTGCTCAACGACGCGACGGCGCTGGTGCTGCTCGCGACGATGCTCGGCATCGTGACGACGCGCACCGCATCCATCAATGGGTGGATGATCGCGCTCAGCTTCGCCTGGGCGGTCATCGGTGCCGTGATCATCGGGGCGGTCTTGGGTTGGGTGTCGGTGTGGCTGCGCAAGCGGATCACCGACTCCGTGCTCGACGCCGCCCTCTCGCTGGTGGTGCCGTTCGTCGCGTACCTGGCTGGGCAGCTCGCGCACAGCTCGGGGGTCGTGGCGGTGGTGGTCGCCGGCATCCTGGTCGGCAACCAGGGGGCGTACCGCATCCGCGCGTCGTTCCGGCTGGCCGAGGCCGGCACCTGGCGGATCGTGACGCTGCTGGTCGAGAACGCGGTGTTCCTGTTCATGGGGTTCCAGCTGTGGCCGGTGGTCGGGGCGGTGGCCGGTCACGGGCGACTGCCGGGCACGCTCGGGGTCGCGGGGATCGTGATCGTGCTGCTGGTCGGCATCCGGTTCGCGGTGATGCCGTCGCTGCTCGCGTCGATCCGGCGGCGGTACCGCCGGAACGCCGACCGCGCCGGTCAGACCGCGGAACGCTTCGACGAGCTCACCGAAGAGGACTTTCAGCGGCGCGCCGCGAGCTTTCAGCAGCTCGGCATCAAGCGCTCGCCGGTGCGCAGCATCGCCCGGGGCGTGCGCGCGAGCCTGGGCATCGCCACCGCGAAAGACAAGGCGGCGCGCGACCGGGTCGTGGCGCAGCTCACCGAGCTCGAGAAGAACCCGCCGGCCGAGCCGGTCGTGATCGACGAGTCGACGCGGGCGCGGTTCTCGCAGGCGTTCCAGAACTTTCGCAAGCGCCTCGATCAGCAGAGCAACGACCTGACGGCCGAACGCGATCAGGCGCTGGGATGGCGTGACGGCGTAATCCTCGGACTGTCCGGCATGCGCGGGGTGGTCACCGTCGCCGCGGTGCAGACCATTCCGGCTGGGCCAGCGTCGGGCTCATGGGATCGCGACTCGCTCGTGCTCGTCGCCTTCGCGGTCGCCATCGTGACGCTCGTCGGCGAGGGTCTGCTGCTGCCGGTGGTCGTGCGGGCGCTGCGCCCAGCCGATGACGCTCCCGGCAACGAGCGTGCCGAGATCGTCGAGCTGCGCAAGGTGATGAAGGCGGCCGGCGACGCGGCGGTGGCGGCTGCGGTGGATTCCGCTGCGGCATCCGGGGTGCTGGTCAAGCCCGAGGTGCTCACCGAAGTGGCGTCGCAGAGCGAGACCTGGCTGAGCCGCCTCGAGCTCTGGTCGACCGCCGACCTCGACGACCCGGGAAATGTGGTCGTGCAGTTCCAGCGCCTGCGGAGCATCGAGTTGGACGCCGAACGCGACGCCCTGCGCGACGCCTACGAGCGCGGCGCCTTCTCATCCGAGGCGATCGAGCGGCTGCGTAACGCGCTCGACTCGGAAGAGATCTCGCTGAACGCCGTGGACGGGTCGGGCGACCGCGGCTGAGAACACCGTTCCTTCCCAGCCTCGACGCGTTCTGAGACTTCCCTGCTTGATGTCATCATGATGCTGACATAGCCTGTCAACATCATGATGACGCGATGGAGTTCGCTGCGAGCGCCCGGAAGCACGGAGTATCTGAGGAAGATGCTCTCCATGCCATCCGACACCCGCTGGCCGGTCTCGAACACGGCGAGGACGGCGAGAGACGGATGCTCGTCTTCGGACCTGATCGATCGGGTCGACTCTTGGAGATCGTGGTCGTCCCCTCGCGCGAACCTCAGCGAGTCATCCATGCGGATGTGATGAGGCCCAAGTTCTACTACCTGTTGCCGTGAAAGGATCCGTCGGATGGTCAAGACCGTGAGGAAGCAGTCGGTCGAAGAGTGGCTCGATTCCCTCGACCCGGCGACCATGAAGGTGCGCGACGGTGTTCATCTGCGCGCTATCGGAGCCGCTCTCGACGCCCTCGATGCGGCCGAAAGACAGCTCGAGGCCGCGGTGGCAGAAGCCAGGAGAGCCGGGGATTCGTGGGACTTGATTGGCATGGTGCTCGGAACGTCGCGTCAAGCGGCACACCGCAAGTTCTCTCGCTAGTGACACCGAGGCGATGGTGAGTTCCGCCTCACCGTGAGGCGGAGCTCACACTCTGCGAGAGGGATGTCTGTGTCCCGTCAGCCCGCCATGTCACGATCGCGATTCTTTCTGCTTCAACTCGGCCGTGATCCGGCGGGGGCCGCGGCATCCGCCAGACTGCTGACAGCAGAAAGGTGGCAGCCGTGCCCAAACAGCTCGTTCTCGGGGCGTTCGAAGAGTTCACCCCCAACTTCATCGGCAACTCGTGGCATCACCCGCGCGGCGACACGAGCGCCTTCGCCACCCTCGGCTTCTGGAAGGAGCTGGTCGGCACCGTCGAGGCGGCCGGATTCGATTTCTTCTTCATGGCCGAGGCGATCGGCTATCCGATGAACGACGAGGGCGAGGTGCCCGAGGCGGTGATCCGCGAGGCGGTGCAGTTCCCCGTGCACGATCCGATCGCGATCATGTCGGCGCTCGCCGCGACGGTACCGCGCATCGGCCTGGTCGTGACGGCATCGACGACCGCACAGAAACCGCTGCTCAACGCGCGCACCTTCACGACCCTGGACCACCTCAGCGAGGGCCGCATCGGCTGGAACATCGTGACGAGCGACAACCAACAGGCCATGGTGAAGCTGCTCGACCTGGGTCAGATCACCCCGCACGACGAGCGCTACGCCCGTGCCGAAGAGTTCGTCGAGCTCGAGCTTCAACTCTGGGAGGGCGCGTGGGATGACGGGGCCGTGCTCGCAGACAAAGCCGGCAAGACCTGGGCCGACCCGGCGAAGGTGCACCGCATCCGGCACGACGGGCAGTACTTCCACTTCGACGGGTACTACCAGGCGATCCCCTCGCCGCAGCGCACGCCCACCCTGTTCCAGGCGGGCACCTCGTCGGCGGGGACCTCGTTCGCCGCGAAATACGCGGAGTGCGTGTTCACGCAGGAGCGCGATCCGGCGCGGCTTGCCAAGGCGGTCGCCGGGCTGCGTGAGAAGGCCGTGGCGAGCGGGCGCCCCGCCGAATCCATCAAGGTCGTCAACGGCGCCAGCTTCGTGCTCGCTTCGACCGACGAGGAGGCCGCCCGGCTGCGCGACGAGCTCAACCACACGCCCACCCGCGAGGCGGCCGCGGCGCTGTTCCTCGGCTGGTCGGGTGTGGATCTGGGCAAGCTGGACCCCGAGGCCACCCTCGACGACGTCTCGACCGAGGTGGGCCAGACGATGCTCGCGATGTGGCGCAACCCCGACGGCACCAGCCCCACGATCGGTGAGGTGCTCGACTCGCTGCCGTCGACCATCGGCGGCGTCAAGTTCACCGGAACACCCGACACGGTCGCGGCCCAGGTGGAGGCCTTCGTCGAGCAGACCGACGTCGACGGCTTCCTGGTCGAGAACTGGTACGGCGGCGCGGAAGGCTACCTCGATTTCATCGACCTGCTGATGCCGAAACTGCGCGAGCGCGGGCTGCTGCCACCTGCTCCGAGGGTCGGAACCCTGCGCGAGATGCTCACGGGCACGCCGACGGCGGCGCTGCCGGAGTGGCACCCGGGGCGGAGATACCGCACGGCTTGAACCCTGCCGCGCCCGCTCGACTCGGAATCCTTTCCTCCCCTCCGATCTGGGCGGGGCGAACTCCGCCATCCGAACCAGGCGAGGTGATTCGGCCGCGGGAGCGATCTAGCGTCGGGCAGATGACGACGATCTCGAGCATCGCGCAATGGTCGCGGCTGGCCCGGAAGTTTCCGAGAAGCGGGGAATGGCCGATCTTCGTCGCACCGGATACCTTCCGATGGGGTCGAGACCGTGCAGCGGAAGAGGCTTTCTTCGAAACCGGCGTCGGAATTCGCGAAGTGTTCCACCTCGGTCCCAGCGCCTGGGGAGTCGCTGAAGACGACTACTGCTTCGAATGCGGCAACACTCGCGACCGCACTGGCGAACTGAGCATCGAATCCGCTCAGGATGATTTCGTGACGCTCGGTGAGCTCGACGTCGCAGCGGATGCAACATCAACGCCGACTGTCGTCAGGGCCGCACGCCCTTGTGAGAGCCTTCTCGAGATCGAATGGCCAGGGATTCTGAACATCGGGTGGAACCCGGCCGAAGCAATGATCATCTTGAGATCGTGGGAGGACCGATTCGGGGCGGTTCCACTCTCCATCAGCGACAGCACGCTCTCGCTCGTCGTTGCGAGGCCTCCGCGAACGATCGAAGAAGCCCGCATGGTCGCGCGAGAGCATTTTCATTTCTGCCCGTATGACACGCAGTTCCACGGATTCGGCGGCATCAGTCCCTACGTCGCCAAGCTCGTGGGGTCTCGGGTCTGGAACTTCTGGTGGGATTGACGCTAATCTGGCCAGGACAGGCCAGAAGGAGCGGCATGGAAACGATCAATGTGTTCGAGGCGAAGGCGCAGTTCTCCAAGCTCATCGCGCGCGCCGAAGGCGGCGAAGAGATCGTGATCTTGCGCCATGGTCGCCCCGTCGCGCGTCTCGTGCCGATGCCGACGACTCGACCCGATCGCGCACCGGGCTGGGTCGCCGAGTTCGACGTGCCGGACGACTTCGATGACTGGACTCAGGCCGACGAGGCGGACTGGTTCGACGACCGTCCGGATCAGCCCGCGACGGCGTCATGAGGTGCCTGCTCGACACCGCGGTCCTGCTGTTCTGGGCGATGGGGCGCGGCGATCGACTTTCGGATGCGCAGCAGTCGGCGATCCGTGACGGTGGCAACGAAATCTACGTCTCGGCCATCAGTGCGGCTGAAGTGCGGGTCAAGGCCTCGATCGGAAAGCTGACTCCGCCGGCTGGTCTCTTCGCCGCGCTCGCCGACCGCGGGTTCGTCGAACTGCCATTGACCATCGCCGACACAGAGGCGCTGGAATCGCTGCCCCTTCTGCACGGCGACCCCTTCGATCGCCTGCTCGTCGTCCAGGCCCTTGCCCACGGCCTGACACTGATCACCACAGACGATCGACTTCGCCAGTACTCGATCCACACGCTGTGAAGGGTGAGTTCCGCCTCACCGTGAGGCGCAACTCACCCTCTGCGTAGGGGGTGTGGTTGTCCGCCCTGGCAGGAGATTCGGCGGGCCCGCCAGGTCATCCCGGACCGGTCACAGCCGCGCCAGCCGGGCTCGGGCGAAAGTGTAGATGCCGAAGGCGATCAGGCCGAGCCCGATGACGATGAGAATCGCCGCGCCGAACGGCAAGGCCGCCAAGGCTTTCAACGCACCGTCGAGTCCGGATGCCTGGGCCGGGTTCACGATCACTGCGGCGACCACGAACAGCACCCCGACCACCGCGATCGCGATGCCCTTCGCGATGTAGCCGACGGTTCCGAGCACCAGCACGGCGCCCCTGCTCGGGCCGACGGGGAGCACGATGTCGGTGACGAATCCGTGCCGTACCCCCTTGCGGATCAGGTACACGCCGACGCCCACGATGATCAACCCGACGAGCCCCAACAGCATCTGCCCGCCCGGCAATGTCAGGATGCCGCTGGTCAGCTGCTGGGTCGAACTCGACGCGTTCGTCGACCCGCCTTGCGCGAAGGTGAGCGCGGTGACGCCCAGCACGAAGTACGCGACCGCCTTCGCCACGGCCACCAGGCTTCTCACCCAGCGCTTCTTCGACGCGTATCCGATGCCGAGGATCGCCTGGATGACCAGCCAGAGCGCCAGCGCGAAGAGCCCGACCACCGCGATCCACAGGAGGGTCGTGCCTCCCGGCAGCTGAGCGATCTGCGCGATCGCGCCGGATTGGTCGGTCTCGGCGCCTTGGTTCAGGGCGACTCGGATCGCCAGGAGGCCGATGAAGAGATGGATGAGCGCGCTGGCGACGAAGCCGAGCCGGGCCAGCACGGTCAGGGCGCGATTGCTGCCCACCGAACGGGCGACGCTTCGGGGATGTGCGGATGTCATGTGCCGTCCTTCTGGGGTTGGGAGTGGTCGCCCCTGATGGGCTCGCCCGGGATCCGGACGGTGCGGTGGGTGTCGACGATGATCAGCGTTCCGACGATCACCAGCGACAGGGCGATCGACGCGGTCGTGTCACTGATCCAGTGGTAGCCGAGGTAGAGGCGGCTGATCACTTGCGCTGTGATCCCGAGGATCGCGATGACGAGGGCCAAGGCCGTGAACCAGGCGCGCCGGATGCGGCTGGCGAACAGGAAGGTCATGATCAGCAGGAAGTCGGAGGTACCCAGAACGTGGCCGGACGGGAACGAGAAGGTGTGATCCGCGCCGAACAGCATCAAGCCGATCGGTGGGCGGGGATGCTGAATGATCGGCGCCAGCGACTCGGCGAGGATGACGCCGGTGATCATCCCGCAGGCCAGCAGAAAGGGCCTCCACAGGTGCCGGGCCGCAATGACCCAGATCACCAGGACGATGAACACGATGATCGGCATCGCCACCGGTCCGAAGACGATGGCGAGCACGATCATCAGCCCGGTGGTCGGCGCCGAGCGCTGCGCGTCGAACCAGTGCTCGAAGGGTTGATCCAGCAGCGCGAACCCGGTCTGCGTGAGCACGTTGACCAACAGGACCGTGAAGCCGATGGCTCCGATCGCGATCATCGCGGACGCGCCGAGGTACAGGCGCCGGCGCGCGGCCGAGTCGACATAACGCTCTTCGACCACGAACTTGGCGTGCCAGCCGGTCGCGCGCTGGCGACGGGACTGCTTGGTTGCGCTCGTCATCAGGAATCGATCCGACACCAACTTCGACGTGGTTCGGCGAACGCCCAGGCGATGCGCAGGGAGGGCGCGCGTCGGGCGCTACTCGATCAGCGAGCGCGCCAGGTGACCAGCACGTGCACCAGTGGAACCACCGACGCGCCCATGAGTGTCCAGCCCAGCCACGGCACGGTGGGCAGCAGGAACACCCCGGCGAACAGCAGTCCGGCGAACACGATCGCCGAGACCAGTCGACCCGCGGCACGTTCCAGCGAGCGCAACCGGCGGTCGACCTGCGGCGTCTGCACGGCGACCTCGCCGCGGTCGATCCGGGTGACGAGTTCGTCGAGGCGGCGGGGGAGGGCGGCCAGCGTGGTCGCGTACGAGAGCGCCTTCTGCGGCAGTTCGCGCAACGCACTCAGGCCACCCGATGACAGGACGTCGCGGGCGAACGGCTCGACGGCATCCCACATGTTGAAGTCCTTGTCGAGCGCGCTGGTCACACCCGAGGTGAGCGCGACGGTGCGGATGAGCAGCAGGAAGTTCTCGGGCAGCTGGAACGGCAGCGCGCGGATCGTCTGGCCGAACTG
>Ga0105248_10002669_pt1 | contig 19819 bp, 17 predicted proteins | sample KBSS34metaG_FD_81524 | JGI IMG/M metagenome (GOLD analysis project Ga0105248, IMG submission 81524) | Switchgrass rhizosphere microbial communities from Kellogg Biological Station, Michigan, USA - KBS S3-4 metaG | ecosystem: Host-associated > Plants > Roots > Rhizosphere > Soil | place...
GACCTTCGACGCAGTGGCCGCGCGCCCGTCGGGCGACGCGCTCAAACTGAAGCCGGTACGCATCGGCCTGTGGGATCAGTACGGCGGGTCGATGCCGTCGGGGTGGACGCGCTGGCTGTTCGAACAGTTCGAGTTCCCGTTCGACGTCGTTTTTCCGGGCACGCTGGACGCCGGTAACCTGAATGCCAAATACGACGTCCTGATCTTCGTCGACGGCGCCATTCCGCTCCGCGACGGCGGCGCCGGGGGTGGAGGCGGTGGCTTCGGCGGACAGCCGGCGGCTGAAACGATCCCGGCCGAGTTCAGAGATCGCCTCGGGCGCGTCACGGTTTCGAAAACGGTGCCTGAGCTCAAGAAGTTCGCCGAGAACGGCGGCACGATCCTGACGATCGGATCGTCGACGGTGTTGACGTATCACCTCGGGCTTCCGGTGATGAACGCGCTCGTCGAACGGGGCCCCGATGGCAGTCCGCGCGATCTGCCGCGCGAAAAATACTACATCCCGGGTTCAATCCTGGAGGCGCGCATCGACAACACCAACCCGCTCGCCTACGGCATGGGCGAGCACGCGATGGTCTTCTACGACGAGAGTCCGGCGTTCCGCCTCCGTCCGGACGCAGCGCTCAAGAACGTCAAACCGGTCGCGTGGTACGACTCGCAGACGCCACTGCGCAGCGGTTGGGCGTGGGGACAGCAGTACCTGAACGAAGCCGTGTCGATCGTAGACGCGCCGCTGGGGAAGGGGCACATCGTGCTCTTCGGCAACGAAGTGAACTGGCGCGGCCAGCCGCACGGCACCTTCAAGCTGCTGTTCAATGGCATCTACTACGGCAGCGCGACGGCGGCCGGCGCAGGCGCGCGGACGACCGACCAGCCGTAGCAGGCGATTGTGCGGCCCGCCCTTCCTCAGAGAGACCGCGAACGGTCGTGCGTGGGGTCCGGCTTCAGCCGGACCTACATAGACGATCGCGTTCGCTGTAGGTCCGCCTCAAGGCGGACCCCACGTACGACACCGATCCCGAAGGCTACTCGGACCGGATGGCGGCGATTGGATCGACCCGGGTCGCACGGCGCGCCGGCACGTACGAAGCCACCAGGGCGACGGCGATCAGCATGGCCGCGACAGCGGCGAACGTCGCCGGGTCGAGCGGACTGACACCGTAGAGCGCGCTCGCCAGCAGTCGAGTCGCGAATGCGCCCGCCACGACTCCCACAATCAGCCCCGCGGCGATGAGCGCCAGGGCGCTGCGCAGCACGAGTCCGAGCACCTCCGCTGGACGCGCGCCGAGGGCCAGACGAATCCCGAACTCACGCGTGCGCTGCGCGACGCCGTACGCCATGACGCCATACAGGCCAATCGCTGTCAGCGTGAGTCCGACGGCCGCGAACAAGGCGAGGAGCAGCGTCTGGAACCTCGGCGTCGCTACAGAAGTCGCCACGTACTCGTCCATCGTCCTCACGTCGTAGAGCGCCAGCTCCGGGTCCTTTCGCGCAAGCGTTCTGCGGATGTCCTCGACGATCCCGGTGGTGTTGTTCGTGCGGACCACGAGCGAGAGCGGCGAGATCAACCCTTGCGCATACGGGACGAAATAGGCCGGCCTGCTTTCCTCGCTGAGCCTTTGATGCCTGATGTCGCCGACCACGCCGACGATCTCACGCCATGGCATTTCTTTCTCCGTCGTCGACAGTCCGGGTTTGATGCGTTGTCCGAGGGGATTCGCGTCTCCGAAATACTGGCGCGCGAAGCGTTCGTTGACGATGACCACCCTCGGCGCGACGTCGCTGTCGGCATCCGAGAATTCGCGCCCACGGAGGAGCGGAACGTGCAGAGTCCGGAAGTAGCCTGGGCTGACCATGCCGAAGTCGGCGCTGAGGCGCTCTGACTGCGGCCGCTGGACGCCGGACTGCTGGAAGCTAATCGAGTAACGTGAGCCGCTCAGCGGCAGCGGCGCCGTTGCCGCCGCGCTGTCGACGCCGGGCAGCGCGCGCAGGTCCGACAGCACGTCGTCGTAGAACAGGATCTGTTTCAGATATGGATACCGGCTGTCCGGAAGCCTGAACGTAGCGGTGACGAGATGCTGCGATTCGAAGCCGGGCGCCGTGCGCAGCAGGCGATCGAAACTACGCAAAAGAAGACCCGCGCCAACCAGCAATACGACGCCGACGGCCGTCTCGACGATGACGAGCGCTCCGCGAAGACGCCGCTGCCCGCGGCCCTGCGTCGCGCGTGCAGTCGCGGCGCCGCCGATCCCGGAATCCGTTCGCGCCGTCTGAAACGCCGGGACGAGGCCGAAGATCAGCGCGCTGATTCCGCCTATGATGGCGGTGAACGCGACGACCACGCCATCGATCGTCACCTGGTCGAGTCCGCGCACCGTCACGGGCGCAAGACGTACAAGCAGCGCGATCGATCCGTACGCGAGCGCCAGACCGCATCCGGTACCGAGCGTTGCCAGCACCAGGCTCTCTGTAAGAAGCTGCCGGACGAGACGCCGTTGTGGCGCCCCCAGCGCTGTCCGCAGCGCCATCTCCCGTCCGCGGCCCGCGCCGCGCGCGAGCAGCAGGTTGGCGAGGTTTACGCACGCGATCAACAGGACGCAGCCCACTGCAGCCAGCAAGACGAGCAGCGATTGCCTGGTGTCGCCGACCAGCCGATCGAGTTCGGAGGCGACGCGCACGCCCCGATTGCCGCTGTCGTCCGGATGCGCGCGAGCGAGGCCCGCGGCGATGACTTCGAGCTCCGCCTGCGCAGACGCGATGGATGCGGTGGCGCGCAGCCTGCCGATTACCCTGATGAAATGCGCCCCGCGCTCCGCCGTCATGGGGCTGTCGGCGGGGTTGTCGACCCGCGCGTCCTCGGCGTTCGTGATCCAGATCTGCGCCGCCGGCACGCTGACCGGGAAATGAAATGCCGGCGGCATCACGCCGACGATCGTAAAGCGCCGCGAGTTGAGCGTCACGGCGCGACCGACGATGTCCGGCGCCGCCGCGAACTGCGACCGCCAGATCGAGTCGCTGATCAGGGCGACGTCGGCGCCGGCGCGCTCCTCGTTGATCCGAAAGTCCCGGCCGAGCGCCGGCTTCACGCCGAGCGTCGACAGCAAGTCGGACGTCACCACCGCGCCCGGGACGTGGAACGCACGGCCGCCATCGACCAGCGTGAATCCGGTTTCCCGATACGCCGACAGATGCTCGAATGTACGCGCGGACGATCGCCAGTCGAAGAAATCGGGCCACGACGCCGAGCCGGACGCGCCGGCGGTGGCGCGCAGGTCGATGCTGGCGACGGCGGCGAGGCGCTCGGGGAACGGAAACGGCAGCGGCCGCAGCAGCACCGCATTGATGACGCTGAACATCGCGCTGTTCGCGCCGGTGCCGAGAGCGAGTGTCAGTACGGCGACGACGGTGAACCCGGGCGCTTTGCCCAGCGTGCGACACGCGAAGCGGACATCGCGGGCGAGATCCTCCAGCCAGGCGAAGCCGCGCTGATCACGTTGCGCTTCCATGGCTTGCGCGACGGCTCCGACGCGAAGTCTGGCGATCCGCACGGCGCTGCCTTCCGGTGTTCCGCGCCGCCGCTCCTCGTCCGCCGCCAGCTCGAGATGGGCTGTCAGCTCGTCTTCCAGATCCCGATCGCTCCGGGTTCGGCGGCACGTGGCCCACAGCCGGCGGGCCCATTCGCGGGGTGTCATGGCGCCTCGTTCAGCAGCGAGTGCATGATGGACGCCGTGCGCGTCCACTCGGCCTTCTCGGCCGCCAACTGCCGGCGTCCGGCGGCGGTGATCGCGTAAAACCGCGCCTTCCGGTTGTTCTCGGTCACGCCCCATTTCCCGCGCACGAGTCCACGCTGTTCCAGCCGCATCAGTCCCGGATACAGCGTCCCCATGTTGAGTTGAATCGCACCGTTGGAGACCTGCTCGAGCCGGGCCGCAATCGCATAGCCGTGCACCGGTCCGAGCGTCGTCAGCGTTTGCAGCACCATGATGTCCAGCGTGCCCTGCAGAATATCGGCCTTGCCCGAGTCTCTATTGGACATACGAATAGAGTGTCGCTTTGTTCCATTTGAATGTCAAATACGACAGACTGTCCGCGTCGGGTCGTCGGCGAGGGTGTGTGTGGCGACTTGACATGCCCCGACTCGTGCGTGACATCGCGGATCTGGCCTGAAACGTCGCCCGCTCCGAGCCGTTCACGACGCGCTCTAGGGCTTGGGCACCAGTTCCGGCGACGGGATGAAGTTGTACAGGTGGCGGCCGACGATTTCCTGAATGACGACGTCCGGATGCTCCTGCAGCACGACCTGGGCGTCGAAGTCGTTCTGCCACAGATAGACGGCGCGGCTGAAGTGCTCGGACAGGAACGGCACCAGCCGTGACGCGAACGAGTCCCTGAAGATCACCGCACGCGGCAGCGAGCGGTCGGCGATCTCGGTCACGAGGCGTCCCAGCTCGTCGGTCGGGTTCGCGCCGCCCGGCTCGACCACGCGCGCGCGACGGGGCCGCTTCGGCACCAGCGTCATGTCGACTTCACGCATCACGCGGGTCAGCCCCATCATCCCGGCCAGGTCGAGCCCTTCGACGGTGCGATCGACCGGCGTGAAGTCCTCGCGCGTCCACGCCGGCGGCGTCGACGGTACCCGCGCGCGGACAGTGTTGATGATTTGCTGGTAGGCGACGAGGGCGCCCCGGTCGTTCCAGTGCGTGTCGGTCTGCTGATATACGCGCTCGCGCGACTTCGCGTCGAATTCGACGGGGCGCACGTCCACGGCGAGACCGGTGTCCTGCACGGCGGTGAACAACTGGTCGGCGCGCGACAGATCGCCGGTGCGCGCGAGAGCGGCGGGCATCTCCTCGCCGTAGATCACGTGCTTGTCGGGCGCGATGGTGAAGACGTAGGCGATGCCACGGGCGCCCAGCCACTCGCGGGCCCGCAGGATCGCCGCGCGCCAGTTGGCCAGCGCCTCACCGGTCATCGGCTCGACGTTGGCGTAGTCCTCGATCGACTTGTCGTCGCCGTAAAAGAACCAGCCGTGCTCGCCTTTCACGACCGCCGCGGACGGCGATACGCCCAACCCGAACAGCCGGCTTTCCCCGTACCAGCGCACCAGCCGCGATCGGAAGCCGAAGTGATCGTCGAACCAGCCGCTGAACGCGGCTGGCAGCGCGCTGAGAGACGCCAGCGATCCGTCGACGTGAGGGAATGGCGCGAGCTCGCGATTCTCCGCCCCCGGATCTCCGCCGTCCACGCCGGCAAGGTTCGCCGCCAGCGGCAGCGAAATCACGGCGACGAACAGCAGGGCGAGCAGGCGGTTCATCAAAACCTGAAGTAGATGAACGGATTGTAGGTTCTTGCCGCCATGCTCATGATCGACAGCACGAGCAGCGTCATCAGCACGGCCGTGTTCAGCAGCGGCACCCTCCAGCTCTTCCCATGGTCTATCCGCGCCGCCAGTGCGGGGACCCACGGCGCGGAACCGATCGCGCCCGCCACCAGGGCGAGCCACAGCTCTGGCGTGAGGTACCAGGCGACGGTATAGACCGTGGGCGCCGCGTCGGTGAGGCCGGCCATCGCCCGGAAGAATGCGATGGCGCCTGGGAGCGTCTCCGCCCGGAAAAACACCCAGCCGCTCATCACGACCAGCAGCGTGTAGACGTGCGGCCAAATCGGCCACGACAGGACACCCGAATTGGGTAATCGGGTAATCGGGTGATCGGGTGATTGGTTGCGCGAATGACGGAGCCGCTCGATGACGAGAAACGATCCGTGCCACAGACCCCAGATGACGAAATTCCAGCTCGCGCCGTGCCACAAGCCGCAGAGGAAGAACACGGTCACGAGATTGGTGTAGCGTCGCGCCGGACTGACGCGGTTGCCGCCGAGCGGGATGTAGAGATAATCGCGGAACCACGTCGACAGCGAGATGTGCCACCGGCGCCAGAACGCCGTCACGCTGGTCGCGACGTACGGCCAGCGGAAGTTCTCCGGGAAGCGGAACCCGAACATGCGTCCGAGGCCGATGGCCATGTCCGAGTAGCCGGAAAAATCGAAATAGATCTGCACCGTGTAGCAGACGATGCCGAGCCAGGCGTGAGCGGCGGAGAGCTCGGCGGGCGGCATCGCGAAAATCCGGTCCGCGGGCCCGGCCACCACGTTCGCGATCAGGACTTTCTTGGCGAGGCCGATCACGAACCGGCGCACGCCGTACGCGAAGTCGTCGAGGGCCACGGTCCGCCGCGCGAGCTGATCGGCGATGTCGCGGTAGCGGATGATCGGCCCGGCGATCAGCTGCGGAAAAAGCAGCAGGTAGAGCGCCGCGTGCACCGGGCTCTTTTGCGCGGTCGCGTCGCGGCGCGAGACGTCGATGACGTACGAGATCGCGTGAAAGGTGAAAAAGGAGATACCGATCGGCAGCAGCACGCGAGGCACGGCGATCGGCGCGACGTGCGCGACCTGCAGCAGGGCGTTGACGTTGTCGGCGATAAAGTTGGCGTACTTGAAAACGCCGAGCACGACCAGGTTCACGGTGACCGCGAATGCCAGCCGTCGCGACGCCGCCGGCGTGCCGTGGACGGCGTCGACGGCGATGGCCATCCAGTAGTTGAACGCAATGGAGGCGAGCATCAGCCAGGTGAATGCGCCGCCGCCCTTCGCGTAGAAGATGATGCTTGCCGCCAGCAGCAGCCAGTTGCCGTAGGCGGCGTGCTCGCGCGAGCCCCGGATGAAATAGAGACCGAGGAGGAGCGGGAGGAAGAGGAATAGAAATGTCGGCTCGGTGAACAGCAAAGGGCTGAGGGCTTAGGGCTGAGGGCTGGCTGAGGGCTTGGCCGTGAAGATCAGGATGTGCTGGCGGGGGAGCGCTTCATCCACCTTCGTCAGCGTGAATCCTTCGGCTTCCACCTCCATCTTTGCTTCCGCGACGCTCATCTTGTGTTCGGGTTTGATCGGCACGGTCGGATCTTCCTTGCGGTACTCGAGGAGCACGAGACGTCCGCCGGGCTTGAGCGCCTCGAGGAGGTGACGCAGCATCGCCTGCGGCTGGGAGAGTTCGTGGTACACGTCGACCATGAGCGCCAGGTCCACCGACGCCGGTGGCAGCTTCGGATCGTCGAACGTGCCCTCGATCAGCGTGACGTTGGTGATCTTGCTGTTGCTCAGCCGCCGCGCCAGGATGTTGAGCATCTGCGGCTGCACGTCGTTGGCGAAGACCCGGCCGGTCGGTCCCACGCGCGCCGCCAGCCTCACGGTCATGAAGCCCGATCCGGCGCCGATGTCGGCGACCGATGCGCCCTTCGGAATCTTCAGCACGTTGAGCGCGACGTCCGGCGCCTCTTCCTCATCGCGCTCGCCGCGCTCGAGCCACGGCGCGCCCTGATAGCCCATCACCGGCGCATAACGCCGTCCGCTGACCGGGTGGACGCCGGGCTGCTGTGCCGCGAGACCGGCGACGAGAGCGAGCGCGATCAGGCCGCCTGAGATGGCCTTCGTGCGTGAGCGCATGCCGCTAGGATATCAGCGAATCGACGCGCGCCCGACGTTGTATGTCACCTCCTGAAGGTCGAATTCGCCGTACGTGAAAGCGCCGGAGGGCGGCGTCCATCGCGCTTCGCCATGCGCGGCGAGGCGGATTGCGCCGAATCGGCGGTAATCGCTCACAGGGGTCGAAAACGGGAGGCGCGTGAACACCTTGCCGTCGGGTGAGGACCGCGACCGATCGTCGGACGTGAATGTGGTCAACAGGCCATCGTCGCCGAAGCACAACGTCGCCGAGATCGTGTGGGCGCCGCAGGAAAAGCGCGCCCGCGCAGTCCGTTCGTCAACCGTGTCCCATGCAATCGAGGGATCGATCAGCGTCGCGGGCGCGAGCAGGCACATGTCGTTGAAGAGCGTCACTGTCTCGGATCGATCCATGTCCTCGCCGTGCGCATCGACCAGCGTCATCGCGCCGGCCACCTTCACCTGCATCGTCGCGCGTCCGCCGACGAGCCGGTGGAAGGCTTCGACCGGAACGCCGAACATGCGCGCCCGCATGAGGAAGAAGCGCGCGGGCGGATCGGCGACGCTCAACTGATCGGCTTCGAACGGCATCCAGCGGGCGTCGGGCGCGCTGCGAATCCGGCCACGGAAACGGAGCCGATAGTTCCACACCGTCGGTTGGCCGATCACGCCGACTTCGCGCAGGTAACGTTGTACCGGAAGCGGGCATCGCGCCAGATCCGCCTCGGTCACGACAGATGCCTCCGCGTGCCGCGCGAGAGCGTTCGCGGTGTCGCGCGCGAACCGGGCGCGGAAGCTGCGCGGTCCGCGGGTCAGGAACCAGGAGGCCGCGGCCGTCGCCGTCAGCACCAGCGCAAGGCCAATCTTCACACGTGTTCCCGCCCCGCTCGGCCTGACTCAGGCGTCGACGCGAACACGTCCGCGGGGATCTCTTTCGCCCGGACCCGCTCCGCGATTTCGCGCAAACGGCGCATCGGCACAGGACGCAGCGCCGCCATCGCCGGCGCCCGGTCGATCGTGTAGACGTGTACGCGCGACGGCTGGATTTCGTCCACGGCGCCGAGCCACTCATGGACGGCCCCCTCCGTCGTGTTATCGACGCGGCCCTGGCCGTCGCGCACGAACATCGACTGCAGCACGACCCGCGGCAGACCTCGCAAGGCGTCGACGGTCGTGCGGATCGACGTCCCCAAACCGTTGACGTAGGCGTATGTGATCGGATCGCCGGCGTCGAGCTTCATGTGGCGTTCGTCGAACAGGGTCAGCGCTCGCCGCACGCCGGGCCACGCGGCCGTCGTCGAGTTGGAGAGCACGGTCAGGCGGAGATCCGGCGCCAGCCGATCGCGGACGTCGACGAGCCGTTCGGTAATCTCTTCGAACGCCGGGTGCAGCGTCGGCTCGCCGTGTCCGGCGACCGTGATCCGGTCGATCGACTCGCAGGTTCGCGCGGCCTTGAGCAGGCGGGCCGTCACCGCCGCTCCCACTTGTGCGGCCGAGGGCCACGCCGGGCGCCGGGTTATGGGCGAGCGTTCACCGCGCGCCCATCCGTACTGACAGTAGGCGCAGTTCATGTTGCACACTTTCACGCCCGGAGGCAGGACGTTGACGCCGAGCGATCGCCCGAGCCTTCGCGAGCGCACGGGCCCATAGACGATGTGTTGCTGCAGTGACATGGCCATGATTCCGGAGCGTGCAAGTCCGCGTCCGGGCATGTTTGTTGCCCCTCCCCGCACATATCCGATCGGAATGCCGGATTCCCGTCAGCTTCAAAAGGGAGGGTCAGATGCGATCACGAATCATCGTCGGCTCGTTGCTTCTCCTCGGCGTCTTCGCGGCAGGGACCATCGCGACGAGCGGAGACGGCGTCGCGCCGCCTCGGCAATGGGGCATCGCAACGTTCACCGATCCGGTGCTCGTCACCGATCAGATCCTCATGGGGTCGTACCTGATCGTCCACGACGACGCGAAGATGGAGCGCGGCGAGGCGTGTACGTCGTTCTACCGGTTCGATCCCGCAAAGGGGCCGCAGGAAGAGGTCCTGTCGTTCCATTGCACGCCGGCGGCGCGGCAAGCGGCCGACAAGCTCACGTTGACGCAGTCCGAAGCGAGATCGGCAATCGGCATCGCGCGGATTACCGAGTATCAGTTTGCCGGGGACTGTGAAGCGCACGGGATTCCAACCAGGCCGTAGGAGAGGTGGAGGGGCGCGATGGTGATCTTTGCCGATGCGATCGACGCGGACGTCCTGCGAATCCGCCATGAATTCCTGGACATGCCCGGTCTCGTCCTGACTGTCACCCAGGCGGCCAGGCTCTACGACTTGTCGACGCCGCACGCGCGGGCGATGCTCGACACGCTCGAAGCGGAGGGCTTCCTCGTCTCCGGCCCGAACGGCGTCTATCGCCGATCGGCGCCGCCGACATGCGACTGATACACTTCCGGGTGCCGGATTTCCGGCAGCGGCCGCGAGCCGGCACCCGAACCATCGGTCCATCGGTCAATCCCCGGAGCATTTGCTCGCGGTTGAGGATGGCAGCGCGGTTGCTGCGATGCGTATCAGCGAAGGAGTGGTCATGTTCAGAGTGATAGCTGGATTGACGCTGTGTGTGGGGCTGGCCGCGACGGTGGCGGCGCAGGACGCCAAGGTCGCCAAGGGCGAGAAACTGTTCGTCGATCAGAAATGCACGCTGTGCCATTCGGTCGGCGACAAAGGCAACAAGAAGGGGCCGCTCGACGGCGTCGCGACCAAGCTCAAGACCGACGAGATTCGCGAGTGGATCACCGACGCCAAGGGCATGACCGCAAAGACGAAGGCGACCAGAAAGCCGGAGATGAAGGCGTACACGCTTCCGAAGGACGACGTGGACGCGCTCGTCGCGTACCTGGCGACCTTGAAGAAATAGACGTTCGACGTTCGTGGTTCGGCTTTGGAGTTGGTGATGCACACCCTGTCCCGTGTCCTGTTCGCGACCTTCTGCCTCGTCCTCGGCGGCGCGGCGGTGGCGGACGCGGGGCAGTCCTCAGCCAAACCGCCGGCGAACGAAGACTGCCTCGCCTGCCACAGCGACCCCGACGCGAAGCGCGCCAACGGGACCCACGTTGCCGTTGACGCCCCGGCCTTCGCGGCATCCAAGCACGGGCCCATGGCCTGTGTCGACTGCCATGCGGACCTCGCCACACTCGCCGAGTTCCCGCATCCCGATACGCTGAAGAAGGTCAACTGCGCCAGCTGTCACGACGCCGTCGGCGCGACCTATCACGACAGCATTCATGCCAGGGCGCGCGAGAAGTCCGGCCTCAACGTCGCGCCGGCGTGCGCGGACTGCCACGGCAAGCACGACATCCGCGGCAAGGAGGACCTGAAAGGGCGCGTCTCGCACGCCCAGGTGCCGGCCACGTGCGGCGCCTGTCATGACGGGATCAAAACCAAGTACGACGCCGGCGTCCATGGCGCCGCGCTGAAGAGCGGCGATTCACGCGCACCGGTCTGCGCCGACTGCCACACCGCGCACGCGATCCAGCGGGCCGACACCGACGCGTCGCGCCTCCGCGCGACCGCCGAATGCGGCTCGTGCCACGCGTCGGTGGTCGAGTCGTTCACCCGCACGTTCCACGGCAAGGTGACCCAGCTCGGCTCCGCCCGCGCGGCCGCGTGCGCGGACTGTCACGGCGCCCACGACATCCTGCGGGCGTCGAATCCGGCGTCGACCGTGTCGCCGAAGAATCTCCAGACGACCTGCGGCAAGTGCCACCAGGGAGCCAACGCGAGCTTCGTCCAGTACGACCCCCATCCGAATCCCCGCGACTACACGCGGAGTGCGACGCTGTGGTGGGCCAACCGTTTCTACTGGCTGCTGATCCCGGGCTGCTTCGGATTCTTCGGCCTGCACAGCGTGCTCTGGTTCTGGCGTTCGAGGAAAGAGGCGCGCACGCCCAAGGACGGGTCGCGATGATCAACGCCACGCTGGAGCGGCCGACCATTGAACGCCACCCGGCGGAAGGCGCGATCGCGCCGTCGCCGCCGCTGCACATCCGCCGCTTCGACGGCCCGACGCGGGCGCTGCACATCGTGATCATGACGACGTTTCTCGGCCTGTCGGCGACGGGACTGCCGCTCCTGTTCAGCGAGGCGTCGTGGAGCCGGGTGCTCGCCGCGCTGTTCGGCGGTTTCCACGGCGCGGGACTCGTCCATCGGTTCTTCGGCGCTGCGCTGCTGCTCGCCGTCGTCTGGCACGTGGCGAACGTGTGCTGGCGCGCCTTCGTGCGCGGAGAGCGCGGGCTCTTCTGGGGGCCGACGTCGATGGTGCCGCAGCCGCGCGACGTCGTGCAGCTGTTCCAGCAGATCCGATGGTTCGTCGGCGCCGGCCCGCGCCCTCGCTTCGAGCATTTTGCCTACTGGGAGAAATTCGACTACTGGGCCGTGCTCTGGGGGACGGCGCTGATGGGCGCGGCGGGGCTGGTGCTCTGGTTTCCGGTCGCCGCGTCGCGCGTGCTGCCCGGCTGGATGTTCAACGTCGCGCTCTTCGTCCACGGCGCCGAAGCGACGCTCGCGATCGGCTTCATCTTCGTCATCCACTTCTTCAACGGCCACCTGCGGCCCGGCAAGTTCCCCATGGATCTCGTGATCTTCACCGGGTCGGTGAACGGCCACGAGCTCCGGGAAGAGCGCGCGGCTGAATACGCGCGGCTCGAGCAGACCGGTGCGCTCCAGGGCATGACCGTCCCGCCGCCGTCGGCCGCGCTGTGCAATCGGGGACATCTCATTGGCACGATCGGCCTTACGCTGGGCCTCGGTCTGGTCGCGCTCATTCTGTACGCTATTCTTCGCTGACCCGGAGACTCTCTGTGGCCAAAGACGCCGGCATGGTTCGCACTGTGCGCTTGATCCGGAGCCCGCTCTCGATCGTGGGCATGGTGCTGACGACGATCAGCGCGGTCGTGTTCCTGGTCGTGTTCTTCGCCGACCTGTTCGGCATGCACTCCAACCCGTACATCGGGATCGTCTTCTTCCTGATCCTTCCCGGCATCTTCGTCTTCGGACTGATCCTGATTCCGCTGGGCGCCTGGCTCGAGCGCCGCCGCCGGGAGGCCGGCCGGAAGCCGTCGGAGCTGAACTGGCCGCGCATCGACTTCAATAACGCCGACCATCGCCGCGCCGCGATCGCCATCTTCACCCTCACGATGGTCAACATCGTCATCGTCTCGCTGGCGGCGTATCGGGGCGTGGAGTACATGGACTCGGTTCAGTTCTGCGGACAGGCCTGCCACAGCGTGATGAAGCCGGAAGCGACGGCGCACGCCGACGGCCCGCACGCCCGGGTCACCTGCGTCGAGTGCCACATCGGGTCCGGCGCGACGTGGTTCGCCAAGTCGAAACTGTCGGGCACGCGCCAGCTGCTGGCGGTGAGCTTCCACACCTACTCGCGCCCGATTCCGTCGCCGGTGCAGAACCTGCGGCCGGCGCGCGACACCTGCGAGCAATGCCACTGGCCCGCCAAATTCCACGGCGACAAGGTCCTCCGTGTCGCCGAGTATGGCGACGACGAGAAGAACACCGAGTCGGTGACGACGCTGCAGATGCACGTGGGGGGCGGCGTCGAGCGGACCGGCGCCGCGTCGGGCATCCACTGGCACGCCGACGCGGCCAACGAGATCGACTACATCTCGACCGACGACAAGCGCCAGGTGATCCCGTACGTACGGGTGAAAGATCGCACCGGCGCGGTGCGCGAATACACCGCCGAAGGGGTTACCCCGGATCAACTGGCGAAAGGCGAGCGGCGGCGCATGGACTGCATGGACTGCCACAACCGGCCGAGCCACCAGATGGCGGGGACGGCGGAGCGTGCGGTCAACGCCGCGATCGCCCGTGCCGACATCCCATCGACGCTGCCGTTCGCCCGGCGCGAGGCGGTCAAGGTGCTGAAGGCCACTTATCCGACCGAGGACGCGGCGACCGAGGCGATCGCCAAGAACCTGCGCGACTTCTATCGCGGCTCGTACCAGGCGATCTACATGTCGCGGCGCCAGGACGTCGAAAAAGCCGTGACCGGCACCCAGCAGGTCTACCGCCGCAACGTGTTTCCCGAGATGAACGTCCAGTTCGGCACCTATCCGAACAACGTCGGCCACATGGACTTCCCGGGATGCTTCCGCTGCCACGACGACAACCACAAGTCGAAGGACGGCAAGGCGATCAGCCAGGACTGCGATACCTGCCACAAGATCGAATAGTTGGCCCGTTGGTCGTTAGTCATTAGTCATTAGTCAGGGGTCGTCGACGAGGGGACTTTTCCGCAGTGAGCGCGGGCAAGTCCCCAGTGCTTCGTACGGGTGTCTCATTTGGTACATATCCAGTCCAGATGATCGTGCCAGCATCGTCGGGCACCTGACTTGCAGCCCACGGGGGCGAAGGCCGGCACGGCGCCGGACTCTCGGCAGCACTCATACGGGAGCATGAAGATCATGAGACTACGCAGTGACGGTTTTCCGGCAACGACGCTGGTGACCGCGCTCGCGATCGCCTGGGCGATGGGCATCGGGCTCATCGCGGCACGGGCGCCGACGGGCAGCACCACCTCCGCGGCCCAGGCCGCGACCACGATCCCGGCCGCGACCACGACTCCGGCGCGCGCGGCCGCGTCCGCGCCCGCTCCGGCGGCGGCACAGGCCACCGGTTTCGTCGGCGACGAGACCTGCTCCACGTGCCACGAGCCGGAAGGCAAGGGTCTGCATGCCACGCTGCACGGCAAGGCGCAGAACACGCGCACCCCGGCGGCCAAGACCGGCCAGAGCTGCGAGACCTGCCACGGCCCCGGCCAGGCGCACGTCGACACCGGCGACAAGGCCAAGATCAAGCGGTTCAACGCGATGTCCGCCAAGGACGTCAACGCGACCTGTTTGACCTGCCACAGCAAGGGGTCGCACGCGCAGTGGAACGGCGGCATGCACGACGCCCGCAACGTCTCTTGCGCCAGCTGCCACAGCGTTCACAACCCGAAGTCCGAACGGGCGCAGCTGAAAACGGTGACGGCGGTCCAGACCTGCGAGACCTGCCACAAGCAGGAAGCGATGAAGGTCAAGAAGTCGGGGCACATGCCGGTCCGCGAAGGCAAGATGGACTGCACCACCTGCCACACGCCGCACGGCTCGACCAACGTGCGCATGCTCAAGGTAGGGAACACCATCAACGAGACGTGCGCGAGCTGCCACGCCGAGAAGCGCGGACCGTTCCTGCACGATCACGCCGCCGGCCGCGAGAGCTGCGCCAGCTGCCACGATCCACACGGCTCCAACAACGACCGCATGCTCGTCGCCAAGGATCCGATGCTCTGCCAGCGCTGCCACGTGAGCAGCCGGCACCCGGCGACGATCTATGACGGCACGCAGATCGCGGCCGCCAGCAACCGCGCAGTCGGACGCAGCTGCGTCAACTGCCACTCGCAAATCCACGGGTCGAACCACCCCGCGGGCGAAAAGTTCCTTCGGTAACCGGCAGGAGGATGTGATGCGCACCACACGAATCAGCATGGTTGCCGCGCTCCTGCTCGTCGCCGCGGGGGCGGCGGCACAGGACGCGGCAAAAGAGCCCACCAAGACCGAAGCGGTGCAGAAAGACGTCTCGACGGCGTCGGCGCCGGCCGACGTCGAGATTCCCCTGGTCAACCAGATCGACATCGGCGTCCGCGGCACGTCGTTCGGTTCCGGATCGGACACGGCGCGGTTCCAGCGCTACCGCGACGTGCGCGACGGCGGCACGCTCGACCGGTTCCGCATGTCCAAGGACACCGACCGCTATCGCTACAGCCTGCAGGGCGACAACGTCGGCTACCGGGATCAGCGGTTCTCCGCGTCGTACATCAACTACGGCAAGGTCAAGGCGACGTTCGAGTGGAACCAGATTCCGCTCTTCTACAGCAACGAAACCCGCACCCTGTTCGATCAGGGCACGCCGGGCCTGCTGACGCTGAACGACAGCGTGCAGACCGGCATCCAGAACAAGACGCTGACGCTGTCGACCGCCCTCAACGGCGCCTCGCTCTTCGAGCTCAGAACGCGGCGTGACATCGCGAACTTTGCGCTCACCTACAGCGCGACGCCCAACGTCGACCTCAACGTGACGTTCAGGAACACGCAGAAGACCGGCGCCTATCCCTGGGGCGGGAGCTTCGGGATCAGCAACGCGGTCGCGACCGAGATGCCGGTGCCGGTGGATCACCGGACCACCGACTTCGGCACCTATCTCGAGTACGCCAACGATCGCGGCTTCGCGCGCGTCGGCTACGACGGATCGTTCTTCCGCAACAACGTCACCACGCTGACGTGGGACAACCCGTCGCGCATCACCGATTCGCCGACCGCCGGACCGGCGCAGGGGCGCATGGCGCTCTGGCCCAACACCGAGATGAACACGGTCAGCGCCTCGGGCGGGCTCAATCTGCCGGGCCGCAGCCACGCCACCGCGTTCGTGTCGGCCGGCAGCCTGACGAACAACAACCCGCTGCTGCCGTACACGATCAACGCGGCGATCGTCTCGCCGACGCTGGCCCGTCTGAACTCGGACGTCAACGCGCGCGTCACGGCGATGAACTACACGTTCACGTCACGGCCGGTCACCTCGCTCTGGTTCAGCGCGCGCTACCGTTACTACGACTTCGACAACCGGACGGTGCCGTTCGAGACGAAGAACAGCGTCAACTACGACACGTCGATCGTCGCGCTCAACGCGGAGAGCGAGCCGTTCGGCTCGATTCGCCATACGTTCGACGCCGACGCCACCTATTCACCCATCCGCTACGTCGGCTTCCGCGCCGGCTACACGCGCGAAGACGTCGACCGCACCTACCGGATCGTCGAGAAGACGACGGAGGACATCGGCCGGGCGTCAGTGGACCTGACCGGTCTCGGCTGGATGACGGTTCGCGGCGTGTTCGAGCACTCGAAGCGGCGAGGGTCCGAGGTCAACGGCCTCGAGCTGCTGGCGATCGGCGAGCAGCCGCTGCTGCGCCAGTTCGACATCTCGGACCGCGACCAGGACCGCTTCAACGCCATCGTCCAGCTGACGCCGGTGTCGCAGTTCTCCATCAACGCGTCGGCCGGAATCGGCCGCCAGGAGTACCCGGACTCGTACTTCGGCCTGCGCAACAACGACAACCACGTCTACTCGGTCGGGTTCGATTTCGTCCCGTCCGACAAGGTGTCTCTCGGCGCCAACTACGGCTACGAGAAGTACACCGCGCTCCAGGCATCGCGGACCGCCAACCCGCTGCCCGCCAATACCGTCGCCAACCTGAATGACCCGACACAGCAGTTCAACGACCCGCGCCGCGACTGGACCGACGACAGCGCCGACCATGTGCGCACGGTCAACGCGTCGATGGACCTGATCAAGCTGCTGCCGAAATTCGACGTCAAGTTCGCCTACGACTACAGCCGCGCGGAATCGACCTATACCTACGGGCTCGCGGCCAACACGGTGATCGCCGCGCCGCTTCAACTCACGCCGGTGATGAACGAGCTGCAGCGCGGCACGATCGACAGCCGCTACTTCGTCACCAAGCGGTTCGCCGTCGGCCTCGTCTACTGGTACGACCAGTACAAAGTGGACGACTTCGCGCTCGGTCCGGTCGCGAGCCTCTCGCAGCCGGTCAACGTGCCCGCGAACCCGACGTTGATGCTGCTCGGCTACTTCTACCGTCCGTACACGGCGAATAGCGTCATGGGGCGGATCACGTATCTGTGGTAGGGCGCTAACTCCGGCCCTACCTTCGCCCGGCGAGCGGAACCGACCTCCGCTCCGTTCGCCGGGCGCTTTCGCGTACGCGGAATTTTCCCCGGCCCCCGGTGCTTTCCCCCGCGCCCGTCTTCCGGCGATCCGTCAGTCGCGCAGGAACTCTCAGGAAATCGATGCGAAACGTCCCGGCACTGCTCTTGCCCCATCAGCGGGCGAGATGTCCTGTCACGTTGTCCGTGAACACGCCGCCGCCGGCCCTTCGGTCCTGACGCTGCGCGCGCGCCCGCTGCGCGTGGCGCTCGTCGGCCAGCCGAACGTCGGCAAGAGCGTCGTCTTCGGCCGCCTGACCGGGCGCTACGTCACCGTTTCCAACTACCCGGGCACCACGGTCGCGATTACGAAGGGCCGGGCGCTGGTCGGCGCCGAGGTGTGCGACATCATCGACACGCCCGGCGTGAACGCCCTCGAGGGCTCGGTCAGCGAGGACGAGCGCATCACCCGCGACGTCCTGACCTCCGGCGGAGCCGATCTGGTGGTGCAGGTTGCTGATGCCCGCAACCTCCGGCGCGCGCTGATGCTCACGGCGCAGATCGCCGCCTTCGGCAAGCCGGTCGTGCTCGCGCTCAACATGATCGACGAGGCCTTCGCGCGCGGCATCTCCATCGACTCGCGCGTGCTCTCGTCGGCCCTCGGTATACCGGTCGTGGAGACCGTCGCCGTCGACGGCCAGGGCTTCGCCGAGCTGCGCGAAGCGCTGGCTCATGGCGCGGTGCCCGACGCGCCCGCCGAGCGCTCGCCGCTCGAGCGTGCGGCGTGGGCGAACGACCTGACCCAGCGCGTGCGGCGGACCAGCACCCTGTCGCTTTCGCGGATCCCCGAGATGCTGGCGCGCGCCACACGACGGCCGCTCACCGGTCTGCCGATTCTGGCGGTGGTGCTCTATGCCCTGTATCTGTTCGTCGGCGTCTTCGGCGCCCAGACGCTGGTGAAGCTGTTCGAGGACGGCCTGTTCGGCAAGGGCATCAACCCGGCCGCAATCTGGCTGGCCGATCGGTTCATCCCGGTGGCGTTCGTCCGCGACTTCCTGGTGGGCGAGTACGGCCTCATCACGATGGGGCTGACCTACGCGATCGCGATCGTCCTGCCGGTGGTCGCGACGTTCTTTCTGATGTTCGGGTTCCTCGAAGACAGCGGCTACATCCCGCGGCTCGCCATCTTCTGCGACCGCATCTTCCGCGTCATGGGCCTCAACGGCAAGGCGGTGCTGCCGATGGTGCTCGGCCTCGGCTGCGACACGATGGCGACGATGACGACGCGGATTCTCGGCACGCCGAAGGAACGGCTGATTGCGATTCTGCTGCTCGCGCTCGGCATCCCGTGCTCGGCGCAGCTCGCGACGATTCTCGGGATCCTCGGCGGCGTGTCGCTCGCCGCCTTGCTGACGCTGTTCGCCGTCGTCCTCGGCCAGATGTTCGTCGTCGGCTGGCTCGCGGCGCGGGTGCTCAAAGGCGAGCGCTCGGAGTTCATCATGGAGCTGCCGCCGATCCGATGGCCGCGGTTTGGCAACCTGCTCACCAAGACCCGCCTGCGCGTGTGGTGGTACCTCGGTGAGGCGGTGCCGCTGTTTCTTGCCGGCACGGTGCTTCTGTTCGTCCTCGACCGCGTCGGCGCGCTGGTCTGGATCTCGCGCGCGGGTCAGCCGATCGTGACGGGTCTGCTCGGCCTGCCGGCCGCGACCGCCCAGATCCTCGTGATGGGCTTCCTGCGCCGGGACTACGGCGCCGCCGGGCTGTTTCAGCTCGCTCACAACGGGCAGCTCACCGGCGTGCAGGCGGTCGTCGCCCTCACTGTGATGACCCTGTTCGTCCCGTGCGTGGCGAATTTCCTGATCATGGTGCGCGAGCGCGGGCTGCGGGTCGGTCTCGCCATTGTCGGCGTGATTACTCCCGTCGCCATCTTCACCGGAGCGAGTTTGAACTATGTCCTGCACGCTCTTGACGTTCACTTCTAAGACCGTCCCGCTGTCGTCGATGGCGGTCGGCGAGCACGGGCTGGTTGACAGCGTGTCGGCCCCGGAGCACGCGCGCGTCGAACGGCTGCTGGCGCTCGGCATCACCGCCGGCGCCATCGTGACGATGCTGCAGACGTTCCCAGGCGTCGTGTTCTTCTGCGACCAGACGGAGCTCGCCGTCGAGCGCGCGGTCGCCGACGCCATTCTCGTCCGTCCCATGGAGGATCTGCGATGACCCCGTCCCTGCGCCTGGTGTTCTGGGAATCGACGAAGGCCTGCAACCTGACGTGCCGTCACTGCCGCGCCGTCCCGCAGAAGGCGCTCGGGCCTACCGAGCTGAGGACCGCGGAGGCCTTCGATCTGATCGATCAGATCGCGCAGGTCGCCAGGCCGGTGTTCGTGCTGTCTGGCGGCGAGCCGCTCTTCCGCCCCGACCTGTTCGACATCGGCGCCTACGGCGTCGAGTCCGGCTTCCGCATGGCGCTGGCGACCAACGGCACGCTCGTGACCGAGCGGGTTGCCGCGCACATCGCCGACACGGGCTTTTCGCGGGTCGCGATCAGCCTCGACGGCGCCGTGCC
>Ga0105248_10002670_pt1 | contig 19808 bp, 14 predicted proteins | sample KBSS34metaG_FD_81524 | JGI IMG/M metagenome (GOLD analysis project Ga0105248, IMG submission 81524) | Switchgrass rhizosphere microbial communities from Kellogg Biological Station, Michigan, USA - KBS S3-4 metaG | ecosystem: Host-associated > Plants > Roots > Rhizosphere > Soil | place...
CGAGCGGGACGGAGTTCCAGTGCTCCGCTACTACCACACCGCTGATACGCTTTGCGAAGGAGTCTAGAACTCCGCTCACGTGGCCCTTGGCCCCCGGTGGGTGGGACGGGCTCTCACGTACGCAAGCTTACGGCATGGTTGCGGAAGGACGGGAAAAGTCAAAATGCTAAGTGGTTGGGACGGTGGCACTAAATCCAACGCGTTGACTTGCGACTGTCACTCTCAACGGTTGCGCCATGAGCAGATTGCCACTAGGGTGAGTGACATGGAAGAGTTTGAGGAGGACGAAGAAACACTCACTGCTATTGATCGCGGGATCAAAGCTGCTGACGAAGGCCGCACTGTTTCTCTCGAAGAAGTTCGCAAGATGATCCCCGAATGGACTCGAAAGGTCGAATCACGCAGACAGCAATACCGCACTCCGAGGAAGCGCTTGAATCCTGGATAAATCCGTGCGGCCCGCACCTATTTAGCCGGAGGCGACGGTTTTCTTTTTACGCGATAGATGGCATCTGGCGGAGGGAGTGTGCCTGAGGACATTTCTGGCGTCTCAATGACGTTGCCGTTGATGACGCCCGTAAAACTTTCATCGGCCATAAACGTCTCTCCTGTTGCCTCATCCACGAACGACAACTCTCCAATGAATGCTACGAAAGTTGGCCAATTTGTCTTTAGCCCTTCGTTCGGCAGTTGAATGTAGACCACATCCTCTTTGGTCGTCCGCGGCGGAATATCAGTAATCACTAGAGTGTCGCGCTCGCCGATCCCATTCGCAGGTTGGGTGGCACATACATCGACCGATAACTGAAATGTATGTCTCTTGCTATTGCCGCTCCGACATTTTCAAAAACCACATGCACAACGGCAATACCTTTTCCCACTTCGGCAATTTTGGATCGAGAGATGCGCAGAGAAGCCCGGCTAGTCGCAACGGAGACCTTCCCGCTCTTATGAGATTCCCACAAGCTTAGCGCGCTAATAATAAGCGCCAAGACACTGAGGCCGAGAGCCACGTTGCCCTTGTTCATCTGGCAAAGGATAACATCTAACCTCCTCTAATTCGAGGAGACGAGGGGCGTCCAGTAGAGTTCCTGATTCTACGTGTCGGGTATTCCGCTACGGTCGTGCCCCTTCCGGCTCGAAAGTAATCCGCAAACGCGATCTGGTGGCTTCCGCGTAACGTTCCAACGTGCGAGTCGAGGGCTTGCTTCCGCCGCCTTCCAAGCGGGCGATTACGGCTTGGGTAGTTTTCATTCGGCGCGCTAACTGTTCCTGGGTTAGGCCGGCGCGGGTGCGCGCTTCTATCAGCGCGGACACTAGGGAGAATTCCTTTTCGAGCGCCTTATACTCGCGCCGGTATTTGGGGTCCTTCATCCAGTTCTTGTGCAGATCGTCCACACGAATTCGGGTCATGAGTTTATCTCCTTGGCTCTTTCGAGCGCGAGATCCAGCTCGCGGCGCGGCGTTTTGGGGGTCTTCTTTACGAACACGCGCAGCACTACTACGCGACGGGCTCTCGCGGCGACGTAGATGGCTCTCGAAATCCCGTCTCTACCTTTCATGCGCATTTCCCACAGAGGGCCTTCGAGATGTTTTACGTGCGGTTCGCGCATTCGTTCGAGACCGTGGGTCTGAATCAGTTCTACAATTTTCCGAAAGCGTGCTTTCATGTCTGCGGGCAGAACTTCGAACTCATCTCGAACGCGGGCATCGAGCAGTTCAACGATCCACGCCATTGCCTATAGTATTGCATTTTTGCAATACCCGCTAAAAGCTATAATGCCTGCTTGCAGCTTTCCCTCATCGACTGGGCAGTGGTCGCGCTGTACTTCCTGTTTAACCTCTCGATCGGGCTGTACTACAAGTCGCGAGCGGGGAAGAGCATGGATGAGTTTTTCCTTTCCGGGCGCAACATTCCTTGGTGGCTGGCGGGGACTTCGATGGTCGCCACCACTTTCGCGGCCGACACTCCGCTGGCGGTCACGGGCATGGTGGCGAAGGGCGGCATCGCAGGCAACTGGTTGTGGTGGAACATGGCGGCTAGCGGGCTGCTGACCGTTTTCTTCTATGCGCGGCTGTGGCGGCGGTCGGGAGTGATGACCGATATCGAATTCTCTGAAATCCGCTACGCGGGCAAGCCGGCGGCGTTCTTGCGCGGGTTCCGCGCGCTGTATCTGGCGATCCCGATCAACTGCATCATACTCGGCTGGGTAAACAAGGCGATGGTGGATATTCTCACGCTGATTTTGGGCGTCACCAAGCTGCAGGCGCTGATGATTGTGCTGGGGATGATCGCGCTCACTTCGTCGATCTCGACGCTCTCGGGGTTGTGGGGCGTGCTGGTCACGGACGTCTTTCAGTTCGTCATCAAAATGGGCATGGTAATTGTGCTGGCGGTGTACGCGGTGAATGCAGTCGGCGGGATCGACGCGATGAAGGTGAAGCTGACGGCTGTGGACGCCACTCGTGGCGGGCAGGGGTCGGTGTTGAGTTTCGTTCCCGATCTGAATTCGGCTTGGATGCCGTTGATTACTTTCTTCGTTTACATTTCGATGAATTGGTGGGCCACCTGGTATCCGGGCGCGGAGCCGGGCGGCGGCGGTTACATTGCGCAGCGCATGTTTTGCGCTAAGGACGAGAAAAATTCGCTGCTGGCGACGCTGTGGTTCAACGTGGCGCATTACGCGGTGCGGCCGTGGCCGTGGATCCTGGTGGCGCTGGCGTCGTTGATTCTGTTTCCGGGGTTGAAAGATCCGGAGACGGGGTATATCCGCGTGATGATCGCGCATCTGCCGCCGTCGCTGCGCGGGTTGATGGTGGCGGCGTTCGCGGCGGCTTATATGTCGACCATTGCCACGCAGCTCAATTGGGGCGCGAGTTATCTGGTGAACGATTTCTACCGGCGCTTCTGGAAACCCGACGCCTCGCCGCATCATTATGTGAACGCTTCTAAAGTGGCCACCGTCCTTCTGACGATTGTTTCCGCAGTGGTCACGTTCTATCTGGATTCGATCGCGGGTGCGTGGAAGATGCTGCTGGTAACCGGCGCGGGAACCGGCAGCGTCCTCTTGTTGCGCTGGTATTGGTGGCGCATTAACGCGTGGAGCGAGGTATCGGCTATGATCGCGGCGTTCATCACGTCAATCACATTGCAAGGGGTTTTGCATATGGATTCGGACGATCCGCGCAGCTTCGCTTGGATCATGATCATTACGGTGAGCATCACGACGGTGGTGTGGCTGGCGGCGACGTTCCTCACGCCCGCGGAGCCGCGCGATGTTCTGGTGGCCTTCTACCGGCGGACGCGGCCGTCGCTCGCGGGATGGAAACCGATCGCAAAGCTGGCGCCGGAGGTAAAGGCGGTGAGTGACCTCGGGCGCAATGCCATCGATTGGGTGGCGGGATTGGTGCTGATCTACGGCGTCTTGTTTGGCACCGGCAAGCTGTTGCTGCATGAAACCGGGTTGGGAGCCGGGCTGCTGGCTTGCGGACTGGCGGGCGGCGCGGTGATCTATTTCGATTTGTCGCGAAGGGGGTGGAGTGCGGTTATTGACTAGCCTGCTGTTGCTTGCAGTGGCCGCGTCCGCGGGGCCGGTGGAGTTTGCGCAAGCGGAACTCGACTCTGCCATGGCGCAGCGCAAGCTCAAATGGAAAAACCAGGTGGAGTTGAGCCTGGATGCGCCCGACACGTTTCGCATCGAACCCTACTCCATGGGCGGCGCGCACATTACGGGGGGCGATCTGCGTGGATTGATGTACGGGCTGCTCGAAGCGGCCGAGCAGATTCGCGATGCGGGTCACTTCACGAAGACCATGGGCAATCCGGCGGCGTCGCTGCGCGGGGTGCGGATCGTGATGACCCCGGAGCTGGAGCAGGCGTCCGAGGAATTCTGGAGCTCGTATTTCCGCATGCTGGCGCGCAATCGCTTCAACCGGGTACATGTGGCGTTCGCGCGCATCGCAGCGCCCTACCGGCTGCCGCAATTTCTTTCGCGCACGGCGGCGGATTATGGAATCGACTTCACGCTCGGGATTGGCGGCGGCGTCACCGCCGAGGAACTGGCGCACGCGCTGATTGTGTGCCCTTCGATCAGAGGCGTGGCGCTCGAAGACGTGAGCGCCGAGGCCGCTGTGTTTTCCGCGCTGAGGGTAGCCGGGCGTCGCGTCACGCTGGATCTCGACGGTGCGACGGCCGAGCCGGCGGTACTGCAAGCGGCGCTCGCGGAGGGCGTGCCGGTGTTGCGTCCGGCGGCGGCTTGGCCTCCGAGTTTCGAAGTTGCGCCGCCGATCGATGCGGCGAATGCCGAGGCGCATCCGGTTTTTTACGAGGTGATGGGGCGGCTTAGCTACGATCCGAAGAGCAAGTCTGAGCACCATGCTGCGCGGGAGATCGGGCTGTGGATTGCGGCAGCGCAGCAATCGAATTTGGGCGGGTCGGATTATGTGGCGGTGGCAGCGGTGAGTAGTGCGTCGGCGAAATTTACGCCGCCTGAAATTGCGGAGCGGCTGGACGCGGCGGCGGCTCCGCTAGAACAGGCGGCGGATGCGGATTTGCGATTACTGGCGAGGCTTGCGAAGGAACAAGCGGCGCAGCAGCGGGCCGCGTCAAGTCTTCCGGTGCCGGTGAAGGGAACGGCGCCGATGTGGACTCACATGCCTCCGGCTTCGGCTCCGTCGGAGCAGCCGCTGACGTTGACGCTGCATATCGCGCAGACGAAAACGGTGAGTGCGGTGCGGCTGCACTTCCGGCCTACCGATCCGGCGGCGGCGACGCAGGTGATCGAACAGGCGGCGAAAGCGGAACTCAGCTTCACCATTCCTGGGCGGGAGATCACGGGCAATTGGGATCTGCAGTATTTCTTTGAGATCCTCAGTGCGGACGGCGGCGGATGGTTCGCACCGGACCCGTTGACGGCCACTCCCTATTGGGTGGTGCATGTGATCGCGCCGCATACCGGGCGGAATTGAAGAGGGACAGTATCCTCAATCCCCGCCCACTGTCTCCGGCGGCACTGAACTGGATGGCCGGGGATTGAGGATACTGTCCCTCTTCAATACAGGATGCGGGTGCGGATGGTGCCGGCTACTTGATCCAGGCGTTTGCGCAGCGCCATGGAGACGGCGCGCTCGGGCGCTTCGATGTCGATGACCACGTAACCAATCTTGGGATTGGTCTGCAGGAACTGGCCGGTGATGTTGATGTGTTTCTCGGAAAATATTTTGTTCACTTCCGACAGCACGCCGGGTTGATTGCGGTGGATGTGCAGCAGGCGGTGCTGGCCGGGGTAGGCGGGCAGCGACACTTCGGGGAAGTTAACGGCTCCGAGCGTCGAGCCGTTGTTGCTGTACTTAAGCAGCTTGCTGGAGACTTCGAGTCCGATGTCGTGCTGCGCCTCTTGCGTGCTGCCGCCGACGTGCGGGGTGAGAATCACGTTGTCACGGCCGCGCAAGGGGGAGACGAAAGGGTCGGTGTTGCTCTTGGGTTCCTTGGGAAAAACATCGATGGCGGCGCCGCTCAAGTGCCGGGAGTCTAGCGCGCAGACCAGCGCGTCGATATCGACGACGTGTCCGCGCGACGCATTGATGAGGCTGGCGCCCCGCTTCATGCGCGCGAACGCGGCGGCGTCGATCAGATTCGTCGTCGCGGAAGTTTGCGGGACATGCAGCGTGACTACGTCCGCGGCTTCCAGCAAGGCTTCGAGGGTGGGCATGGGGCGCGCGTTGCCGAGCGCCAGTTTCATTTCGATGTCATAGAAGACTACCTGCATCCCCAGCGCTTCTGCCAGCACGCCTACTTGCGTGCCAATGTGGCCGTAGCCCACGATGCCCAGCGTTTTGCCACGCGCTTCGCGGGAACCGGCGGCGGTCTTGATCCATTCGCCGCGATGGGCGGCGGCGTTGCGCCCAGGAATGCCGCGCATCAGCAGTACGATTTCCGCCAGGACCAACTCCGCCACGCTGCGCGTGTTCGAAAACGGCGCGTTGAAGACAGGAATGCCGCGATCCTGCGCGGCCGCCAGGTCCACCTGATTGGTGCCGATGCAGAAACAGCCGACGGCGGTGAGATGGCGCGAGGCTTCGAGCACGTTGCGCGTCAACTGGGTGGCCGAGCGGATACCGACGATGTAGGCGTCGTGCGCGGCCTCGATCAATTGCGGCTCCGGCAGGGCTTTTTGGTGCAGTTCAATATTCGAGTAGCCGTCCGCGCGGAAGGCATCGACGGCGCTCGAGTGCACGCCTTCGAGCAGAGCGACTTTCATTTTGTCTTTAGAAAAGGAGGTATCCGGCATTCAATACAGGGCCCGAACTAATAGAGTGTCACACTTGGCCCGCGGAAAGACCATATTTGGCCTACTGTGGCGGTTTTTTGATGAAAAATTCATTTGCATCGCATCCCCGAATTGCTTATCCTTAGGAATAAGTTAGTAGGGTCAGCAAGTCAGTCCTAAGAACACGTCAGTCTTTGGGCGCGGGATAATTGCGTTCGACAAAAGGACGGTTTTTAACTTTATGAAAAAACAAGTGATGCGCAGAGGATTTGTGTTTTCCGCGTGGCTCGTAATCGCGGCAATGGTGTTATTTTCCAGCGCGCTGGTGGCGCAGAACTTCGGTGCCGGCACCATAACCGGAACCGTAACCGATCCCAATGGAGGTGCGGTCCCAGGGGCAGCAGTGGTGGTACGCAACACCAATACCGGGGCGGTGCTGTCGCTGGTGACCAACGGATCCGGAATTTACGTCGCGCCGTTTATGCAGCCCGCAAAGTACGAAATTACGGCTAGCAAGGCTGGTTTCGGCAAGATTGTGCGCCAGAATCTTACGCTGCAGGTAGGGCAAACGCTGACGGTAGATATTCCGATCCCGTTGGCCAGCACCACTGAAACGGTCACGGTGACGGGCGAGACCTCCGTGGTCGACACGCAAAAGACCGACATGTCGATGGTCATTGACATGACCCAGCAGGAAAATCTGCCGCTGGCAGGCCGGCGCTGGGAAAGCTTCGCGCTGTTGGGGGCCAACGTCACCAACGACGGCTCTACCGGGTTGGTTTCCTATCGCGGGATTTCCGGGCTGTACAACAACAGTGCCGTGGACGGCACCAACAACAGCCAGGCGTTCTTCTCGGAGACCAAAGGGCGCACCACCATCCCCTACATCTACAGCATGGATTCCATCCAGGAATTCCAGGTGACTTCGAGCAACTACAGCGCGGAGTTGGGGCAGGCGGCCGGCGGCATCGTCAACGCCGTGACCAAGTCCGGCACCAATACGATCCATGGCGATCTGTTCTATTATTTGCGCTACCCTACCTGGAACGCTCTGGATCCCATCAATAAGTCCAAGGGCATCTACACCCAGCCGGTGCATCAACAGCAGCAGTTTGGCGGCAGTGTGGGCGGTCCGGTCATCAAGGACAAGCTGTTTTACTTCTTCACCTACGACGGGTCGCGCAAGATCAATCCCATTAGCTTTACCAGCACCTCGGTCATCCCGACCCTAAGCTGCGGGCCGGTTCCGGCGGTGCAGTGCGCGGCGGGAAAGACGTACTTGAATTCTCTGCTGGGCGCCTACTCGCGATTTCAGAATCTGGACGTAGGATTTGGCAGGCTGGACTATCAGTTCACTCCTGCTAACCGTGTAAGCGCGTCCTTCAATCTGGATAATTTCAAGTCACCCAACTCCTATAACACCGCCACCACGGCAAACAACAATTCCAATACGGCGAACGGCACGGCTGTGACGCACGAGCGTATTTTCGTGGCCAACTGGGATTCGACGATCAGCCCAACCATGATCAACAGTTTCCGCTTCCAGTGGTCGCAGGATCTGGAAATCATTGGCGCCAATAGTACGGGTCCGAGCGTGAGCGTCCAAAACGTGATGGCTTACGGCATGCCCAACGCTCTGCCGCGGCCGGCGTTTCCGAATGAGCACCGCATGCAATTCTCCGATGTGCTTTCGAAGACCATTGATAAACATACGTTCAAAGCTGGCGTGGACGTCAATGTGATTCATGAGCTGCTGATCAACCTGTTCCAGGGCGGCGGCGTTTACTCCTACAACGGCGCGGCTGCCACGGCTTTCGATAACTGGGCGGCGGATGTGCAGGGCGTCAATCTGGGAGACGGTCTCACCGGGCGGCATTGGAGCACCTTTGTCCAGGTGACGGACCCGGTGACGGGCGTCGGGAAGGACGATTTTTACAACAACGATATCGCGGGATTCGTGGAAGATAGCTGGAAGATCCGGCCTAACATCACGCTGAATCTGGGTGTCCGTTACGATGTCTTCCTGATTCCGGCACCGCCCAAGCCGAACCTGGCGACGCCGCTGACTACGCTTTACACTTCCACCATTAACATTCCTAAGAATCAATTCCAGCCGCGCCTGGGCATGGCTTGGGAACTTCACAAGGGCACCGTGCTGCGCACGGGCTATGGCATGTTCTATGGCAAGACCAGCAACAGTACGTACTACGCGACGCGAGTGGAAAACGGCAGTTTCCAGCAGACCTATAACTGCAATCCCACCACCTGTCCCACGTTGGCCTTCCCGAATGTGATCTTCACGCCGCCGGGGGGTGCGCCGGTTGCGCCATTCGCGGGTGCGTTGACGCCGGTGGTTGCGCCCATCACGCTATCGTCGAATACGGCCACCACGCGTGGCCAGGATCCGGGTTGGGTGAATCCGCTGGTGCACGAAGCGGATGTGACCATCGATCAGGAACTGCCTGGCAACATCGGCATTTCCGGCTCCTGGGTGTTTAGCCGGGCGCTGCATCTGCCGGTATTCACGGACGGCAACCTGGGTCCGACGACGGCTACCAAAACCTATACCTATCCAGGCGGCGGAACTTTCACGGTCCCGTTCTACACCTCCGCCAACCGCTTGAACACTACCGGCCCGATTCTGGTTGGCCGCAGCACGGTCAACTCGCTGTACAACAGTTTCGTGCTCAATATCCGCAAGCGCCTGCAGCACGGTGTGCAGTTCGGCATCAACTATACGCTCAGCAAGTCGGAAGACGACGGCCAGGTACCGGGACAATTTGGCACCTTCAACGGAACCGACTCGACCGTCGATCCCTACAACCAAAAAGGGATGTGGGGGCTGTCCGATCTGGATCAACGTCATCGCTTTTCAGCTAACGTAGTGTGGAAGCCTGACTTCGCGAAGAATTGGTCGAGCAAGCCCGGCAAGCTGATTGTGAACGGATGGGTGATCGCGAGCATCTTTTCGGCGAGCACCGGCCAGCCGATCACAGGCTTGATCTCCGGCACCCCGGCGGGGGCCATCGACGGCGGCCTCACCGGCGGCATGGTGAACAATTCGGGCACTCCTCCCTCGACCTACCAGGATCCGAGCGTGCCGCGCAATTTCTATGCGGGACCCGGCTATTGGGGGATCGACGCCCGTGTCAGCCGCGAGTTCACGGTTAAGGAACGCTACAAGCTGTCTTTGGTGGGTGAGGCGTTCAATCTGCTGAACCACACCAATATTCTTGGGGTGAACACTACACAGTACACATTGTCGGGGACTACGCTTTCCCCTGCATTGAGTGGAGGTGTTCCGTCGTTCTTGACTCCGACCACCACGACCAATGGTTTGGTCGGCGCGCGGCAGTTGCAGATTAGCGGACGCTTTACGTTCTAAGCGCACTGGGGACAGTACACTCAATCCCCGGCCACCCTCTGCGGCGCTCTCGGGATGGATGGGCCGGGGGTTGAGTGTACTGTCCCCAGTGTCACAATATAAGCAGGTGTTCCGGCGTATCCTCACACTTGCTTTGCTGGCCGCGCCCGCCTTTGCGGCGGACTGGGTGGAATACCGCTCTGGCCCGCTGCACGTTTTCAGCGATGCCGGTGACGGCAAGGCGCGCGAGCGGCTCACGCAGCTGGAGCAAATCCGCTATGTGCTGGGTGCGCTGCTGGGCAAAACTGAGCTGACCACGATCTGGCCGATCGATCTGGTGCTGTTCGCGAACCAGAAGGAATACGGCGCGCACGCGCTGCCGCAGCCACTCACCGATGGCGGGTCGGCTACGCTGGCGGCGTGGACGGCGGATACGGCGCTGCCACGCGACCTGCTGCGCGCGATCACGCAGCGTTTTCTCGAAGACAACGCCGGGCGCATGCCAGAGGACATCGAAAACGGATTGTGCGATTTGTTTTCGACCATCGAGGTCAATGCCACGCGGGTGAAGATCGGCGCGCCGCTGGGGGCGGGGGACCTTACCGGCGACCGGCTGCGCGGGTGGGCCAAGCTGCAAATGTTGGCGACGCAGCCGGAATACAGCGGCAAGCTGCGTACCTACATCAACAACATGCAGAACGCGGGGGAAGAGGACCAGGCCGCGCGCAACGCTTTCGACATGAATGCCACGAAGCTTGCGGCGCAGGTAGACGCGTACCTCAAGGCCGGCAAGTTTGAAGCTGCGCCGGTTAATGGCAAGGCGCTCAGCCCCAGTCGCGATTTCATCGAGAAGAATCTGGACCGCGCCACCGTGGACGCGCTGCTGGCGGAATTGACGGCGGGAGGCAAGAACTTTCCTCCCGACAGCCCGCGTGGGTTGCTGGCGAAGAACACGATGCCGGCGCTGGAGCTGGCCATTCGAGCGAACCCCAAGTGGGCGGAGCCGCAGTTCAAGATCGCGGCGCTCGAAACCGATCTCGGGCGCAAGATCGCGCGGCTGAAGTTGGCTGCGTCGCTGGCTCCGCGCAACGCAGTGTACTGGCAGACCCTGGCCACCGCCCAGGCCACCGCTAACTTGTTCGCGGACGCCGAGAAATCGTGGACTGCGGCTGAGCGCGCCGCCGGGACTTTGCAGGAGAAGGAGCAGATCCATCAGGCCAAGCTCAGTCTGCAAGAAAGCCGGTCCGAATTCGAGGCCGCCGAAAAGCGGCGCGAAATGGAAGAACAAGCACGCGATCTGCAGCGCGTGAAGGACAACGCCGCAGCCGAAATCCGCGCGGTGGAGCAGGCCGCGAATCAGCGCATGGCTGCCAATAACGGGAACGTCAAGGGCGCAGTGAAGTGGTATGGCGATCCCACGGGGCAAAAAGTTTCCGGTACGCTCACGCGCGTCGACTGCCTGAACGGCGGGCCGCTGCGTTTGACCATCCAGCAGGCCGGCTTTCCCATCCGTCTGCTGATTCGCAATCCCAAGCAGCTTACCGTGGCCGCCGATTCGGGCGAAGCCGAGTTCGCTTGCGGCCTGCAGAAGCCGGCGCGTAAGATCGAAGTCCAGCACGACGGGAAGGCCGACGCCAGGCTGTCGACCATGGGCGACATTGTAACGGTCAAGTTCCCCTAATGGCGAGCCGGCTGCGGTGGGTGGTCCTCAGCATTTTCGTCATCTCCACTGCGCTGAATTATCTGGACCGGCTGTTGCTGGCCGCGCTCGCACCCACCCTCAAGAGTGAATTTCATCTTTCGAATACGCAATACGGCGGCGTGATTTCGGTGTTCTCGATTGTGTATGCGGTGATGGCTCCGCTGGCGGGCTGGTTTATCGATCGCGTGGGTTTGAACGTGGGAATCACGGTCTCGATGGCAGTCTGGTCGCTGGCGGGGATGGCGACTGGGTTGACGCGATCCTTCGGCGGATTGTTGGCGTCGCGCACAGTTTTGGGCATCGGCGAGGCGGCGGGGATTCCCTGCGCGGGCAAGGCCAACGGAGTGTACTTGCAGCCGCGCGAACTGGCGTTCGGGACGGCGTTGAATCAGGTGGGCATCACGGTGGGCAGCATCGCGGCGCCGCTGATGGTGGCCGTGATCGCTCCGGCTTACGGATGGCGCAGTGTGTTCGTGGTGTGCGGGTCTCTCGGATTCCTGTGGATTCCCGTGTGGTGGGTCACCGTGAAGAAACTACCCGCGCCGAAAATGGAAGTCTCGACAATTCCTAGTGGCATCGCCAAAATCTTGCGCGACAAGCGCATCTGGGGACTCGCCGCGGCGAATGCGCTGGTGATGACGCTGTATACGCTGTGGACGAACTGGACCACCTTGTATTTCGTGGAGCAACATCATCTGACCGAGATTCAGGCGAATGAAAACTTCGCGTGGATTCCGCCGGTGTTCGCCACGCTGGGCGGGTTCGCGGGCGGGTGGATGGCGTTCCGCGCCATTCGGTCTGGCAGCGACGTGCTGCGCGCGCGGCTGCGCATCTGCTGGCTGGCGGCGGCGGTGATATTGCTGACGGCGGCCGTTCCGTTGATGCCTACGCCTGCGCTGGCCGCGGCTTTGATCAGCTTCAGCTTTTTTTGGTGCCTGGCGATTTCGACCAACCTCTACGCCATGCCCATTGATTTTTTCGGCACGCGGCATGCGGCTTTCGGGGTATCCATCCTGACCGCGTCGTATGGGTTGATGCAGACGGTGCTGTCGCCGCTGATTGGCGCGATGGTGGATCACTTCGGATTCCCGGTGGTGTGCGTTTCACTCGCAGTGATGCCGTTGGCGGGCATCGCCATCTTACGAGCGACCACGCGGATAACGACGCGATGAACGTGCGCGCGGCCACTCCCGAAGATCTGGCGGCGATCGCGGAGATCCAGGCGCTCTCGCCTGAGGCGTCGCAATGGGAGCCGGAAAATTATCTCGATTACGATTGCACCGTGGCCTTCGAAACACGCGTGATCGGTTTCCTGGTGACGCGGCAAACGGCGCCGGGCGAACGTGAGATTCTCAATCTTGCGGTAGACCCGTCCCAGCGGCGTCGCGGCGTTGCGCGCGTGTTGCTCGAAGCGGAACTGGGGCGGGAAAGAAATCAATGGTTTCTAGAGGTTCGTGAGTCTAACCAGAACGCGCTAAAGTTGTACCAAAGCGCCGGTTTCCGGGTCACGGGACGGCGCGAATCGTACTATAGCAATCCTCCGGAATCGGGCATTGTCATGCAGTTTGATTCATGATATTGTCATGGTGCGCCAAGGTATTTCAACCCTACTAGGAGGGCGTTCGATGGAGCAAGCACTCACAGAATTGAAAGCGCATTTGATGGCGACCAGCGAGGAATTCCGCCAGTTGGCCGCGCAGCACGCCGAGTACGAACGGCAGCTGGATGCGATTGAAGCGAAACCTCATGTGACGCCGGAAGACGAGGTTGAAGAGCATCGCATCAAGAAGTTGAAACTCCGTGTGAAGGACCAGATGAACCAGATCATGGCCCATAGCAAAGCGGAGAAAGTAGCCTGAGCCATCAGGTGCGCTGATTTGAGCGAGGGCCGGGCCGCAAGGTCCGGCTCTTCGTATTTTAGGGCAGGTTATAATAAGGCCACATGGACGAAAAAGAACGTTCGCGCGCGCTGGGCGCTACGCTCAGCCAGATCGAAAAACAGTTTGGGAAAGGCTCGGTGATCCGCTTGGGAGGGCAGCCGGTGCAGGCTGTGCCTTCGATTTCCACCGGGTCGATTTCGGTCGATTTCGCGCTGGGGATTGGCGGGTTTCCGCGGGGGCGCATTTCGGAAATTTTCGGCCCGGAGTCGTCGGGCAAAACTACTATTGCGCTACAAGTAGTTGCGGAAGCGCAGAAGATTGGCGGCATGGCGGCGTATATCGACGTCGAACACGCACTTGATCCGGCGTATGCGCGCAAGCTGGGCGTGGACGTGGACAATCTGCTGGTTTCGCAACCGGATTACGGGGAGCAGGCGCTTGAGATCACGAACGCGCTGATTACGTCGGGCTCGATTGACGTGCTGGTGGTGGACTCGGTGGCGGCGCTGGTGCCCAAGGCCGAGCTCGACGGCGAGATGGGCGACAGCTTCATGGGCGTGCACGCGCGGCTGATGTCGCAGGCTATGCGCAAGCTCACCGGAATCGTTTCGAAGTCGAACACTTGTTTGATTTTCATCAACCAGATTCGCGAGAAGATTGGCGTGATGTTTGGCAACCCGGAGACTACCACGGGCGGGCGCGCGTTGAAGTTTTATTCGAGTATTCGCGCGGACATTCGGCGCATCGCGGCCATCAAGGACGGCGATGTGGTGACGGGGAACCGCACTAAGGTCAAAATCGTGAAGAACAAGATGGCGCCGCCGTTCCGCGAGGCGGAGTTCGACATCATCTACGGCGAAGGGATTTCGAAAGAGGGGGATCTGATCGATCTGGGTGTCGCGCAGAATCTGGTGGAGAAGAGTGGGGCTTGGTATAGCTATAAGGGCGAGCGCATTGGGCAGGGGCGGGAGAATGCCCGGCAGTTTTTGAAGGATAATCCGGAAACCTTCAAGAAGCTGGATGTGGAACTGCGGAAGGCTTTGGGGTTGACGCGGGCGGATGTGGCTGCGGTGGCGCCTGCTCCGGTGACTGCGGCGGTTCCGGCGGCTGCTGCTAGTCGTGGGCGCTAGAAAATAGAAAAATAGGGACGGAGCCTGATTTCGGTTTCGACGGCGGCAAGTAATGGATGTCGACGCGAAATCAGGCTCAGTCCCTATTTTTCGATTACGAAGCTTCCCACGAACAGGGCATCGATACCGGAGGAGTAGAAGCTGCGGACGGCGTCGCGGGGGGTGGAGACTAGTGGGTCGCCGAATAAATTGAAGCTGGTGTTGTAGAGCACGGGTAGGCCGGTGGCTTTGCCGGCTTCGTGCAAGAGGCGGTGGTAGAGGGGGTTGTCGCGCTCGGCTACGGCGTGGACGCGCACTATGTCTTTGCCTAGGATTGCCGTCGCGAAGGTTTTGCGGTGTTCCGGTTTTACGCGGCCTACTGTGGCTAGATTGGCGGCGTTGGGGCCGGCTTCGAAATATTCGGATGCTAGCTCGGCGGGCACGGACGCGGCGAATTTGCGGAAGGGCTCGCGGTGCTTGATAAAGACGTTTAGGTTTTCGGTGGAGTAGGGGTCTAGCGGCGAGGCCAGGATGCTGCGGTTGCCTAGTGCGCGCGGGCCGAATTCCATGCGGCCTTGCATCCAGGCTACGATCTTGCGTTCTCCCAGCATGCGGACGGCTTTCGCTAACACGTCGTCGGTGGATCGCAAATACTGAAAGCGCAGTTTGCAGTTTTCCAAAACCTTTTTGATTTCTTCGCGGCCGTAGCTGGGGCCTAGCAGCAGCGACATTGCACCGTTGCGCTGGGTTTGGCCTTGGCGCTGGTGCCAGACGTGGAACGCTCCGCCGAGCGCGGTGCCGGAGTTGCCGGCGGCGGGCTGCACGAACACGTTTTTCCAGCGGGCGCTGCGTTCCAGGAATTCTACCAGCAGGGCGTTGTAGAACAGACCTCCGGCCAAGCACAAGTTATCGCCTTCGCCGGCCATGGCTAACACGGTATCTTCGACGGCGCGTTGCAGGCCGTGCGCTATCGCGGGAGCGAGAGACGCGGGGATCGGGGCGCCGTCTCCTAGTCCCAGGCGCTCGAAGAATTTGGCGCTGAAGCCGCCGCTGGCGGTGCGATGTCCGTCGAAGAAAGTGGCGTCGAGCCGTCCGCTGGCGGCGGCGATTTCGTGGAACAGTTGGTGGAAGCGGTTGTCGCCTGAGGTCGAGAGCCACTGCACTTTGTGTTCGTCGGCTCCGGCGTGGAAGCCTAGTAGCTCAGTTACGGCGCTGTAGAGCCAGGCCAGCGAATCCGGATACTGCCACTCTTTGTCGAGCTGCAAATGGTTGCCCTGAGCCTGCCAGCGTGCACCGCAGCAGAAGTCGCCGGTGTGGTCGAGCGTTAACACTGTAGCGCTTTCGAAGGGCGAGGCGAAAAACGCGGACGCGGCGTGGGCCAGGTGATGCTCCACTACGGCGACTTCAGCCTTGGGGAATAATTCGCGCAGCGAGAAGTGCAATGACGGGTCGACGGGACGCACCACTGCTACACAATCGACGGCGTCGCGATCGATACCGGCCAGGCGCAGGCACTCAGCCACTGCGGCTTCGGGTACGCCGCCGCGTGCGCCGCGGCTTAGCTTCGATTCTTCGATGGCCGCTACAATCGATCCATCCTTGAGTACGGCGCACGCGCCGCCGCCTTGCAAGCCGCCGAGTCCGAGAATAATCATGAGCTATTTTTTCTTCTCGATCTTGGCCCAGGTGTCTTTTAACGTCACCGTCCGGTTGAAGACTGGGTTTTGCGGAGTAGAGTCGCGGTCGACGCAGAAGTAGCCCAGGCGTTCGAACTGATAGCGGGCACCGGGAGTGGCGTCGGCCAGGCTGGGTTCGAGTTTGCATCCGGTCAGCGTGGTAATCGATTGCGGATTTAGATTGTCGGTGAACTCGCGGCCTTCGGGGACGTCGTCCGGGTCTTCCTTCGTGAACAGAGTTTCGTACAGGTGGACTTCGGCGTTGATGGCGTGTTCGGCCGACACCCAATGGATGGTGGACTTCACTTTACGTCCGTCTGGGGGAGAGTTGCCGCCGCGGGTTTCGGGATCGTAGGTGCAGTGGACTTCGACGACTTCGCCTTGCTCGTTTTTGACGACGCCGGTGCAGGTGACGAAGTAGCCGTAGCGGAGGCGCACTTCGCGGCCGGGCGAGAGGCGGTAAAACTGTTTGGGCGGATCTTCGCGGAAGTCGTCTTGCTCAATGTAGAGGACTTTGGAGAACGGCACGTCGCGCGCACCGTCGCCCGGGTCTTCCGGATTGTTGATGGCTTCCATCTGTTCCACTTGGCCGTCGGGATAGTTGTCGATTACGACGCGCAGCGGATTCAGCACCGCCATGACGCGAAGCGCGCGCTGATTCAGATCCTCGCGAACGCAGTATTCGAGCAGCGACAATTCCGTGATGCCGTTGGTTTTCGACACGCCCAGGCGGCTGCAGAAATTACGCAGAGATTCGGGCGTGTAGCCACGGCGGCGCATGCCGGAGATGGTGGGCATGCGTGGATCGTCCCAGCCGTTCACGTATTTTTCCTGCACCAGCTTGAGCAGCTTGCGCTTGCTCATCATGGTGTAGGTGAGGTTCAGGCGGTCGAATTCGATTTGCTGGGGATGATGGATGCCGAGTTGTTCGACGAACCAATCGTAGAGCGGCCGGTGATCTTCGAATTCGAGGGTACAGATCGAGTGGGTGATGCGCTCGATCGAATCCGATTGGCCGTGCGCGTAGTCGTACATCGGATAAATGCACCACTCTTTGCCGGTGCGGTGATGTTCGGCGTGCAAGATGCGGTACATGATGGGATCGCGCAGGTTGAGGTTCTTCGACGCCATGTCGATCTTGGCGCGCAGGGTGCGGGCGGCGTCTGGGAACTCGCCGGCCTTCATGCGGGCGAACAAATCCAGATTTTCTTCTACGGAGCGGTTGCGATAGGGGCTTTCTTTACCGAGTTCGGTCAGAGTCCCGCGCTGTTCGCGCACTTGCTCGCCGGTGAGATCGCAGACATAGGCTTTGCCGGCTTTGATCAATTGCACGGCCCATTCATAAAGCTGGCCGAAATATTCGGAGGCGTAAAAGATGCGGTCTCCAAAATCGCCACCGAGCCATTTGACGTCTTCGATGATGCCTTCTACGTACTCGGTTTCTTCTTTTGAAGGGTTGGTGTCGTCGAAGCGCAGATTGCACTGGCCGCCGAATTCTTTCGCCAGTCCGAAATCCAAATGGATGGCTTTGGCGTGGCCGACGTGCAGGTATCCATTGGGCTCGGGAGGGAAGCGGGTGCACACGCGGCCCCCGTATTTATTGGTTTTCAGGTCTTCCTGAATGATGTCGCGGACGAAGTTGGACGCAGCCGTCGCGGCTGGGGTGGAAGTGCTTTCGCTCATGATATTTCTCCGGCGGGCAGCAGCTCGAGGGCGCGTCCGATGCGGTGGAGGCAGGTCTCGCGGCCCAACACCACCAGCGTCTCGAACAGCGGCGGGGCGACTTTGCGGCCGCACACGGCGACGCGGATAGGTTGGAACATCTGGCCGGTCTTGACCTTTAGTTCGGCGGCGCCTGCGCGCAACGCGGCATCCAGGCCGTCGTGATTGAACTCCGCGGTCTTCAGAATCTCTCGGGCTTTTTCGAGAACTGCTAAAGCCAGGCGGGCATCGCCTTTTTGGGGGATTAACTCCGCGCTGTCGTAGGGGGGCAGTTCTTTGGCGAAGAAGAAATCGGCGGTGGTGGCGACTTCGCGCAAGGTGCGGATGCGCTCGCGGATCAGCGGCGTGATGGCCAACATCCGGGCGGCGTCGGCTTCGAAGCCGGCTTCTCGCGCGAAGGGCAGAAGTAGTGCTGACAACTCTTCCACGGGCAACGCGCGGAGATGCTCGGCGTTGAGCCAGACGGCTTTGGGATCATAGGGATCTTCTTCCGTGAAATTCACGGTGGCGTTGGAGCGGTTTACGCCTTCGAGGGTGAACGTGTCGACCAGCTCCTGGCGGGACATCACTTCGCGATCGTTTTTCGGCGACCAACCTAGCAGGCACAGGAAATTCACATAGGTGTGCGGCAGGAAACCGCCGTCGCGATAGGTGGTGACGCTGACCACGGGGCCATGCTTGCGCTTTGACAGCTTCGATCCGTCGGGCGCAATCAGCAGCGGCAGATGCGCGAACTGCGGCGGGTTCACGCCCAAGGCCTCGAAAATTAGTACATGCTTAAAGGTGTTGGTGAGGTGATCCTGGCCGCGGATGATGTGGCTGATGCGCAAGTCGGCGTCGTCGGCGCAGGATGCCATGTGATAAGTCGGCAGCGTGTTGCTGCGCAGCAGGGCGAAGTCCTCGATGTCGGCGGTGGCCTTGGATTGCTCTCCGTAGACCAGATCCGTGAACGTGACGGCCTCGCGGGATTCGCGCGGAACGCGATAACGCACGACGAACGGTTCGCCAGCGGCGGCCCGGCGGTCGCTTTCCTCGCGCGAGAGTTCGCGCATCGCGGGATGGGAGAGCCAGTGGCCCTCCATGTGGTTTTTCTCTTCGGTCTCTACTTCGAGCGGCGTGAAGTCGCGATAGGCCAAGCCTTTGGCTAAAATCTCGTTCGTTAGTTTGCGGTGCAGATCCAAACGCTCGGACTGGCGGTAGAATTCATCCCAGCCCAGATCCAGCCACTTTAATCCATCGAAGATGGAATCGAGCGAGGTCTGGGTATTGCGTTCGACGTCGGTGTCGTCGATGCGCAGGATCATGACGCCCTGGTTGTGCCGGGCGTAGAGCCAATTGAAAATGAAGGTTCTCGCGCTGCCGATGTGCAGATAGCCCGTCGGCGAGGGAGCAAAGCGAACTCGCAGCATTAATTACTAAGGATAACAGTGCGCGCCCGGATCACGCCGTGAGGCGGACGTGTCCGCCCGCCTCCATATGCTCCTTAGCTTATTGGACGGCGGGAAGCAACGCCGGATCGGAGGTGTTCAAACACTTTGGATGACCGAACCCTCCGGCACTGTTGCCGGTTCCACCGGCTGGATTCGCGGTGATATCGAAGATGATGTTATCGGGGCGCGCGGCATCGCCCGAAACCCCTCCTACGCCGGACAGGTGATCTAATTTCAAAAGGTTGCGTACGCGCCAGGCGATGTTATGATCCGCGCACGACGTGTCGCCGCTCACCCCCACGGCGCCGATGATTTTCGATCCCGCCGCATAGAGCGCCAAGCCGCCGCCAAATACGTTTACGCCGCCCGGCTTGGTCCCCACCATAGGATCATTGCCAGTGCCGTAGTGGCTGGAAGGACCTTTATAAGCGACGCTGGGATCCACCGGATTGCTGAACTGCAGTCCAAACAGACTGCCGCCGGGCTGCACGGCGGAGTATAAATTGGCCGTGGAAAGAGCCAGGCCCGTCGCCGCGCCCGAGCCGTTGCTGTTCGAAGTACTGTCCAGACTGAACGCATTTGCGGTGTTGGCCTTCTGGGCTGAGATCACGCGGCTGCCGGGCCATTGTGCGCCGCGGCCGGTGCCGGAAAACGCC
>Ga0105248_10002672_pt1 | contig 19805 bp, 15 predicted proteins | sample KBSS34metaG_FD_81524 | JGI IMG/M metagenome (GOLD analysis project Ga0105248, IMG submission 81524) | Switchgrass rhizosphere microbial communities from Kellogg Biological Station, Michigan, USA - KBS S3-4 metaG | ecosystem: Host-associated > Plants > Roots > Rhizosphere > Soil | place...
AGACGCGCGACGTGCGGCCCTATCTGGCGGACTGCACCGTCTTCGTGCTGCCGAGCTACCGGGAGGGGATGCCCAGGGCGGTGCTGGAGGCGATGGCGACAGGACGCGCAATCATCACCACCGACGCGCCCGGCTGCCGCGAGACGATCGCGGAGGGCGAGAATGGTTTCCTCGTGCCGGTGGGGGATGCGGCGGCGCTGGCCGAGGCGATGGCCCGCTTCTGCCGGGAGCCGATGCTGGCCGCCATCATGGGCGCGAACTCCCGCCGGATCGCGGAGCGCCGCTTCGCCGTGGAGGCGATCAACCGCCTGTTGATGGAGGCGATGGGCCTGCGGCCTCCGCCGCAGCCCCGGCCACGGATCGAGGCGGAGCGGACATCCGCCCCCGCCGCGATGGCGCAGGAGCCGTAATCCGGCCCGCCCTTGAACGGCTCTTGCCTGCCTGCTAATGCTAAATGTCTGAGTAATAAACAGGCATCATCGGCCCGGCCGGGGCGGATGACGATGCGAGAGGAGTATCCGTTGAGTCCGTCCCTCATCCAGTATCGCACCCCCGAGGGCGTGCGTCACGTCGCCATGCTCGATGCCGCCGGCACCGCCTTCCGTCTCGATGGCGTGGCGAGCACGCTGGCCCTCGCGCAGGGGGCGCTCGCGGCCGGGCAGTCGCTTGCCGACGCTGCCGCTGCGTGCCGGACGGACGAGACGGTAGACCTCGCCGCCGTGGAGATGCTGGCGCCGATCGATCATCCCGATCCCGCCCATCTGCTGCTGACGGGAACCGGCCTCACCCATCTCGGCTCGGCCGAGGGGCGCGACAAGATGCACCGCGCGGCGGTGGAAAATCCGGCACCGACGGATTCGATGAAGATGTTCCTGATGGGCGTCGAGGGTGGCAAGCCGGCGGATGGCACCCCCGGCGTGCAGCCGGAATGGTTCTACAAGGGTGACGGCAGCCAGCTCGTGGCGCCGGGCCGTCCGATCGTCTCGCCGGCTTTCGCGCTCGATGCGGGGGAGGAGCCGGAGATCGCCGGCATCTACCTGATCGATGCGGACGGCACGCCGGTGCGCCTCGGCTTCGCGCTCGCCAACGAATTTTCGGATCATGTGACGGAGCGGGGCAATTATCTGTGGCTCGCCCATTCCAAGCTGCGCCGCGCGGCGCTCGGGCCGGAGCTGCTGACCGGCGCGCTGCCCCAGGATGTGCGCGGCACCAGCCGCATCCTGCGCGACGGCGCCGTGCTGTGGGAGAAGCCGTTCCTTTCGGGCGAGGCGAACATGTCCCATAGCATCGCCAATCTGGAGCATCACCACTTCAAATATGATCTCTTCCGCCGGCCGGGGGACATCCATGTCCACTTCTTCGGCACCGCCACGCTCTCCTTCAGCGAAGGCGTGAAGACGCGGGCGGGCGATGTGTTCGAGATCGAGGCCGCGCCCTTCCGCCTGCCGGTGCGCAACCCCATTGCCTTCGCGGACGAGGCGCCGGTGCGGGTGAAGGCGCTCTGATGGCGATCGGCATCGGCCTCGTCGGCCTCGGCAAGATCGCGCAGGATCAGCATTTGCCGACCATTCTGGCATCGGATGCGTTCGATCTGGTGGCGGCGGCCACGCTGGCGGGGGAAAGCCCGCGCGGCACCACCTATCGCGATGTCGGGGCGATGCTGGCGGCCGAGCCGGGGATCGCGGCGGTGGCCATGTGCCAGCCGCCACAGGCGCGCTTCGCCGCCGCGCGGGCCGCGCTGGAGGCGGGGAAGCACGTCTTCCTCGAAAAGCCGCCCGGCGGCACGCTGAGCGAGGTGGAGGCGCTGGCCGATCTCGCCCGCGCGCGAGGGCTCACCCTGTTCGCGGCATGGCACAGCCGCCACGCCTCCGCCGTCGAGCCGGCGCGGGCGTGGCTGGCCGGGCGGCGCATCCTGTCGGTGTCGATCGCGTGGAAGGAGGATGTGCGTATCTGGCATCCCGGCCAGCGCTGGATCTGGCAGCCGGGCGGCCTCGGCGTGTTCGATCCGGGCATCAATGCGCTCTCCATCGCGACGCATATCCTGCCGCCCTTCTTCCTGACCGGGGGCACGCTTTCCTACCCCTCCAACCAGGCGGCGCCGATCGCGGCCTCGCTGCGCTTCGGCACCGTCTGCGGCGCGGAGGTGTCGGCTGAGTTCGATTTCCGCCAGACCGGGCCGCAGACATGGGATATCCGCATCGAGACGGACGGCGGCACGCTGTTGCTGTCGAAGGGCGGCTCGCTGCTTGCGATCGACGGCGTCGCGCAGCCGATGGCCCCGGAGGCGGAGTATCGCAGCCTCTATGAGCGGTTCGCGGCGCTGATCGCGGCGGGGGAGAGCGATGTCGATCTGGCGCCCTTCCGCCATGTCGCCGATGCCTTTCTGCGCGCCGGCCGCCTGGAGGTGGAGCCTTTCGTGGACGAGGCGGGCTGAGGGATGTCGCCCACCATGCGTCTTTCTGCTGTGGGGCCGTATCGACAAGCGGAAGTCGGCCCCTCATAAACGGCACTGTCAGGGGGCGCATGGTGGAACCGGGAACGAAACGGCAGCGAATGACGAAATCCCCCGGCGCCTTGCGCATTCACGGCGTGATCGCCCATGATCTGGGCGTCGCCATCGTTACCGGACGATACCAGCCAGGCGAGGTGCTGCCCGGCGAGATCGAATTTTCCGAGCAGCTTCAGGTATCGCGCAGTGCCTATCGCGAGGCGATCCGGATGCTGGCCGCCAAGGGGCTGGTGGAAAGCCGCCCCAAGGCGGGCACGCGCGTGAACGAGCGGCGGCGCTGGAACCTGCTCGATCCCGATGTGCTCGCCTGGATGTTCGAGGATGAGCCCGGCGCCGATTTCGTCCGCGCGCTGTTCGAGCTGCGCATGATCGTCGAGCCGGCCGCCGCCGAACTGGCCGCCCGCCGGCGCGACGGGCGCGATCTCGCGCGGATGGGCCATGCGCTGGAGGAAATGGCCCGCCACGGCCTCGGCACCGAGGAGGGGCGCGCGGCGGACCAGCAGTTCCACAATGCCGTGCTGGAGGCGACGCGCAACGTGACGCTGATCTCGCTCTCCAGCTCGATCGGCGCGGCGGTGGGCTGGACGACGGTGTTCAAGCAGCGCAAGCGCAAGCTGCCGCGCGATCCCCTGCCGGAGCATCGCGCCCTGTTCGACGCGATCGCGGCGGGCGACGCGACCGCCGCCCATACGGCGATGACGGAGCTGGTACGCCTCGCGCTGGCCGACACGACCCTGTCACTGGACGAAATGCCGGCGACACCGGAGGAGTAAGGGCAGGGCGACGGCCGGCGGCTGAAGCGGCTCTTGCCTGCTGGTGCGGGGCTTGCTCCCGTTTATTCGGGGCATCCTCGGTTCGCGCGGCGGCGTCACCTGTTGCCCCGAGCCGTCCCCGGTTCGCCCCAAATCCGTTTCCTTTGTTTCGAGCCTACTCCCCGTTCGTCCCGAGCTCAGTCGAGGGACGTGCGGCAGGCGCGGCACTTGGGGCACGTCCCTCGACTACGCTCGGGACGAACGGAGGAGGATTCGATTAGGCTCCGGGAGAATGGGGGCCTTGGCTAGACCCGCCACTCCCCCTCCCATCCCTCTCCATCGGGCATCTCTTGGCCCTCAGTGGCTGTCGCGCGGGAGGCCCATGGTCTGGGCGATGCGCTGGAACTTCTCCGCGCCTTCCAGGATCGCGCCGGTGTTCATCTGGCCCACCGTCGCGCGCTGGATCTCCTGCCACGGCGTCTGCGAGGCCGGGTAGCGATAGCCGCCCTCGGCCTCCAGCGCCGCGCGGCGCTCGGCCAGCGTCGCCTCGTCGACCAGCAGGTCCACGCGCCGCTGCCGAAGGTCCACGCGCACCCGATCCCCGTTGCGCAGTACGGCGAGGTTGCCGCCCGCCGCTGCTTCCGGCGAGGCGTTGAGGATCGAGGGCGAGCCGCTGGTGCCGGACTGGCGACCGTCACCGATGCAGGGCAGCGCATGGATGCCGTCGCGGATCAGGTAGGCCGGCGGGCGCATGTTCACCACCTCGGCGGCGCCCGGATAGCCGACCGGCCCCGCGCCGCGCATGAACATCAGCGTATCGGATGTGATGCCCAGCGCCGGATCGTCGATACGGTGATGATATTCCTCCGGCCCGTCGAACACGATGGCGGGCCCTTCGAACGCCTCGGGATCGTCGGGGTTGGAAAGATAGCGCGCGCGGAATTCCGGCGAGATCACGCTGGTCTTCATCACCGCCGCGTCGAACAGGTTGCCGCCCAGCACGATGAAGCCCGCATCCTCGCGCAGCGGCTGGTCGATGGGGCGGATCACCCGCTCGTCCTCGATCGTCGCCTCGCGGCAATTGTCGCCGAAGCTGCGGCCGTTGGCGGTGAGCGCGCCCTCGTGGATCAGGCCCCTGCGCATCAGCTGGGCGGCGACGGCAGGCACACCGCCCGCGCGATAATAATCCTCGCCCAGATATTCGCCCGCCGGCTGGAGGTTCACCAGCAGCGGCACCTTGTGGCCATGCTCCTGCCAATCCTCCAGCCGCAGCTCGACGCCCATGTGGCGCGCGATCGCGGCGAGGTGGATGGGCGCGTTGGTCGATCCGCCGATCGCCGAATTGACGACGATGGCGTTCAGGAACGCCTCGCGCGTCATGATGTCGGAGGGCTTCATGTCTTCGCGCACCATGTCCACGATGCGCTTGCCGGTCTGGTAGGCGACTTCCTGCCGATCCCGGTAGGGGGCGGGGATGGCGGCCGATCCGGGAAGCTGCATGCCCAGCGCCTCGGCGAGGCTGTTCATGGTCGTCGCCGTGCCCATCGTGTTGCAATAGCCGGTGGAGGGCGCGGAGGAGGCGACCAGCTTGATGAAGCCTTCCTTGTCGATCTCACCCGCCGCCAGCATCTCGCGCGCTTTCCACACGATGGTGCCGGAGCCGGTGCGCTCGCCCTTGTGCCAGCCGTTGAGCATCGGGCCGACCGACAGCGCGATCGCCGGGATGTTGACGGTGGCGGCCGCCATCAGCGCGGCCGGCGTCGTCTTGTCGCAGCCGATGGTCAGCACCACGCCGTCCAGCGGATAGCCGTACAGCACCTCGACGAGGCCGAGATAGGAGAGGTTGCGATCCAGCCCCGCCGTCGGGCGCTTGCCGGTCTCCTGGATGGGATGGACCGGGAATTCGATGCAGATGCCGCCCGCCTCGCGGATGCCTTCCCGCACCCGCTCCGCCAGCACCAGGTGGTGGCGGTTGCAGGGGCTGAGATCGCTGCCGGTCTGCGCGATGCCGATGATCGGCTTGCCGGACCGCAGCTCCTCCAGCGACAGGCCGAAGTTCAGATAACGCTCCAGATAGAGCGCCGTCATGTCGACATTCTCGAGATTGTCGAACCATGCACGCGAACGGAGCGGCGGCGTACCCGGGGGGGCGGTGGTCATGTCAGATGCGTTCCATGTCAGCGAGCGGCCACCGAGAAGCGGTAGACGATCAGGTTCTCATAGGTCTGGCCCGGATCGAGCCGTGCCGAGCCGAAGGCCGGCTGGTTGGGCGTATCCGGGAAAAGCTGCGGCTCGAGCGCGAGCCCGTCCGACTGGCGGTAGGAGTGGCCGGATTTGCCGACCGCGCTGCCATCGAGGAAATTGCCGGAATAGACCTGCACGCCGGGCTGGTTGGAAAGCACCTCCAGCACGCGGCCGGTGGCCGGGTCTTCCACCTTCGCCATCAGGTGCACGTCGCTCGTCACGCGCGGGGTGACGATGAAGTTCTGGTCATAGCCCTTGGCGAAGCGGATCTGCTCGTCGGTGCCGTCATGGATGCGCTCCCCGATGATGTGGGGGGTGCGGAAATCGAAGGGCGTGCCGGCGACCGGGCGCAGCTCGCCCGTCGGGATCAGCTTCACGTCCACGGGGGTATAGCGCTCGGCCGGGATGGTCATCCGCGCGTCGAGGATCGGCCGGCCGGAGGCTTCGCCCGCCAGGTTGAAGAAGCTGTGGTTGGAGATGTTGACGATCGTCGGCTTGTCGGTGGTCGCGCGGTAATCGAGCTTCAACTCGTTCGCGGCGGTGAGCGTGTAGGTGGCGGTGATGTGGAGCGTGCCGGGGTAGCCCTCCTCGCCATCCGGGCTGGTATAGGCGAGGGTGACGCTGGCGTCCGGCCCGCTCTTCACCGCGACGATCTGCCACAGCCGCTTGTCGAAGCCTTCGGGGCCGCCATGCAGCGAATTGGTCTTGTCGTTGAGCGGGAGCTGATAGGTCTTGTCGTCGAGCGTGAAGTGGCCACCGGCGATGCGGTTGGCATAGCGGCCCACCGTCGCGCCAAAATAGTTCGGCTTGGTCTGGTAGGTAGCGGCATCGGCATAGCCCAGCACGATATCGGCGGAGCGGCCGTTGCGATCCGGAGTTTCCAGCGACTGGAGGAGCGCGCCATAGGTGAGGATGCGCGCCTTAACGCCCTTGCCGTTATCCAGCGTGACGGCTTCCACCGCACGCCCGTCCGGCAGGGTGCCGAAGGCGGCACGTGTGGCGGTGCCGGCCAGCGCCGGCATCGCGGTCATCGCCATGGCTGCTGCAATTCCAACGCTCTTCATCCTGTACATCTCGCCTTTCCTCCCCTTTATCCTTATGTGTTCCCGATATTGACGGGTTCAGGCCGGCTATATACTCAGACAAGAAAGAGAAGGGCAAGCCCGCCGGGGGCGGATTGCGGCGACAGGGAGAGGAAAATCTATGGCCGGACCGGTTACCAGCGCCACGCGCCCGATCGGGGCGACGGGAGGGAGCGCTGCCTATGGACCGGCGTTGACCCTGCTTGCCAGCCTGTTCTTCATGTGGGGCTTCATCACGGTCATCAACGGCACGCTGCTGCCGCATCTGCGCAGCGTGTTCGATCTCACCTACCTCCAGACGACATTGCTCGAATCCGTCTGGTTCATCGCCTATTTCTTCGCCTCCATTCCGTCCGCCCGGCTGATCGAGCGGATCGGCTACAAGCGCGCGATGGTGGTGGGCCTGCTGGTGATGGCGGCGGGCGCGCTGCTGATGATCCCGGCGGCGCACATTCCCTCCTATGGCGTGGTGATGGTGGCGCTGTTCATCATCGCCAGCGGCATCACGCTGCTGCAGGTGGCGGCCAACCCCTATGTGGCGGTGATCGGGCCGGCCGAGACGGCCTCGTCGCGGCTGAACCTCGTGCAGGGCTTCAACTCGCTGGGCACGACGCTGGCGCCGCTGTTCGGCGGTTATCTCATCCTCGGGCGCAGCGCCTCCGGCACGGCGGCGGGCGGCGAGGCGACGCTTACCATGGCGCAGCGGCTGGCGGACGCGCGCTCGGTGGAACTGCCCTATCTGATCGTGACGGCGGTGCTGGTGGTGCTGGCGGTGGTGATCGCTCGCTTCCCGCTGCCCGCCTTCGGCCAGCAGGCGCGCCATGCCGCCGCCAAAGCGCGCAGCGGGCGGTCGCTGTGGCAGCACCGCAACCTCGTGCTCGGCATCCCGGCGATCTTCATCTACCTCATTGCAGAGATCGGCGTCGGCAACCTGTTCATCAACTTCGTCTCGGCGCCGGACATCGGCAATCTCACGCACGAGCAGGCCTCCACTTACCTGTTCCTGCTGTGGGGCGGGATGATGGTGGGCCGTTTCGCTGGCAGTTACATGATGCGCGCATGGCCGGCCGAGCATATCCTTGCCGGCGCCAGCGTGGCGGCCTTCGTGGTGATGCTGGTCGCCAGCTTCGCGCACGGGCCGGTGGCGATGTGGGCGCTGATCTCGGTGGGTCTGTTCCACTCGATCATGTTCCCCACCATCTTCACGCTCGGCATCCGCGGGCTGGGGCCGCTGACGGAGGAAGGCTCCGGCCTGCTGGTGATGGCGATCGCGGGCGGTGCGCTCGTCTTCGTGCAGGGCGTGATCGCGGATCGCTACGGCCTTCAGGCGAGCTTCCTGCTGACGGCGGCGTGCGAGATCTACACGCTGTTCTACGCGCTGTGGGGCTGCCGCGTGACGCACGCCCTGCCGGACGAGCATCCGACTTCCGCATAGCGGTAAATCGGCAGAGTTCCCCGTTCGTCCTGAGCTTGTCGAAGGACGTGCCGGCCAGGGGCGATCGACATTCAGTGTGGGAACTGCCCTACCATCGTCATGCTGAACTTGTTGCAGCATCCCGTCTCCGCGACGGGTGGGGTTTGGGACGGGCGGGATCCTGAAACAAGTTCAGGATGACGTGCTTTTCCTAGGGAAATGCCGTGTCGAACTGAATGTCGATCCCGCCCAGGCGATGCGCCTGGCGGGCACGCACTTCGGCTTCGCTCAGTGCGAACGGGTCTGCTGCGTTCGGGAAGAAATCCGGGCGATCACTCGGCCGGGAGGCCGTGGACCGCCGTGTAGAGACAATGTTCGATCGTCTCGCTCTTGGTGGGCTTGCGCAGCACGCAGTGAGCGCCCTGCTGCATTGCGCGATCGACCACGTCGGGATCGACCAGCGAGGTGATGAAGATCACCGGCATCGTCTGGCCCTGGCCGCGCAAATGCTCCTGAAGCTCCAGCCCGGACATGCCCGGCATCTGCACGTCCAGCAGCAGGCAGGCGGGCATCTCGTCCGGGGGCAGGCGCAGGAAAGCCTCGGCCGACTCATAGGGCGCGCTGCGATAGCCGATCGCCAGCGTAAGGTCGGCCAGCGCCTCACGGATGGCGTCGTCGTCGTCGATAATAGCTATGAGCGGAGCAGGGGCCACAGTTCAGTTCTCAAAAAGCACTGACCTTGGTGTGACCTAAAGCGGCCCCTATGACCATACGACTCCCGTATAGGTCAGTCCCGGGATGAACGCCACAGACCTAGGAAGCCTCCAGAAGGCTGGCATGTTTTACAAGCTCGGCAACCGATGTCACGCCCATTTTCCGCATCACGTTGCCGCGATGAATCTTCACGGTAATTTCGGCGATACCCAGCTCGTAGGCGATCTGCTTGTTCATCAGGCCCTTCGTCACGGCGGCCATCACCTCGCGTTCGCGCGGGGTGAGGGTGGCGAACTGGGCGGCGACCTCGGCCGTCGCCTCCGCCTCGCGCCGCCGCTCGAAGCCGGTGCGCATCGCCTCGGAGACGGCGGAGAGCAGTTGCGTCGCGGTGAAGGGCTTGGTCAGGAAATCGCTGGCGCCCCGCTTCATCGCCTGCACGCTCATCGGCACGTCGGCATGGCCCGTGATGAAGACGATCGGCGTGTTGCACCCCGCCGATACCAGCGCCTGCTGCACCTCCATGCCGCTGGAGCCGGGAAGCTGGACATCCAGCAGGATGCAGGCGGCGCGATCCAGCAGCCCGTCCGCCAGCATCACCTGGGCTGACGCGAAGGCGCGGACTTCCATCCCCTCGGCCTCCAGCAGGTCCGTCAGGGAGACCCTCAGGCCCTCATCGTCGTCCACGACGCAGATGAGCGGGCGGGGGGCGGATTCCCCATTCTCAAGGATCATGCGGCCTCCATATCGGCGGGCGGAAGCGCGAAGTGGAAGACGGCGCCGCCGCCTTCGCGGTTCTCGGCGGCAAGCCGGCCGCCGAACGCGCCGACGGTGGAGCGGCAGATCGCCAGCCCCATGCCCATGCCGTCCACCTTGGTGCTGAAGAAGGGATCGAAAAGATGGGCGAGGTTCTCGGCCGCGATGCCGGGGCCATTATCCATCACGCTGATCCGCGCCTGCCCCTCTGCCGTCGGCTGGAGGTGGATTTCGACGCGGCGCTTCGCGACCTCGGTTTCGGACATGGCCTGCACGGCGTTGATGATGAGGTTCACCAGCACCTGTTGCAACTCCGTTCGATCGGCTTCGACCAAAGGCACGGGCGCCTGCCGGATCAGCACCGCCGTGGCGCCGCCCGCCTGCAACTCGCCGCCGAGCAGGCCCAGCGTCTCCTCGACGAGCTCGGGCAGGTCCACCGAGCGGATGCGCCGCCGGCCGCTCACCAGCTTTTCGCGGGCGCGCCCCACGATCTCGCTGGCACGATGGCCGTTGCTGACGATGCGCTCCAGCGCCCGCGTGGCGGCGGCGAGGTCCGGCGGATCGCGCCGCAACCAGCGCAGCCCCGTCTCCGCATCCATGACGAGGGCGCCGACCGGCTGATTGAGATCATGCGCGATCGAGGCGGAGAGCGCGCCGAGCGTGGCGGCCCGGTTGGTCTTCGCCAGTTCCTCGCGCGCCTGGTGCAGCATCTGGTGGGCGCGCTCGCGCTCCGTCACGTCGACCATGCCGGCGACGACGCGGGCATAGCCATCTTCCTCGGTGGGGAACACCGACCCGAACAGCACGGTGATATGGCGCCCGTCGCAGCCGGTGAGCGCGGCAAGCTCCTGGAAGGAGGGGGCCTTGTCGAACAGCGCCGTCGCCATCCGTAGGATGGTGCCCTCGGCCTCCGAGAAGAAGCGCGCGGCGGAACCCAGCACGTCGTCGGGCACGCGCGCGCCCATCAGGCGGATGGTGGCGCCATTGGCGGCGATGGTGGAGATCGCCTCCATGCACTGGCGGGCAAAATCGGGGTTGGACTTGGCGTAGGCGGTGAGGTCCGCCACGCCCTGCGCGCGCAGGCCTTCCACCAGCGCTCTCAATTGCCGCAGATCCTGCTCGAAGAGCGCGATGTGGGTCTGCTCGAAGATGGAGCGGTAGCGGCGTTCGCTGTTCGTGAGTTCGCGCGTCCGCTCGGCGACCTGCCGCTCCAGCGAATCCTTCAGTTCCCTGAGGGCCTCGTTCGCGCGGAATTCGGAATCCACGTCCGATGTGCCGCCATACCAGCGGATCACCTCGCCATCGGCCGAGCGGAACGCGTAGGCGACGGTGCTCGTCCAGTGATAGCTGCCGTCCGCCTGCCGCAGCCGGGCCTGATGCCTGAACTCGCCGCCCTCGGCGCGGGCCTTGTCCCACGCGATAACCAGTGCGGCGGTATCGTCCGGGTGGATATAGCCGAGCCAGCCGTCCTCATGCAGCCCTTCCTCGATGCTGCCGCCGGTCATCGCCGTCCAGCGCTTGTTGAGGAAGTCTATCCGGCCGTCGGGGCCGCTCTGCCAGATGAGCTGGGGCACGGAATCCGCCATGAGCTGCAGGCGCGCCCGGCTTTCCAGCAGCGCCTCGCGTGTCTGCTGGAGCACCAGCCGCTTGACGATCAGCGCAGAGGCGACCGTGATGGCGATGATCGCGACGAAGAGACGCAGCAGCGCGGTGATAGGCGTCGTTGGCAGGTGGGTCAGCGTGAACGACAATATGCTGAGGAAAACGGATGCGCCCATCCAGACCAGGGTGACGGCACGCCCCTCCCGATAACTGCCGACGACCAGCGGCACGATGTAGAGCACCGCGACATCGATCTCGATGTCGGTTACCGTATCGAGGGTGAAGACGCAGGCGGCCAGGAAGGCGGCCAGCGCCTGCTGGGCGATCCGCATAGGGCCGTTCAGCGGCTGCACGCCGCCGCCCGCAGGCTTCCGCTGGGGCGTATGCCCGGGTTCCGCCGCTTGCGTGCGCGGGGCCACGATATCTCGATAATGCATTCGCATCGCCGTGCCCACCGTTCGAACCGTTCGCTCTTGTCGGAACAACGAAGGTGCCCTCCCCCTGCATTCCTCAGATAAGCGCCGTCTCGCTTCCCATGAAATACCCCAAGCTTAGCGAAAAATACTCTTCCGTGGTGTCTCTCGATCACCGGAAATGGTAGTGTCCATGATTACATACGAACCATATGGGACAACCCTATCCACTGCTGATCATACTCTATACGTATGTATATGTGAACCGGGGCATGCTATCCCTTGCTTCAACGCAAGCGGTGGTGAAATCCACATGCGGGACACCAAGTTTTTTTGCTCTCCCCACACCGTATCGGCCTTAAGCGCGTGATTCCGGGCGAACTGCTCTCCTGTAGCGACAAGTAGAGTGCCGGATGGCCGATGCCGCATCCGGATTTCGGATGAGGACGCCGGGCAGGCCCCCTCCCTGAGCCCGATGGCCTCGCGGGCCGGATCGCGCCTGTTGCCTCCTCCCTCCGCGCGATCCGGTTCGCTTACTCCCACTCATCGGCGGCTATTCATGCCTTTGTATGACACGCCTTTGTATGAATTCAGTCCGGGGGCGGGCCGGTGTATCAAGATCCTGCAGCCGACGGAGGCCAGAGGCCAGAAACCGGCGGCAGCCAGGCCGAGTTGGGGCCGCGTAGACTGAGTGAAGTAGCGTAACGGTAGCTTTGATTACCCGACGCACGGGCTTTGGTCAGATTTTCAAGCTCGCCCGTGGGCCGGTTGTTGAGAATGTCGGGCGCCTCCCGTCCCTGATGCCAGGCATTCTCCCGGATCGCGCCGCCTGCTCCCCGCTCCCCCTCCTGCGGGCGGCGCGATCCCCCCTCTGAATATGATTTTGCGTATTTGCGGTGTCATGGCCCTTTGCCTTCCCCCCTCTCCGGCGGGGTCATGACTTTCTTTCGCCGCAAGATGACGCCGGGCATGGCTTGCCCCCACGCCATGTCCGGCGTCATCAACGAAGCGCCTGCCGATCCGGCGGCGCCTCCCTCCGCCCTCGATTTTCAGGATGCCCTCGATTTCGGCCGGAATTTTGGGATACCGGGCGATTCCATCAGCCTCGAAATCGCTTTAGCGGGAAGGCTGAAACGATGCGTCCCTCATGCCGGAATTTTCCGGAGGCGGGCAGAGGATGAAGATGCCGCCATTCGAAAGACCGGAAGGGGTGATCGACAGCGAGGTGAGGACCGTCCTCGCCGCGCTGCCCGCGCGATTCCCGCTATCCTCCATTCGCCTCGCCCTCGTGGCGGTAGCGGTGGGGATTGCCGCAGGGCTGGGGGGCATGGCGCTGGCCAGGCTTCTCCACGCGATCCAGCACATCGCTTACGGCTATGATCTCGTCCGCAACGCCTCGCCGGAAAGCTTCCTGCAAGGGGTGACGGGCGCGTCGCCCCACAGGCGGATGATGGCGTTGCTGATCTGCGGGGCGGTGGCCGGGGGCGGCTGGTGGGCGGTGTACCGCTTCGGCCGCAAGCTGGTGAGCGTTCGTGTGGCGGTCGGCGCCGAAAAGGCCGGGCCGACCATGCCCGTTCTCACCACGCTCGCCCATGCGCTGCTCCAGATCGTGACGGTGGCGCTGGGATCGCCGCTCGGGCGCGAGGTGGCGCCGCGCGAGATCGGCGCGCTGCTGGCCCAGAAGCTCACCCGCCTCGGCGGGCTGGATGCGGCCGAGACGCGGATGATCGTCGCCTGCGGTGCCGGCGGCGGGCTGGCGGCGGTATATAATGTGCCGCTGGCGGGCGCGCTGTTCGTGCTGGAGGCGCTGCTCGTCACCTTCTCGCCCAAGCCGGTGATCCTGGCCGTCGCGGTTTCGGTGATCGCCTCCATCACGGCTTGGATCGGGCTGGGCAATGTCGCCCAATATAGCGTGCCGGATTATGCGATCAGCGCCTCGCTGGTCGGCTGGGCGATCGTGGCGGGGCCGCTGTTCGGCGTGGCCGCCTATTTCTTCCGGCGGATGACGGCGGCGTGCATCGGTCAGGCCGTTACGGGCTGGCAGCGGATTCCGTGGAGCCTCGCCGTGTTCGGGGTGATCGGCCTGTGCGCGGGCCTGTTCCCGCAGCTTCCCGGCAACGGCCGGGGGCCGATCCAGCTCGGTTTCGATGGCCAGCTCGGCCTGACGCTCGCCGCCGAACTGCTGCTGCTGAAGCTGCTGGGCATTGCGGGCGCGTTGCGGGCAGGGGCCGCGGGCGGTGTGCTGACGCCGGGAATGACGGTGGGCGCGCTGCTGGCGATCCTGCTCGGCGCCGCGTGGAACCTCGTTTTTGCCGCGCAGCCGGCGGGGGCCTATGCGATCGTCGGTTCGGCGGCGTTCCTCGCCAGCTCGATGAACATGCCGCTGACGGCCATTGCCCTCGCGCTCGAATTCACGCGCGTCGGCCACGATTTCCTCGTGCCGGTGTCATTGGCGGTGGCGGGCTCGGCCGGCACCCATCGCCTTTGCCTTCAGTTCGAAAAGGCGAAGCGCTGACGAAAAACGGGCGACCGCGCGAACGGTCGCCCCAGTTTGCAGGATAATCGGGGAACTCAGCGCACCGAGGTATCGAGCGCGTCTTCGGGCAGCATGCGGCCCAGCACGCCGTCCTTGCCCCACACCACATGGAACACCACGCCAACGAGGTGCAGTATGATGAGGCCGTAGGTCGGCCAGATGCCGAGGCGGTGCAGCCAGGCGAAGAGATCTTCCATATGCTGGTCCTTGGGGAAGATCTCGGGCGTCTGGATCACGTTGAACAGCGCGATCGGATAGCCGTCATAGGCGCTCTCGATGAAGCCGGTCAGCGGCATCCAGATCATGATCGCGAAGAACAGGAAGTAGACGAGGTGCGCCAGATGCCGATCCCACGCCGCCACCTTCGGAGGGTAGGCGGGCGGCGGATCGATGAAGCGCCACACGATGCGGAACAGCGTGACGAGGAACACGATGCAGCCCAGCGTCTTGTGCCAGTTATAGGCACCGTGCTGCAGGCTCGAACCGGGCTTCGAGTTCACCATCACCCACGCCAGCGGCAGGATGGAGAACATGCACAGGGCCGTCACCCAGTGCATGAGCTGGTTCAGGGGAGAATAACGGGTCTTCATGGCGTCTCTCCGTCGACGAGGAGGGGGCGTGATCCGGGCGGGGGGCGCTCAGTGCATCTTGGGCAGGTTGTCCGGGATGCCGAGCATGTCATCGAGGTTCAGCGTCAGCCGGATGCCGATTACCACCGCGTCGTTGGGCGCAAAGCGGGCGTTCAGGCGCTGGGTGATATCCGGATTGATGATATATTCGACGTTCGGCGTCAGCTGCACGCCGGTCACCATCGTGAAGCCATAGTTCGCCTCGAGATTATACTGGTCGCGCTTCACAAAGGTGGTGCTGCCGTTGCGGGCGAGTGTCTGGTTCATGAAATCGGTCTCAGCGCGGGTGAAGATCACCTGCGTCACCATGAAGCCGGCGGTGTCGGTCGGCCGGAAAGCGAAGGGGCCGGTATCGTAAAGGCCGAGCGTGTTCTGCTGGCTGAAGATCTCGCGCTGGTCGAGCGGGGCGGCGAAGGAGGCGAATACCGCCAGGTTGCGATGGGAATCATCCGGTCGATAGATCACCTGATCCGCCAGCGCATAGACGCCGCCGCGATCGAACGTGTTTACCAGCGGTGCGCCGCCGAACATCACGCGGGATTGATGCTGCGTGTTCAACAGCGGATCGTTCGCCGGCGAATTGTTGAACCAGCCGCCGATCCGGTAATGGCGCGGATAGTCGTCGTTGCTGAAGTCGCTCTCATAACCCACCTCGAACGGCACGACGACGCCGGTGGTGGTGTTGAGGCTCAGATCGAAGCCGTGCGTGGTCTTGCGGTTGGGATCGACCGCGTAGACGCCGGTCTGCACATAGAAATGCGGCGCCGGGTTGATCCGCACGCGGCCGCCCCAGCTTCCGTAGGGGAAGCCGGAGAAATTGCCGGTGAAGACTGGCAGGTCGTACGGGCATTGCGATCCGCTGACGAAGTCGCAGCCGAAGGTGGGGCGGGCGAAGGTCGCCGCGGCGCTGACGCGGCCGCCGTAGAAGTTGACGAGCCCGTCGAACAGGTCCTGATCATAGGCGAAGGTGGCCAGCTGGAACTGCTGGAACGGCAGATACCAATCCTGAGACTTGATGAAGTTGCCGATATCCTGCTGCAACGTGTCGCCATATTGGGCGGTGAACATCACGTGCAGGCGGGCGCCCTTCCAGCCGACCAGCGTATTGAGGTCCGCATCCGCGCCGAAGGTGACGGCGCCCGCATTCGCGCTGCCCTGCTTCAGGCCGCCGATCGGATTGGCCTGAAGATCGTCGTAGAAGTTCGCGTTGATGAGGATGCCATCATCATAGAGCGAGCGGAACGGCGCGCTCAGCGCCCGCAGGGGCGGCGTGTCGTCTGGCGAGACGCGGGTCGCGGGCGCGATGGAAAGGCTGGGCGCAGGCGCCGCCGGATCGGCCGGAACGGGGGCGGGCGTCGCCGTGCTATCCGTCGTTTGGGCGTGGGCAAGGCCGGGCAGGGGCAACAGGCAAAGCGCCAGCGCTGCGAGACTCGTTCGCATCCTGAGTTCCATCATTGAGGGGCTCGAAAGGACCGCGAACGCGTGGAAACATCGCGGAAATGATTGTGAAACGCCGCGCGAGCCCCGTTCCCACGAGGTGACGGCGAAAAATATTGCCGTGGAAGTTTAAAGCTTTGGCGGGCGAAGGACCACTATCATCTCCATCTTCGATCGGATCGGCACGTTCGGATGCTCCATCTGTTGCCCGGGGGCGGAGAAAGGTTCAAAGCCGGTGCGATTTATTGGAAAAGGCCGGCGATTTATTTGGTTAACGGCAATGTGATGCGGCCATGCAACGGGCCGATCCCGCTCCCCGGCGAGGCGTCGCTAGCAAGCGCGCCCGTGGCGGACGGGGCAAACGGCCCTATATTCCCCCAACAGGCCGGCTCCATCGCCCGCCGCGAGAGGATTTGAGATGACGACTGCAAAGACGATGTGGATGCGGGTGCTGCTCGCCCTCTGCCTCGTGACGACCCTGGTTCCCGCCTCCGCCGATGCGCGGCGCGGGGGCAGCTTCGGCAGCCGGGGATCGCGCACCTATTCCGCGCCGGCCCCCACCCGGCTTTCGCCCGGCGCCACGCCGGCCATCTCGCGCTCGATGACGGCGCCGCCGGCCGCGCAGGCGCCGGGCTATGCGCCTTCCTTCGCGCCGCGCCCGTCCTTCGGCGCCGCCAATCGTCCGCGCTTCGGCTTCGGTAGCGGGTTGCTCACCGGCCTCGTGACGGGCGGCCTGATCGGCGGGCTGCTGGGCCATGGCTTCGGCGGCGGCTTCGGCATGGGCGGTGGCGGCGGCGGTATGCTGGCCATGCTGCTCCAGCTTGCGATCATCGCCGGTGTCGTGTGGCTCGCCTTCCGCTTCTTCCGCGGCCGTGGCGCAGCGGCGGACGAGGTGCCCCCCTATCGGCAGGACGTGCCGTTCGCGGCCGCGCCCTATGCGCCGCAGCCGGCCTTCACGGGCGGCGCGATGCCCGAGGCAGGCACCGACATCGCGCTCAGCAGCGTGGACCAGCAGGCGTTCGAGCGGCTGCTGATCGAGCTTCAGGATGCCTTCGGCCATGAGGACTATGCCCGCCTGCGCGCGATCACGACGCCGGAGGTGATGTCTTATCTCGCCGAGGAACTGAGCGACAATGCCACCCACGGCCGCCGCAACGAAGTGACGGGCACGCGCCTGCTCGACGGCGAGGTTTCCGAGGCGTGGCGGGAAGGCGACACGGATTATGCGACGATCGTGATGCGCTACGAGAGCGCCGACGTGATGCGCGATCGCACGAGCGGGGCGATCCTTTCCGGAACGCCGGGTCGCTCGACCGAAACCACCGAGCTCTGGACGTTCGTCCGCCCGGCCGGTGCGTGGAGCGGGTGGAAGGTGTCGGCCATTCAGGAAGCGTAAGGCCCGGCCGGGGAGGGTGCCTTCCCCGGCTTCCGGAGGGAAGCGGCAGGCCCAATGGCCGCTTCCCTCAGGCGATGTCGATGGGCCCCGGAAGGCGGATTATTCGTCGTCCTCGAACGCGAATACATGCCCGTCCCCATCCTCGTCGAGACGGCGGTCGATCTCTTCGGCGATCAGATCGAGCTGCTCGAACGAGGCCAGAACCTCGAACGTCTCGCCGCCCTTGGTTTCCAGCAGCAGATAATACCCGTCTTCGGCGGCGCGAATCTGGAAGAGGGTGAGAGCCTTTGTCATGGTGAAATCCCAATCTTCGTTCGGGGGGCGGGGATCGGTTTGTCCGGCGGAGAGATCAGCTTCCGGGGGAGGAACTGCGGGCCGGCAGGAAGGTGAGGTTGTGGGTGAGGCTGGCGACCCGGCCGGCATCCGCCGCATCGATCGCATCGGCGATGGCCGCCCACATGATGGCACTGCGGGAGCAGCGCTCCTTCATCTGCGGCAGGCCGGCGCCGAGCGCCTGGCTCGCCGCGAGCGATGCCCATTTGCGGTAGAAACCCGCCTGGCGATCGTATGTGCCTGCCGCCGTCATGGCCGCACGGTCTGGAGATTGCCGAAGAGGGTCGGCTCCCGCAGGGGAATGCAGTTCATGAAGGGCCTCGTGCACTGAGCACAGGCACTGCGCGTTCCGCTGGCGCGAGAATGCCGGAGCCGACTCTGTGATCCGTCCCTCATAGCATGGCGGCGCGCGCGCGTCGTTCGCAATTCGCGCCGTAAAGCGCGGAATTCCGCGCTATCGGAGGGCGCGCGCCAGGGATAGACTGGCCCCGCCTGCGCCAGGGGGGAGCCAGCCGCCATGTCCATCGTCGGCCCGATCGCGGAACTCGATACGCATAGCGTGTTCAATCAGCCGCCGCCGTTCGAGGATGTCGATCTCTTCACGGGGGACAGGGCGCTGGCGGATGCCGTGGCGCGGGCCGGTGCCGGCGTGCATCGCGAGCGGCTGGCGGCGTTGGGGCGGCGTGCCGGCTCGGCCGAGGTGATCGGCTGGGGCGTGGAGGCCAATCGCTGCCCCCCGGTGCTGGAGAGCTTCGATCGCTATGGCCGCCGCATCGACGAGGTGCGCTGCCATCCCGCCTACCACCAGCTGATGGCGCTGGGGCTGGAGGCGGGCTTCGCAGCGGCGGCGTGGGACGGGGCGGCGGCTGGCCATGTGCTCCACGCAGCCATCCTCTTCCTCACCGGCCAGCCGGATTCGGGGACGAGCTGCCCCATGACCATGACCTACGCGGCCATGCCAGCCCTGCGCGCGGAGCCGGCGGTGGCGAAGGAATGGGCGCCGCGCATCCTCGCCGGCCGCTACGATCCGGCGGTGCGCCCGGCGAGCGAGAAGGCGGGCGTCACCATCGGCATGGCGATGACGGAGAAGCAGGGCGGATCGGATGTCCGCGCCAACACGACGCAGGCCGAGCCGATCGCCGAGGATGAAGGCTGGTATCGCCTCACCGGCCATAAATGGTTCTGCTCGGCGCCGATGTGCGATGCCTTCCTGACACTGGCCTATGCGCCGGCCGGCCTCACCTGCTTCCTGCTGCCGCGCTGGCTGCCGGACGGGCGCCGCAACGCCGGCTTCCGGGTGATGGCGCTCAAGGACAAGCTGGGCGATCGCTCCAATGGCTCTTCCGAGGTGGAATATCATGGCGCGCTCGCCCGGCGGATCGGCGAGGAGGGGCGGGGCATCGCCACCATCCTGCGCATGGTGCAGCACACCCGGCTCGATTGCGTGCTGGGTTCCGCCTGCCAGATGCGCGCGGCGCTGGCGCAGGCGCTGTGGCACACGGCGCACCGTTCGGCCTTCCAGAAGCGCCTGATCGATCAGCCGGCGATGGCGGCGGTGCTGGCCGATCTCGCGGTGGAGAGCGAGGCTGCGACCATGCTGGGTTTCCGCCTCGCACAGGCCTTCGACGAGGACGATCCGCTCGCCCGGCTGCTGACGCCGCTCGCCAAATATGGGGTGTGCAAGCGCGTGCCGGGCTTTGTCTATGAGGCGATGGAGTGCCTTGGCGGCGCCGGCTACATCGAGAGCGGGCCGATGCCGCGCCTCTTCCGCCAGGCCCCGCTCAACGCGATCTGGGAGGGATCGGGCAATGTCATCGCGCTCGACCTGCTGCGCGGCCTCGCCCGCGAGCCGGAGGGCGTGGAGGCGTTGCGCGCCTTCCTCGACGGCGCACGAGGGCGGGATCGCCTCTATGACGACTGGCTGGCCGCCATCGACTGGCGCGCCGCTCCCCACGAGGCCCATGCCCGCGCCTTCGCCGAGCGGCTGGTGC